>OFRG01000045.1_pt1 | contig 45092 bp, 52 predicted proteins | sample 1543071 | NCBI WGS metagenome assembly OFRG01 (sample SAMN07774222, study PRJEB24372) | wastewater metagenome | isolation source: WWTP Verbania (Effluent) | place: Italy: Verbania | collected 2015-12
GGATGACTACAGGACTGCTCAGGCATATGAGGCTGACAACAAGTTCACCAAGACGCTAGTCTACCAGCTAAGCCGTATCTGTTACGACAAGGGTGCGCTCAAGCATGACGATAGGCTAGACGCTCTGGCTATCGCTGTGAGCTACTGGACTGAGAAGATTGGTCAGGATGTCGATAGGAACATGGCTGCTGAGAAGCAGAGGCTCCTTGACGCTGAACTGGCGAAGTTCATGGGCCATGCCTCGGGCAGGGTGGTCGTGGGCTCTCAGGCGAACAGGGAAGGCCAAGGAAGGTGGTTCAGCCTTCACGGGCGGTAAGGGTAGCTGAAAAGGCTAAACCCTCTGTACGGTCTCCGTAAGCGATTCTAGAAGCATAAAAAACAGTTGCACTTCAGATAGGCCAGCGCCGAACAAAATCGCTGACCTGTGTGGCCTTAAAAATTGATCTACATCTTTTAGGGCCTCACCTACCTGAAGTGAGGACAAATCAAAAATAGGCGAACTGTTAGCCGTTTACTCATTCCCTCCCCATATCAAGCTGATGAGGGACACCTTATTGGCGCTGACCCTAGAAAGCTTTTTCCAAAAGACTTCAGTGAAGCAGGGGTTGAGCTTATGGTTCCAACCAAGGCTATACGGGCTAAATGCTTGGATTGCTGCGGGAATCAGGAAGCTGAAGTAAGGAAATGTGTATCAGTCACCTGTCCGCTATGGCCTATGAGGATGGGAAGCCTCCCCAAGGCGCTGAGGAAGGGCCTGAAAGGTGAGGAAGTCTCTGAAACGAACATCCAATAAAAACAGCGGTTTACCGAAAGGTTGCACATCAGCTATGCTCCGGGGTGAACATACCTCTTTACTTATATGTTAAACACAGGTTATACATAGGTTAGACATAAGGGTATTGATTACTGATGATCAGTCCCTTATGTCTAACCAGACATCCTTCCTTCGTAGTACCTCTAAAGAGGATACTCCTCAGGAAACATATGTCAAACCTAGGTTAGTCCTAGGTTAACTCTTGGTCAGGAGTCCTACCAGTGCTTACTATATGTATAACCTTAGGACTGCTAGTAGCTGGTACTAATCTAATTACTCATGGTGATCAGTACCTAGGCTTAGCCTTGTTCGTAGCTGCTGGTTGGACATGGTGGTACCGAGTGTTAAGATAGGCTGAGCTTCAAGTTTATAGCGAAAATTTGTGACCCTTCCGCCTATATGCGGTTCGCAGGATTCCCCCCTTCGGGGTCGGCTGGTCGAACAAAAGCGGAACAAGGCAGAGCATCTGGCATTCCAGCCTGCTAAGCCATTGATTTATCAAGGCTAACCATCGGTTGATCTATCCGCTTTGCCTTGGTTGAGTCTAGGTTTAGCGGGTTGCTAGCTCAGGGCATACCATATCTTGGGTTTGTTTCTTGGTAGGTATTTTTGCCGGTTTAACCGATGTTATTCCTAGGCATTACATTGGCTCAGCCTTTAGTCGAACATAGGCCTAACATGGCACAACCATTGCTACGCGTAGCCTGCGAGCGCATGCGCATTGCGCACGGTTTCTGCTTACTCATGGCCAGACCATACGCCAGCGCAGCTAATCCAAGCCAAACAAATCAGCTTATCTTATGCCATAACCTATTGATCTGCATGGCATATCACATGCGAATCAGCACGTAAAAACAGGCTCAAAACAGGCATAGCAACATGCTCAGCTAATTTTTTTCTCAGCCTGCGAAGAATTTTTTATACCAATGAAAACAACAGGATAGGCCCAATATCAGCCATTGCCTCAACCTATCCGCAAAAACAACGCTTGCAACGGCGTAACGGCTGGCCTAGATTTCAATCATCGGACGGGGCGAGCAATCAACCTAACCGGGACTAGCCGGATAAAGCCCATAGGGCAGGCTAGGCGGCCTAGACCTAGGAACCTTGCACTAGCAGGGAACGTCTAGCAAGGCATTCGCAAGAATGCTCATGGGCTGAGTAGCCAAGTTCAGGAACTAAAGAGCCTGATTACTAGCTAGCTATTTGACATTGTGAATAGGTGCTAGGTCAGAGCCATGATCTGACGCTTAGCTAGGGTTGTCCCTAGGTCAGACTAAGCGTTACGAAGAAAGGCCAGTCTAGCGGGCGGGAGTAGTCTCCGCTGACTTAATGGGCAATCTGCCTAAAACTGACTAACTGCTAGACGTCATATGAGCTAGCAGACCTTAAGCATCCCTAGGGGGTGTTCCTAAAGTTGCTAAGAGGCTGACAAGGGCAATTCTAGTCATAGGCCAGCGTTAAGCTGGCTTGTTAGATATTGCCTAACCTTGGTTCATACCTTGGTTAGGCGTTAGTCAATTTACTGACTGTGACTGAGGATAAAGCTATGGAACATGGTATCACCTATCGCCGTCGTCTCTATCTCTCCAAGTGGGGTGTGGAGCGCACTAAGCGTGGCTATTGTGTCAACCTTGGTAGGACTGCGATTTACATTCGATAGCGTAAGAGATAGCTAGGCGTAGCAATACGCTTAGCGTTATTGGCGGGGCTTACAGTCCCGCTCTTAGGTCATTTTCAGATAGACCAAGTGTGCAACATCAAGTGAAGGACTAGGACAATGGCTCTTATCGATGAAATCAAGGCTGGTCAGGCTGAGGTGGAAGCTGAGACCAATACCATCGCTATCGAGGATGGCATTTCTATCCCCGAGACTAAGCGTTCGGGTGGCAAGGCTAAGTATCCTTGGTCTGACCTCGGCAAGGGGCAGTCGTTCTTTGTGCCCGGCGCTAAGGTCGAAACCTTCTATACGCTCTGCTCCAGCGCAAGCAAGAAACTGGAAGGTCGTAAGTTCATCGCCCGTAAGTGGGATGGTGAGGGTGGCGTCAAGGGTGTGCGTGTGTGGAGAAGCGAGTAATCGCTAAGCGTTCTGAGTAATCCCTGAGCTTCTATCCCTGCGGTAGCGTAACAGTTACCGCAGCAGTAGGTGCTTAGTAAGTGTGTCACCTAACCTTGGCAGTGGTTCTGCCTATCTAACTAGGAGTGTCTAATGTCTGCTATTACCTCTGTGTTCAGCCACCTGCAGAAAACTGGTGCTATCTCCATCCGTGAGGCTATGGATGACTATGGTCTGTCGGGTGGTCACCTGACCAAGATCATTAGCCGTCTCAAGCGTCAGGGCCATGAGATTGTGACTGAGATGCGCAAGCATCCTATCACTGGCCGTAAGTATGCACGGTATTACCTCAAGGCTGTGTTTACGCCTGAGACTAAGCCTGTGGTCAGTGTCAGCGTTGAAGAAAAGGCTGAAGCTCCGGCTATCGTGGTGGGTGCTAAGTACACCTATCAGACTGTCGATGGTATGTACTTCCCGCTTGCACGTAAATTTGTAGGAAAGGTCTGCACAGTGCAGAACCTTGATGATGGGGGTCTCTGGCCGGTGCATGTGCAGTTTAAAAGGCGTAAAGACTCTTACTGTGTCAGCCCGGCTGAGCTTGTCCCTTATGTCGAACCTCAAGTTCTCACTCTGCCTGATCCTGAGCCTTTCAAGGTGGGGGATAAGGTCAAGGTAGTTGGTAACAGCAATGGCGTGCTTCTGCCCAACGGTAAGAGCATGGTCACCCACTACTTTAAGCTTGGTACCGAAGGTGTGATACAGGGGCCTAAGCTACTCAGCAGCGAAGGTAATATCAGCGTTCGCGATGGGTTTGGAATGCATCAATGGGTGCATCCTTCCTGCCTACAGCGTGTCTATGAGCCTGTGGCTCCGGGTCCGCTGAACCCTTTCCAGTCGTAGTGTAGAGCCTGCCCATACAGTGCTGGGTAGTTCACTACCTCTCACGAGTGTGGGCAGTTATGTACGCTAACGTACAGGATGTACTGACGTAAGGACTGTGTTATGACAACGATCAAAGCCGCAAAGGATGTGGCTGGCAATGTGTCTATCCGTAACTCCAAAATGCCGGGTAGCTCGTTCGCCACCACGCCAACCAAGTGTAAGACTGGTGCTAAGCTGGCACTGGTTGCTGGTACTGTGTGTCACAAGTGCTACGCATTGAAGATCGAGAAGATGCGTCCATCTGTGGCTAAGGGCTGGATTGCTAACTATGAGAAAAGCAAGCTGGTCGAAACCAATGCTGAGGCATGGGCTAGTGCCTGTGCCTTCCTGATCAATAAGGCATATGAGAAAACTGGTGAGCCTTATCATCGGTGGTTCGACGCTGGCGATCTGCCTAGCCTGTCCATGCTCATGGCCATCATCATGGTCTGCAACAAGACGCCTCACATCAAGCACTGTCTTCCTACTCGTGAAGCTAAGATCGTGAAGGCATACGAGGCTGGTGAGTTTCCTTCTAACCTCGTGGTTCGCATGTCCAGCACCAAGGTGGGTGATAAGCCCATCGCTGGTTACACCAACACTAACACTGTGCATCGAAAGGGTGAGGCCTTTGTGGGTCACGAATGTCCAGCCTACAAGCAAGGCAACCAGTGCGGTGAGTGCCGTGCATGTTGGTCCAGATCTGTTGCTAACGTGAGCTATAAGCTCCACTAGTTACGCTAAGGAAAGGAATGCGTGATGGTATTCATTACTCGTGAGGGTGCTACTGCATGGGCTAAAGCCAATCGCAAGCACCCGTGGCAACAGTTCAAGGTATTGCCTGTGGTTAAGTCGCACAGTGACCTCAGTGCATCGTTCGGGTTCATCGTGCGGTTCAAGTAGCAGCAGCTATGTAAAGTAAGTCAAGCAAGAGGATATAACTATGAGTAAGTTCAAGGTTGGTGATCGGGTTAAGTGCATCTATGGTGTCCCGCGTGGTGAAGTTGGCACCATCTACAAGTATGAGAATGAGGATAGCTTCCTCGTGGACTTCGATACGTGGCGCAGCGGTCACCAAGACAGCGACCAGAAGGGTCCAAACTACCGTGGTTTCTGGTGGACGAGTGCCACGTCGGTCGAACTGCTGTCTGAAGCCAAGATCATGACGCTCACCGAAGGTCGCACCATCGAACTGTGCAAGACGCTGGCTGATGCCGGTTGCAGGATCGAAGCCATCAAGCTGTGGCGTGAGTTCTCCGGTGCCGGCATCAAGGAAGCCAAGGACTTCATCGAGGCTGGCTGTGTGAAGCGTGAGACGATCAAGGTAGGTGACCGGGTGAAGACTGCCTACGGTTCCACCAAGGGCACGGTCGTCAGCATCCTCGGTGAACATGCTTGGGTCAATGAGGATGGCTTCGGTCCCTACACCTACGAACTGACCGACCTGATGCTCGCCGCGTAATCACTAACCCTGCCCATCAAGTGCGCAGTCAGTTCACTGACGTTCACATGGTGGGCAGTCTAGTGGATACGATAGCGTAGGAGTTGTAATGAGAGGTTACACACTGGAGGTCACAGCGAAAGGTAGGCAACCGTTCTACCGAATGGGGATCACTAGCATCTGGATTGACCGAAGCTCTGGTAAACGAATGCTTACCGGTACATTCGGTCACTATCATCATGCGGACGATGCTGATGAAGATGCTAGGTATCTCAAAACAATAGGCTTTACAAAGGTTAGGGTAATCAAAAGTGGGCAGCAGTAACTGATCGGTAAGTGGTTCCGTTGACGAAAGCGGACGCTCACTTTTTCACAGCAGTTCCCATCAGCACTCACATGGAGACAGCTAATGGCTCGACAAGTAGGAGCTAGATGGCAGGCTAACGCCTATGTCGATGGCTCACGCAAGCGAGTCATGTTCGACACTAAGGAAGAAGCTGAGGCATACGAGGCTAACCCTCTAGCTGAGCGTCTGAAGCCTACGGTAGGCGAAGTGTTTCGACATGGATACCGTTTCATGTGGGAACGTACTCGCAACGCTAGGGACACTCAGTATACCACTTCATCACTGAGCTTAACGATGTGGAGCGCATCATAGCTCTTATGCGTGTGCGGGAAGCCTGCCTTTCTCAAATGGCTACGCTTGCGCAAGAATCGTTGACAGCCGAACGATTGTGGCACGGTAACGAGAAAGGTTGCACATCAGCTATGCTCCCCGGTTCACATATATCTAACATCTAGGTGTAACATAGATGCTCGACCTAACTGCTGAACAACTGTTTATCGAAGAAGGTATGGCCTCACAGGCTCTCCTTCGTGCCACTAAGGATGATCAAGAGTCGTCCAACCGTGGTGAATGGAGTAGCTCTAAGGTTGGTTCTAAGTTCGTACAGGCAGTGATGGATCAGCGTTCCTCAGATGAGAGCCTATCCTTCCTAGCTTCAGTGGCTAAGTTCATTGATGATGTGTCTACCCGTAAGGCTGGTAGGCACTTCATCGCTGCCAAGCTGCTAGCGAACTGTGACCTCAAACCTGAGGTTATCTGTCTGATTACCACCAAGGTGATCCTGAGTAACATCGGGTCACGCAAGGGTAGAGTGAAGCGTTCAAGCCTGTGTATGCACATTGCTAGCGCAGTGGAGCATGAGTGGCGTATCAAGTACTTCGCTCAGTCTGATGCTAGGAAGTCCCTGCTCAAGAAGTTGTTCAAGGACTTCGACAGGCGTACCTATCCTAAGCACTGGCGCATACGTACCATCAAGAACTACTTTGATGCTGAACACATCGAGTGGCAAGTGTGGGAGAACAAGGAGAAGCTAGCAATCGGCTATGCCCTGCTCACCCTGTTCAAGGACTCCACTGGCCTGTTGGAATACACAGGTGAAGGCACCTTCGTTGAACCTAGTGGCAAGCTCACCGATCACATCGGTAAGATGCTCAAGAGTGGTTCCTCGATGTACGTCCTGCATCAGCCTATGGTGGTTCCTCCTGTCCCTTGGTCTGAGACTAACCTGTTCCGTGGTGGCTACCATAGCAACAAGGTCAGGCGTTATCCTCTGATCAAAGGATCGAGTAAGCGTGATGTTGAGCGTCTAGGTTCACTCGACCTGAGCAAGGTGTTCAAGGCTGTGAACGCCATGCAGGAGACACCGTGGCGCATCAACAAGCAGATGCTTGAAGCTCAACACTGGGCCTACCATGTGTATGGTGGTGGTATTGGTTCGATGGAAGCGGCTGAGGAAGAACCTTTACCTCCACTACCTGAGGATTATGATACCAACGAGGATGTCAAGAAGGCTCACAACAGGCTGGTGTTTGAGGTCCACGACCGCAGACGACAGGCTAAGAGCAAGCGCATCAGTGTGCTGGTGACACTCAGCCTAGCCGATAGGTTCAGTCAGTATGATGCCATCTACTTCCCTCACAACCTCGACAGCAGAGGCAGGGCGTATCCTCTCCCTGCGTTCCTCAATCCTCAGGGACCGGACTTCACAAAAGCTCTACTGGAGTTTTCCAAAGGCTATCCTATTTACACCCAAGAGGCTGAGGACTGGCTGTGTATTGCTGGCGCTAACGCTTACGGTAACGATAAAGTTAGCCTTGCGGAGCGAGTGCAGTGGGTTAGAGACAACAGTGAGATGATCCTGTCGTGTGGTAGTGATTACAAGGCAGACAGGCGCTGGATGCAGGCTGCTGAACCTTTCCAGTTCCTGAGGTTCTGCTTTGAGTGGCTGAGCTACACGGTCAACCAGTCTCACCATATGTCCCACATGGTCATACCTGTTGATGCTACCAACTCTGGCCTTCAACACTACAGCGCAATGCTGCGTGATGAGGTTGGTGGACGTAGCGTGAACCTAGTACCCGGCCTCCCTCGTGCAGACATCTACGGTGACGTTGCTCATCGTGTGATCGAGTATCTGATGGAGGAAGGTGGACCTGATGCCAAGGCTCTCGTTAGCCTAGGGATCGATAGGAAGATCACCAAGCGTCAAGTGATGGTGGTTCCATATGCCGGTAAGTTCTCTAGCTGCCTCTCCTACACCAAGGATGCAGTGAAAGAGAAGCTGTTGTCAGGAGTGATGCCCGCATGGGACACGAACGATAACGAAAAGCACAACTTACTGATGATCTACCTAGCCAAACTTATCTGGAAAGCCATCGATGAGACGGTCGTCAGAGGTAAGGTGGCTATGACATGGCTCAGCAAGATCGCAGCCGAGTATGCCAAGGCTATGAACGCCTCCGGTGTGCCTGTCTACGATAGGAAGATGACATGGCTTACGCCTGATGGTTTCGAGGTTGTCCACTTCCGCGAGGACATGGACATGCACAGGGTCAAGACCACGTTCGAAGGAACTGTCTACCTGTCCTACTACCGTCAGAATGGTAAGCTCAATGTGAAGGATATGGCTCTAGCCTGTCCTCCTAACTTCGTACATGCGCTTGATGCTACACATCTGCGCCTCACTATCATCAAGGCCTTGGATCACGAGATCACGGACTTCGGAATGGTCCACGACTCGTTCGGTGTCCACGCTGCCAAGATGCCTGAGTTCTTAGCTAAGGCTGTTCGTCCAGCCTTTGTTGAGATGTATGAAGAACATGATGTCATCCAAGAGTTTGCCGACAGGTTCAAGGATCAGTCAGCTACTCTCAATACCCCGGAGAAGGGAACACTCGACCTGAAGGGCGTCCTTCAGTCTGAGTTCTTCTTTTCCTAACCGTTACGCCAACGCAGGCGATGTAAAACAAGAAAGGTTGCACAAAAGCATGGCGTCAAAATTTGATCCGCTCCCTGAAATCGTTTCGATCATTCGAGACGCAATCAAGGACGGTTTGATCCAGCGCGAGACGCTCCAGCGTTTCGATCATCAGGTTCAGCACATGGAAGGTACTGAGCTTGAGGCATACCTACAAGACTTATGGGATAACATTTAAGTATGGCTAAGGATAAGACTCGGTTTAAGATTCGTGGCATCGCTGTGTACCCGAAGACTGACCGACCGTATAAGTGGGACAATGCTGCTTCGCGTTCTGTCGCTGACCCTGAGGGTTCGTTCGAACTGAACGTGGCAGTTGAAGCTGAGAAGGCTACTGGTCTGCGCACTGCGCTGAACAAGTGGTACAAGGAGAATGGCCACAAGGGTGTGCCTGATGTCTCAATCAAGGAACAGCTTGATAAGGAGACGGGTGAACCTACCGGCAAGATGCTGGTCAAGATCGTGCAGTATGGCACCGACAAGTCGGGCCTGCCTCGCAAGCTCTTGCATGTGGACTCCGATGCTAAGCCGCTGCCTGAGGGCTTCCGCCTGACCTCTGGTTCAGAGATCATTGTGGATTGCTATCCGACCTTCCGTAAGATGCCGAAGCCCGGCGTCAAGCTGAACATCGGTGCTATTCAGGTTGTGCAGTATATCGAACCGCAGGCTTACAACCCGTTCGAAGCTGTTGAAGGTGGTTACGCTAGCGAAGATGATACGGAAGCGGACGCAGAAGCCGCTGGTGATGAGGGTAATGGCGAAGAAGGCAACTCGACGGACTTCTAAGTCTGTTGGCCTCAAGTACGGATTTAGGTCTGGCCTTGAGGAAGATACCGCTGCCTACCTTGAACGTCTGGGCGTGGACTTCGAATACGAGAAGCTGGTCATTCCATATGAGAAGCCAGCTAAGAAAGCGAAGTACACCCCTGACTTCAAGATCAAAGTCAACGGTATGGTCATTGAAACTAAGGGTCGCTTCCTGACTGCAGACCGGCAGAAGCATCTACTGATCAAGGCTCAGCACCCTGAGTTAGACATCCGCTTCGTGTTCTCCAACTCACAGCAGCGCATCAGCAAGGCGTCCAAGACGACCTACGCGATGTGGTGTGAAAAGCATGGGTTCAAGTACGCAGATAAAACAATCCCGTTTACGTGGCTGAAAGAAAGGTAAGCAGATGAGCAAGATCGCAGTGGGTACGAAGGTTCGGGTTGTGAATAAGAACTTCGGTCCTTCGCAGTTCGGTCAGGTTGGTACTGTTATCTCCAACACCTATAAGAGTGATGTGAGTAAATTCTGCTACAAGGTTGAGTTTGGTCCTTGGGACTGGAACACCTACCGTGAAGGTGACATTGAGCCTGTTTGTGAAGACATCTTCATCGTGGTCCAGCAGAACCGCTCGACCAAGAAGCTGACCCAGGCTATGTCGCCGTTCCAGCATACTACTCGTGAGCTTGCTGAGACGGAAGCCAAGCGTCTCGCTGGCCTCAACCCTTCGGTTGATTTCCTCGTTCTTCAGGTTGTCTCGTCGGCTTCGGCCACGGTCACCACCGAACTCAAGAAGGTTGCGTAACATGAGCAAGTTCAAGGTTGGTGATAAGGTGCGTGTCACGACTACCCGCTTCACTCCTGAGCAGTTTGGTGCGACAGGTACCGTGGTTGAGGTTATGCCTGAGACGGCAGATACTCGGTCGCTGTTCGATCCTGATGTGTGGGTGAGCTTTGACGAAGGCCACACGCAGTCTCATGATACGAACTCCTACAATGACTGTGACATTGAGTTGATCAAGGATGATCCGGTGTTTGACGGTGGCGTACTTGATGAAGTCATCGAGCATGAGCGCACGGTGGTGAACATCGAGGTATCCAATTATCGCACTGATGGTTTCGGCACCGTAGATACCTTCAACAACGGCAATGTTGAACACATCTACGATCTGCTCACCATGTTCAAGAAGGCTGCTATCTCGGCTGGCTTCGATTGGGTGGACTCGGTTCAGATCGTGTCCAAGCCTGACAGCCTCGATGAGGTTAAAGTCTGGTCCTCGGAGAAGTGATATGCACATCGTAATGACCATTGAAGATAAAGGTCGTTACGCTCGCGTAGATGTGTACGCTGATGGGGATGAACTTACGTTTGTCCCTACCGGCGACACTGAGCTAGCGATGGAGGCTGTAGAGGCCATCATCAACGCTGACTACGACGACGTAACACCAGTGGTGGCTAACTAATGTTTGGATGGTTCAAGCGAAAGAAGAAGCCTGTGTGCGCTCCGGGTTCAGTTGTGCGTCCACCTGCTACTGTGGGGGCTGCAATGCGATACGAAGCTGACAAGGCTAGGTACCATCCTAAGCCTAAGGCTGAACCTGTCAGACCGCTCCGTGAGGAGAAGCGTCGTGAGGAACACAAGTCCACTGACTCCTCGTCTGTCGTTGTGTTCGACAGTCCCTCGTGGACCTCGACGTTCGACTCTAGCGCCAAAGGTACGAGTGACTTCAGCTACTCCGGTGGTGGTGGTGACTTCGGTGGTGGGGGAGCGTCCGGTAGTTGGGATTGATGAGTGAATCAAGGTGTATCGGTCATGAGCCATGCCCTGAGTGTGGCTCACAAGACAACCTAGCGAGGTACGACGACGGCCACGCTTACTGCTTCTCACAAGGGTGTGGCTACTATGAACCAGCAGAGCGTACAGCAGAGAAACGTATGGGCGAAGTCACTGAGTCATCCACTGTTTCGACAACGGAAGGTGGAGGACAAAAGCAAATACTCCAAATCCAAGGAGAGGTCCAAAGCCTCACGGCTCGCAAGATCAGCGATGAGACATGCAAGCACTGGGGATACAGAGTAGGGGAGTTCAACGGGCGTCCTGCCCAGTTCGCTTACTACTTCGATCCTGACACTCGTAAGCCTATCGCTTGCAAGGTTCGCTTCCCTGATAAGAGCTTCGTCTTCCTAGGTGATGCACAGAATGCTCCACTCTATGGCCAATGGCTGTGGAGAGATGGAGGCAAGAAGGTGGTTGTCACTGAGGGTGAGATTGATGCTCTCACAGTGAGCCAACTGCAGAACCTCAAGTGGCCTACAGTATCTCTTGATAAGGGTGCTACAGGAGCTAAACGATCGATCAAGAAAGCCTACGACTGGCTGATGAAGTTTGATGAAGTCGTCCTCATGTTTGATATGGACGAACCCGGACAGAATGCAGCTAAGGAGTGCGCTGAGCTTTTCCCTCCGGGGAAGGTCAAGATCGCTTACCTTCCTGAGAAAGATGCCAACGAGTGTCTTAAGCAAGGGAAGGGTTCTGCTGTCATCGACGCTATGTGGTCGGCTAAGACCTATCGACCTGATGGCATCATCTCAGGCGCTGATATGTGGAATGAACTCCTCTATGAGGACACATACTCCACAGTCCAGTACCCGTGGTTAGCTCTCAATGAGAAAACCCACGGTATGCGTACAGGTGAGCTAGTCACTATCACGGCTGGCTCAGGTATCGGTAAATCAGCAGTGGTCAGAGAGATCGCCTACAACCTCCTACAGCGGGGTGAGACGGTTGGGATGATCATGCTGGAGGAAAGCACCAAGCGCACAGCATTGGGGCTCATGGGACTGGCTCTCGATAAGCCACTGCATCTATCAGCAACAGGCGTTACCGAAGCAGACCTTAAGGCCGCATTCGATCTGACACTTGGTACAGGCAGGGTCTACCTCTACGACCACTTTGGTTCGACTGAGATTGAGAACCTGTTGGCCCGTGTTCGCTATATGGCACGGTCCCTCGACTGCAAATGGATAATCCTCGATCACCTTTCCATCGTGGTTTCTGGCCTCGATGGTGGCGATGAGCGCAAGCTGATCGACATGGCGATGACCATGCTCCGCACCTTGGTGCAGGAGACAGGGATAGGCTTAATCCTAGTCAGTCACCTGAAGCGTCCCGAAGGCAAAGGCCATGAGGAAGGCGCTGCTACCTCGCTGAGCCAGCTTAGAGGCTCCCACGCCATCGCACAGTTGAGCGACATGGTGCTGGGCCTTGAGCGAAACCAGCAGGGTGAGAACCCGAATGAGACAGTCGTTCGCATCCTGAAGAACAGGTTCAGCGGAGAGACTGGCATCGGTGCGACACTGTACTACACGAATGAAACCGGTCGGCTGACTGAGTGTAAGCCAATCGATACGCAAGCGTATGAAACGCAAGACGGTAAGGAAACTGAGTTCTGAACATGTCGAAAGTGTTTAAGGTTGGACAGGAAGTCATCTATAAGTCGTCCTCGGATCGGGAGTACGACTGTGTTATGCTGAGTCCTGAGTTTAACGGTAACATCAGGGTCCGCTTAACCGACATCGAGTCGTTCGGGCCTGATGGGCCTTGTAAGCCGCAGGGTGTCGCTAATCTGGTGTCGCTCTGATGAACCCGTTTCCTCAGTGGGTTGTCCAGAACCACATCGACTTCTGGCATAGCATCGTTGGTAAGAAGGCTCGCTGGGTCAACAAGGCCCGACTGAGGCTCGCTTGATGTACATCTTCAAGCTGATCCTCCTGTTGATTGCAGGGCTCTGTGTCTACGCTGGCTCTGCTGCCTACCTATTCTCATTCACCAGTGAGGAAGATGAGAACGAAGCTGAGGCCCAACGCTACAAGAACTGGTCCCGTGGGTACAACTGCACGGGACTTCTCATCGCATTCATCGCTGGCGCTCTGTAAGAGCTATAGGAGCAATCTAATGACACCCCGTAAGAAGACTGTCACCCCTGAAGCCCCGACCTCGGTCAAGATCGTGAACGATAAGCCGTTCATTGAGGTTCAGGATAATGCTAACTATTGTACCTCCAAAGTGAAGAACGAAGATGGTGATCTTGTCGTCTTCACTGACTATGATGAGCTTCTCCTTCGACAGGAGGGTGATCACATGATCTTCCTCCACCCTACCAAGGGTTATCGCCTTCGCATTGAAGCTAGCGATGTGAAGCCGCTGCTCAAGGCAATGAACGAACTGTTCGCCTAATCGATACGTTAACGCAGGGATTGTAACATGAGCGAAGACCTACTTCACCACATGGCTGACACTGCCTGCGTTCGCGCATGGAAGGAAGAAGGTTGGGGGCCGTACCATATTCGTCTCCTGACCATGTGTACGAAACTGGAAAACCCCGGAAGGAAGAAAATGAAGAACTCGCCTATCAATCAGATTTTCTCTCACCTCACTCGCGTTGGTTCGATTACGATCCGCGAAGCTATGGACGACTACAACATCTCCGGTGGTCACCTGACCAAGATCATCAGCCGCCTGAAGAAGGAAGGCCATGAGATCGTCACTGAGATGAAGACCCACCCGATCACGAAGAGTCGGTACGCCAAGTATGTCCTCGCCTAAGGGTAAGCCGAAGATCACTATCATCCCGGCTGATGACGAACTGACCCCCGCTTGCAAGAACTGTAAGTGGGGGGGTCGCATCAACGGTACACCTTGGGTCCACTGTGGTGTGGACCTTCCTCCCTTCGTCAAGCAGAGCGACAACCCTGCGGCTTACAAGGCCCATCAGGATTACGTCTGCGTATTCCATAAGGTGAAGTGATGGATACCGAAGCTAAGGCCGTGTTGAGCCTGTTCCTCGTCTATGCCGTCCTGTTCTGCATCGGTGCGTATGGCTACGCATGAACACATGGCAACTCATATATGAGCTTGAGGAGATGCTTGAAGATGAACCATCTCCGTTTAGAGGTGAAATCATCGCGGAAGCTATCCGTCAACTAAAGGCTGCTGCTGAGAGACAAGCAGGCGAGGCCTTCGGCACTTAAACGCTTACGCTAACGAAGGAGTTGGAATGCGGTTAGTATTCGATATTGAAACCAATGGTCTGTACCGACAGCTAACCACGATCCACTGCCTCGTTGCTAAGGACTTGGATACAGGTGAGGTCCATCAGTTCAGACCTTTTGAGGTCGAACAGGGCGTAAGGCTCTTGATGCAAGCTGATCTTCTGATCGGTCACAACATCATCGCCTTCGACCTCCCTGCCATCCAGAAGGTCTACCCTTGGTTCAGCATTTGCCCGACCAAGGTGAAGGATACTCTGGTACTGTCCCGTATGCTGTTCGGTAATCTCAGTGATCGAGATTTCAACAGTGGTTTCAAGTTGGGGAAGCTCATCGGTTCCCATTCGCTTGAAGCATGGGGCATTCGCCTCGGGTTCAACAAGCTCGACTACAAAGGTGGTTGGGATGAGTTCACTGAGGACATGCTGGAGTATAATACGGTTGATGTGGAGGTCACCGAAAGGCTGTGGCAGCACACCCAACGTCAGGCCATTTCTGAGAGAGCAAGCATCCTTGAACACAAGGCTGCGTACATCTGCGCTGCTCAGGAACGTAATGGCTTCTCTTTCGATGTGGAGAAGGCAGAAAGGCTAGCGGCTCGCTTGATGACCAAGCGACAGGAGTTGGAGCAGACCCTACAGGACACGTTCAAACCGTTCTACATGCCTAACGGCTTGGTCAAACCGAAGCGCACAACAGCCGGGGGCAAGTTCCCCGGCACATGGGAAGGCGCTCCGTACACCAAGATCAAGCTGACTACGTTCAACCCCGGTAGCCGACATCACATCGCCTACTGGTTCAAGCGGCAGTATGGCTGGAAGCCTTACGAGTTCACGGACAATGGTCAGCCTAAGATCGATGAAATGATCCTCGGCAAGTTATCCTACCCTGAGGCTAAGCTCCTCGCTGAATACTTCACCCTGCAGAAGCGCCTCGGCCAGTTGGCTGAAGGTGACAACGCATGGTTGAAGCTGGTGGAGCAGGGGCGTCTCTACGGCGGTATAAACCCCTGTGGAGCGGTAACTCGCCGGGCGACGCACATGGAGCCCAACATTGGCCAAGTGCCAGCCGTTGGCGCTCTCTATGGCTCAGAATGCCGTGAGCTATTCGGTCCTCGCAAAGGCTGGAAACAGGTTGGCATCGATGTCTCCGGTCTGGAGCTTCGTTGTCTGTCTCACTTCCTAGCTCGATGGGATGGTGGCTCATACGGTGTGATCGTCTGCGAAGGCGATGTTCACTGGGCTAACGTGCTGAGCATGGGGCTAACTGTCGTGGCTGAGTATGACTCACACGATATGGTCCTCAAGGTATGTCGAGACGGTGCTAAGACCTTCATCTACGCCTTCCTCTATGGAGCAGGAAACGAGAAGATCGGACGTACAGTCTTTGACATCATCCTGAAGCTGAAGTCTCTTGGCCTCCCTTATGACTCCCTGCTGAAGAAGTTCTTTGACGGTAGTGAGAACCCGAATGAGGCTTTGTTCAAGAAGGCTGGTGGTAAGCTCAAGAAGACGTTCGCTGCTAAAACCCCCGGCCTCGACAAGCTGCTTGAGGCTGTAAAGACTGCCGCTGAACGTGGCTACCTGATAGCTCTCGATGGTGGACAGTTGCACATACGCAGCAGTCACGCTGCGCTAAATACTCTCCTACAGTCAGCAGGCGCACTCATCTGCAAGCAGTGGATGATCGAGGTTGACGAGGAGATTGAGCGTAGAGGCTGGCGTGAGTTGGCTCACCAGATGGCATGGGTTCACGACGAGCTTCAGTTTGAGGTTCACCCCTCGATAGCTGAGGAGTTCGGATCGATGGCTGTCGAGTGCATCGTTAAGGCTCAGGAGTTCTTCGGCATCCGTGTGCCGATGACTGGTGAGTTCAAGATCGGAAACAACTGGAAGGAATGTCACTAATGGATCAGACCTACTACGTGGTTGAAGTTGTCCTCTTTTACCTCATCATGGTTCCACTTAGTCTGGCGGCAATCGTTGTCACTTGGGGAATACTGCTTCTCATTGTTGCACTGTTCCTCGATGGTATGTTTGACATTGACATCTTCCGCATTATGAAGCAGAGGTTTAAGCATGGCTGACATCAAGGTTGAACTACTAGACTGGATGGGTGATGACCTCCGTGTAGCTAATGCTGCACGAGTGAGCTTCAACAAGGAGAGTGAGTGGACTGACAAAATCAGAGACGCTAAGTGGGAGATGACTAAGAGCCTGTCCGACAAGGACGCCAAGCTTATCTCCTACCTTGCCAAGCACAAACACTGGACTCCGTTCAGTCATTGCCAAGCCACGTTCCGTATCAAGGCTCCGATCTTCGTTGCTCGACAGTTGTTCAAGCACAAGGTTGGACTGACTGAGAACGAAGTGTCTCGCCGGTATGTGGACGATGAGATTGAGTTCTATGAGCCTAAGGTGTGGCGTAAGCGTTCCCCTACGGCAAAGCAGGGCAGTCTCGATGAACCAGCATGGCAGCAGGGTAAGATCGATGCTGACTTCAAGATAGCAGCTAAGCACTGTGTTACAGCTTACGTCTCAATGATCACGCGAGGCGTCTGTCCTGAACAGGCTCGCATGGTCCTCCCGCAGGCGATGATGACCGAGTGGTGGTGGACTGGCTCCCTCTCTGCGTTTGCCCGTGTGTACGGCCTTAGAACCGATCCACATGCGCAGCAGGAGACGAGGGACGTTGCTCACGCCATCGGTATCCACCTGTGTAACAAATTCCCTGTCGCATGGCAGGCACTTTGTGCCGAGAAGGCGCTTACGGATGCGTAAATGGTGCATCATCGGAATCTTAACTGGCTTGCTTGCCTGTGCTGGATGCGAGCGTAACTGGCTAGGTGGTTACGACATCAAGACCAATCGTCAACACGAAGCATACTGTGTCATACATATTACGCCAACGATGGACATCTACAAACCCTGCAAGGAGGTCAAGCATGACCAAGAAATCTGACAAGTGGGTAATCATCGGTAAGCCTGAGTGTCCTTGGTGTGATAAAGCCAAGGCTCTCCTTGAGGCTCACGACATCAAGTACATCTACAAGGGTGTCTACTCTCAGCCTGAACTCCATCAGTTCCTGCTCGACTGTGGGCTCAACACTGTGCCTCAGGTTTACATTAATGGTCAGCGCCTCGGCGGCTACACAGAGTTGAGCCAGTACATCAACATCATCCATCCGAAAAAGGATACGAGACAGCTTGAGTCCCAAGTCTAAAGGTGGCTCTGCCACTGGTAAACCCCTGTTGCTCCTTGATGGTGACCTGTTTGTCTATCGTGCAATCTCGTCCGCAGAGAAAGAGGTTGAGTTCCAGCCTGACCTCTGGGTTATGCATACGAATCTTGCAGATGCGAGAGACGCCTTTGTCACCCAGATGGCCAACATCACTCGCAAGCTACCTGACCACACTCCGTTCCTCTGCCTTAGCGATGGAAGCAATTTTCGGAAGCAACTTGATCCTACCTACAAAGGAAACCGAACGCAGAGAAAGCCAATGGGCTTCATCGAGTTCCGACAGTGGGTCATGGCTACCTATCCAGACCATCTTACTAAGCCAAGCCTAGAGGCCGACGATGTGATGGGCATCCTCGCTACCAAACCGGGGAATGATGCTGTCATCTGGTCTGATGATAAGGACATGAAGCAGATACCGGGTAAGCATCTGGTTGATGGTAATGTCGAACTTATCACTCAGTTAGAGGGTGACATGGTTCATCTAATGCAGACACTTACTGGTGATCCTGCGGACGGATATAAAGGCTGTCCCGGTATTGGTCCTAAGAAGGCTCAATCGATATTAGAAGCTGCTGACTTTAAGTGGTCTGCTGTAGTAGATGCTTACGAGAAGGTACAACTTACGGAAGCGGACGCTCTGCTACAGGCGAGACTTGCCCGCATCCTTCGCTGGTCCGACTGGGACCAAAAGAAACAAGAACCCATATTGTGGAGCCCGAATGCGTGAAGACCACTATGACCTGACCAGCCTTGATTTCATCGATAGAGAGTTTGGTGTGATCGATTGGAATACAACTATGCTTGTCAAGCCGGGTACGATTGTGATTGAGGCTCCTAAGGCTAAGCCTGACGGTTGGTCCTCGGACTACTACATCATCCCTGAGGGAGCGAAGGAACTCGGTGACCTCATCGAGTACAAAGAGATGAACTTCAACGTGGGGAATATGTTCAAGGCCTGCTATCGCCTAGGCAACAAGCCGGGTGTGAGCGCCTTGTATGACCTCAAGAAGATCAAGTGGTTTGTTGAGCGTGAGATCGCTCGTGTGGAGAAAATGAAGTGAGTGATATGGAAAAGATGGTCAGCGAGTTTATCGAGAAGTTTGATGGACCGCATGACTTCGAGACTTGGGTCAAGCTGGTTGACGAAGAGGCTAAAGAACTGGTTGAAGCCTATGAGCATCTCCTGAAGGAAGCTGCAGACTTCGCATACGTTATTACAGGGGCTATCCTGACGAAGGGAGATAAGCCTCAGGTTGATCCTACACCGGAACAGCTTAAGGGCTTCAAGGTGTTTGGCCTTCTGCAAGGCATCCTCAATGACAAGCTGTTTGATGAGGTCTTCAAGCGTGTCCATGCGTCCAACATGAGCAAGCTCGATCCTGAGACTGGTAAGCCGATCAAGCGTGAGGATGGAAAGATTCTCAAGCCGATTACCTACAAGCCTCCGGTGTTCTCGGACTTGGTGTAAATGAAGCAAGGCCATCGTAGAGAAGATGGCTGGTATTATAGAGGTTTCTTCGACGATAGAGAACAATGGAGTTCTCCTCAGGCTTGGCATAATGCAAAAGTCTCTAATACATTGTTCAACATCAAGAACCGTATCAAAAACACAGATATACCGTTCAACCTCGATTCTGAGTATCTCCGTAGCATATATCCTGAGGATGAGCGTTGTCCTATATTTAGGTTTGAATTGGTCTGGAACGGGGATCGAAGAAACAGTCCATCACTTGACCGCATAGTGCCTGAACTTGGGTACATTAAAGGAAATGTCGAGTGGATGAGTGATCTAGCCAATCGAATGAAAACTAACGCCACTCCTCAGGAGCTTCTGGCGTTTGCTCACTACCTAATCAAGAAGTATGGAGAAAATGGCGTTCCGTTCAAACAATAACCCTATGTTCAGGAGTGCATTCTCCGAAACTATATTTGCTCAAAAGTATGCCCACGAGGGCTGTGAGACATGGGCCGACTTGGCCCGTGTTCTCGTGGACGAAGTGTGTGGTGGAAGAATGAGCAAGGGCGATATAGCTCAGCTTACCAACTACATCACCGACATGAAGTTCATGCCCGGAGGTAGGTACCTTTATTATGCTGGCCGAAAGGCTAAATTTTATAATAATTGTTACATCCTGTTGTCAGAGGAAGACACTCGTCAGGACTGGGCTCAGACCTCTTGGAAGGCTGAGTCTGCTCTTATGACTGGCGGTGGTATTGGTAACTGCTACTCTATCTATCGACCTAAGGGCGCATTCTTGGGTCGAACCGGTGGTACGGCCTCTGGACCGCTTCCAAAGATGGAGATGACCAACGAGCAGGGTAGGCGGGTCATGCAGGGTGGTTCACGCCGCTCAGCCATCTATGCCTCCCTGCACCACTGGCATGGCGACATCTACGACTTCCTGAAGGCTAAGGATTGGCACAACATGCCTATCGCTGGAGCCTGCACCAAGGAAGGCGCTCCGATGACGGTGTGGGATGCCAAGCAGGCAGACTTCAACTATGCCGCTCCGCTGGACATGACCAACATCAGTATCAACTACGACACGGCATGGCTGCTCAAGGCTATGGAAGGTGATCTAGGCGATGTGTTCTACAAGAACGTAGAGCAGGCGCTTAGGACCGCTGAGCCGGGGTTCAGCTTCAACTTCTTTGATAAGGAAGCTGAGGTTGGACGCAATGCCTGCACTGAGGTTACGTCTGATACTGACTCTGATGTGTGTAATCTTGGTTCGCTGAACTTCGGTCGCATCGACTCGATCACTGAGCTTAAGGACATCGTTCGACTTGGCACCATGTTCCTCCTGTGTGGGACGATGGTTGCTCAGTTGCCTTACGAGAAGGTCTACAAGGTCCGTGAACAGAAGCGTCGTCTCGGTCTAGGTCTGATGGGTCTGCATGAGTGGCTCATTCAGCGCAAGTACAAGTATGAGGTGACTGATGAACTCCACAAATGGCTGGCTGTCTGGAAAGGTGAGTCGGATCGAACTGCTGTTTGGTTCGCTGATCATCTTGGTGTATCACGACCTGTTGCTCGCCGTGCTATTGCCCCAACTGGGACCATTGGCATTCTGGCTGGTACCACTACTGGGATTGAGCCTCTATTTGCTGTCGCCTACAAAAGGCGATACCTTAAAGGCACGGACTGGCACTACCAGTACGTAGTAGACTCTGCTGCTCAGGAACTGATCGACCTCTATGGTACTGATCCTGAGTCTATCGAGTCAGCTATCGACCTAAGCAAAGACTATGAGCGACGGATTAAGTTCCAAGCTGACATCCAAGACTATGTGGATATGTCCATCAGCTCAACCATCAACCTCCCGGAATGGGGAACTGAGTGGAATAATGAGGACACTGTACGACCGTTTGCTAACACTCTTGCTAAGTATGCTCCTCGCCTTCGCGGGTTCACGGTTTATCCAGATGGTGCAAGAGGTGGTCAACCCCTTACCTCAATCCCGTACTCTGAAGCGGTGGCCTCTCTTGGTCAGGAATTTCGAGAGTCGGTCCAAACCCACGACATTTGTGACCTAACTGGTAAGGGAGGTAGCTGCGGTATCTAAAGAGCTTGTTACCAAGCCTGATTGCCCTTGTCAGCCACTAAGGTAGGGCAGGGAGTAAAACCCCTGTTCTACTATCATAAAACAAAAAGTTGCACATTCGAATGCCCACCCCGGTTAAACCTATTATTACACCTAGTCTGATTGATTATCTAGACTCGATGTACCCAGATGTAGCACCTACTCTTGATACTCCTATAGACAAGGTTAGGTATAACTCTGGTCAGGTGTCTGTAGTTAGGCATCTTAAAAGACTGCTAGAAGAACAGTCTAATAACATACTTGAACAGAAGGTACTAGAGAAGAATGTGTAGTTCTTCCCCACCGCCGCCTGCTCCACCTCCGCCTCCGCCTCCCCCGCCTCCTCCTGTACTTGAACAGGTGGCACCAGAGACTCAGTCTCCTACTCAGGGTCAGGTTCAGCAGGACGTAGCACTCGGCATTACGAAGTATAAGTCTCAGGCTGCTACCAATGCTAATGGTGGTGGTACCAATACAGGCTTAGGCATCTCAGTTTAATAGAGATAAATGACTAAAGAATCTAGCGTTACGTTGCGAGCTAGATATTCACGCCTTGAAACTGCTAGATATGTCTTCCTGCAAAGGGCTAGGCAATGTTCTGAGCTAACTATCCCGACGCTAGTCCCTCCTTTGGGACACACTGCTACTACGAAGTATTATACTCCGTGGCAGGGTATCGGTGCCAGAGGCGTCAATAATCTAGCTTCTAAACTACTCTTAGCCCTTTTCCCACCTAATGCTCCCTTCTTCAAACTCGCAGTGGATGACTTCACTGTAGAGGAACTGTCTGGAGGTGATGCTAATGGGCGAGCAAAGATCGATGAAGGTCTTAACAAAGTAGAGCGATCTATCCAGAATGAGATTGAACAGACTGGTTTGCGTTCTCCTGCCTTTCTTGCTCTTAAACATGCTATTGTTGCAGGGAATGTTGCAATCACCCTTCCTAAGGAGGGAATGCGAGTATTCTGTCTCGACTCCTATGTCGTCCAACGCGATCCACAGGGTAATCTGACTGACTTCATTTCTAAGGAAGTAGTTAGCCCTGATGCTATCGATGCTGACCTACTGGCTCTGCTTGATACTCCTGAAGCAAAGGAGGAGCTTGCTGAGCGTAAGACTAAGTCTGTCGATAAGGATGGCAATGAGTCTGACGACGGGACAATCGAAATCTATACCCGGTATTACCTTGAGGGTGATACCATTAAGTCCTACCAAGAGTTGAACGGTGGTATCCGTGTCCCGCAGTCGGAAGGCTCGTGGCCGAAGGAGAAGTCTCCACTTATCGTTCTGCGCTGGAACCACGTTGCTGGTGAGGACTACGGTCGCTCCTATGTGGAGGAGTACCTTGGTGATCTAATCTCGCTGGAAGGCTTGTCTAAGGCGATTGTAGAGGCGGCTGCGGCTACCTCCAAGATTGTCTTCCTGATCTCGCCTAACGGTGTAACCAAGGTCAAAGACATTACCGAAGCCGAGTCCGGCGCTGCCGTGATCGGTCATAAGGATGATGTCCACTGCCTTCAGGCGGATAAGCAAGCCGATATGCGTATCGCTGCTGATACCGTCAAGACAATCTCTGAGCGACTGTCTTATGCGTTTCTGTTGAACTCCGCTGTTCAGCGTCAGGCTGAGCGAGTTACTGCAGAGGAAGTTCGCTTCATGGCGAATGAACTTGAGAGTGCCCTTGGTGGTGTCTACTCAATCCTCAGTCAGGAGTTTCAGCTTCCGTTCGTCAATCGTGTTATGGCTCGTATGCAGCAGGCTAAGCGTCTGCCTAAGCTGCCTGACAAGATTGTTAAACCGTCAATCACTACTGGTCTTGAAGCTCTAGGTAGAGGTCAAGAACTCAGTAAGTACATGCAACTTGCACAGTTCATCCAGCAGGCTGGTCCCGCTGCTCAGGCTTACCTTAACATGGGTGATCTACTGAAGCGTGTAGGCACTGCGCTGCTCCTCGATACGACTGGCCTCATTAAGAGTGAGGATCAGATTCAACAGGAGCGTCAGCAGGCTCAACAGGCTCAGATGGGTCAGAATATGTCTGACATTGCCGGTAAGGCTGCTCCTGCAGTCGTTAAGGCTGTGAGCGATCACGCTATGGCTGGCCGGGCTGCACCATCAGGTAATTAATGTCCGTTGAAACTGTAGTTATCGACTCCAGCAAAGAGAATGCTGGACCGTCACTTGAAGATTCTGCCAAGGCTATGGGGATTGATGTAGCCAACATCGACCCCACGGCTCCTGAGCAGACTGCCACTCCTCGTCCCTCTTGGCTCCCTGAGAAGTTTAAGAGTGAGGTTGACTTTGCTGCTGCCTATGCTGAGCTTGAAAAGAAGCTCGGTGAACAGGGTAGCGAGTCGAAGACTGATCCGGCAAAACAAGAAGCAATAGATAAGCCACTGGATCAGGCTAAGAAGGACGAGGCTCCTAAAGAAGGTGAAGTCACGCAGGAACAGGCCAAGGAAGCCGCTGAGAAGGCTGGCCTGAACTTCGATGAACTCTCCGCTAAGTTCTGGGAGAAGGGTTCTCTTGAAGACTCGGACTACGAGGCTCTTGAGAAGTCTGGTATCCCCAAGCATCTGGTTGATCAGTTCGCTGCTGGCCAGAAGGCTGTTGTTCAGCTTGAACGTATGGAAGCTATCTCCCGCATCGGTACTGAAGATCAGTATAACGAGATGCTGGCTTGGGCTGCAGATACGTTCTCTGAGGCTGAAGTAGAAGCGTACAATAAGGCTGTGAATGGTCCAGACAAGTCTGCCCGATTCATGGCTATGGATGGCCTCAAGGCTCGCTACTCGGCTGTGGTCGGTAATGAGCCTGCTCGTCAGGCTGGAGGTAAGGCTCCCACTGGTGCGCTTGAGGTCTACGAGTCGCTTGCTCAGATGAAGGCAGATATGTCTAAGCCTGAGTATCAGAAAGACCCTGCCTTCCGTGCGAAGGTTGAGGCAAAGCTGGCTCGCTCTAACATTATGTAACATGGTCCCACCCTCTGCGTAAGCAAGGTGGGGCTCTCTATTAGGTACTCTCATGGCGAGAGATTATAGTTACGATACCAAGTATGAGTCCTCGCCTGAGCAAAAGAAAGCACGGGCAGCGCGTAACAAAGCGCGTAGGCTCATGATTAAGAAATATGGAAAGGAAGCTGTCAAGGGTCGAGACGTTGACCATAGAGACGGAAACCCTCTCCACAATGGGTCTAGGAACTTACATATAACCTCGGTCCATTACAATAGAGCAAAACATTAAGTCTTGACCCGACCTAACTGGCTGCGGCTGGTTACTAAGGACAATCTTGTACCGACTGTGAAGGCTCAAATAAGCCGCCTCCATTGTGAGGCATAGTCAAAAATAGTTACGCTAAGGTAATAATAACAATGGCGAATGCCAATCCGTCTCGTATTGGCCAGCAGCTTGGCGCTGGTGATACGCGCGCACTGTTCCTGAAGGTTTTCTCGGGTGAAGTGCTGACTGTCTATGACGCCGCTACGGTCATGAAGGACCGAGTGCGTGTCCGTAATATTAGCTCGGGAAAGAGCGCACAGTAAAGCAACGCGGGTTGCTGTGTAAAAATTCTGTTAATTGCTGGAAAATCTCTCTGAGACAATCAGCAGCCAAGCCCATTCGCAAGTTTGGGAAAGGTTCAACGACTAGCCCTACGGGGCATAAGAGCAAAGCTAATGTGTTCTGAAAAGCAGGACACAAAGGTATGCACAATCTGTGGTGTTGAAAAACCCCGTACAGTAGAGTTCTTCTACCAGAAAACGAAAGATAACAGAACGTACTGGAATCCCCGGTGTCGTCCTTGTGATCGTAAGTATGTTAGAGAACACAAGCTTATGAAAAAGTATGGCCTTACCTCCAAGGAGGTTGAGGACATGTTGGTTAAGCAGCAGAATCGATGCTTCATTTGTGACATGAAATTTACCAAAGTCGAACGCGGTAAACGAATGTTCAATATTCCTTATGTGGACCACTGCCACACGACAGGGAAAGTAAGAGGCATACTCTGTGGAAACTGTAATACAGGTCTGGGACATTTTAAAGATAGTCCTATGCTCCTGCAACGTGCAATCGAATACCTTTGTGAAGATATAGTCTAATCTGTATAGCGATATACAGCCATATGGCTAGAGACTTGCGATCTCTAGTAAATAATTTGTTCCCGCAATCGGTCGTACTAAGGCTGGCTACCACACGCCGGGTACCGAAATCGTCGGTGATACCATCCAGCAGGATGAGAAGATCATCACGATTGACGACCTGTTGATCGCCTCGACCTTCATCTCGCGCATTGACGAAGCGATGACGCACTACGAGGTTCGCTCGGAGTACGCCAAGCGCATGGGTCAGGCGCTGGCTCAGACGTATGACCGCAACCTCCTGTCGCTGGCTGTTAAGGCTGCTCGTGACACGGGTGCTGGTGGTCTGGGTAAGGGTGCTGTGGGTCAGGGCGATGCTGTTAGCTCGTCCATCGGTGCTTCGCCGACGACCCAGAACATTGTGGACGAGTTCTACAATGCGGCATCGGCGCTCGACAAGAAGTTCATCCCGATGGAAGACCGTTGGGCTGTCGTCTCTCCTGACGTCTACTGGGCGCTGGTGACGAACGACAAGCTGCTCAACAAGTTCTACAACTCGGGTAACGGCGACTATGCTGGTGGTAAGGTGCTGGAGGTTGCAGGCTTCAAGCTCATCAAGAGCCCGAACCTGTCGCTCGACCACACGGCTGTCACTGCGACCTACCCGGACTACAACGCTAAGTACACCGTGGACGCCACGAAGACGCTTGCGATGCTGTTCACGACCGAAGCTCTCGGTACCGTGAAGCTGCTCGATCTCGCGTCTGAGATGGACTACGACATTCGTCGTCAGGGTACGCTCATGGTTTCGAAGATGGCTCTCGGCCACGGCGTCCTGCGTCCTGAGTGCTTGTACGAAATCCGCAAGACGTAATCTTGCACAACAGGGAGGGGTTCAGAAATGGACCTCTCCCATTTTTGCTCATTTCTCTCTTAAAGGTTTTTCATGTCCTACTGGACCTCTCCAATGACAAAGCTGGAGGCTGTAAACGTTTGCCTCGCTAGTATCAGCGAAGGTCCGGTGTTGACGCTGGACAATGCTGGCGTTGATGCCGGTATCGCTTCCAATACCGTCGATGAGGTGACCCGCTCATTCTGTAACAAGGGCTGGCACTGGAATCGTGAAACGTGGACCCTGACGCCTAACGGTAATGGCGAACTGTTACTCCCTAACAATGTCTCCCGTGTGCGAGCAGTTGTTAGCAGAGAGATTACCGATGTGGTCCAGCGTGGCCTGCGTCTGTATGACCGGGTGAATAACACATACACGTTCACTAAATCTCTCGACGTTGAAATCTACACGGTCCTACCGTTCGATGACCTCCCGCTAGCAGCTAAGGAATACATCACTGCTGCAGCGGCTATGAAGTTCCAACAGCGTGTGAATGGCGCTGATACTCTCGACAAGGACTTGAAGCAGATCGCTGCTGACGCATGGGCAGAAGTCCTGCGAGCGGAGATTGCTGTCGGTAAGTACAACATGCTGAGCGATAGCTGGTCCACGGCTCGCGTCTTGGATCGCAGCCAGTTCTCTCGGAGGGCCTTCTAATTGGCAGGCATCGTCTCTATCCCTGTTCCCAATCTCGTCTCTGGTGTGTCCCAGCAGCCGCCTGCACTGCGTCTACCGACCGCTGTGGACCTGATGGAGAACACATGGCCATCGGTGGTGTCTGGCGCTAGTAAGCGTCCTCCCATCGAGTATCTGGCCGCCCTAGGTTCAACCACCCATTCGAATGTGGCTGGCACCATCATCGATAAGAATCCTGACTACCAGTACATCGTCACCATTGCTGACGGTACGCTGAGAGTGTTTGACCTGAATGGTAATGAGAAGACTGTCCTGTTTCCTCAGGGTAAGAGCTATCTCATTCAGGCTACCGATCCTTCGTCAGCTTTCAAGTTCGTCAGCATCGGTGACACCACGTTCGTTCTCAATCGTGAGATAAGTGTCAAATCCAAGGTCTTTGGTGAGCTAACGACTAACGCCTACGTTCCTGCAGGCCAAGCGTTCTCCTTCGACTATCTCCCTGACGCTAACACTCTGGCACTCGATACGGTCTACCAGACAACCTCAGACAGTAAGTATTGGAAGAACACATTCGTTACATCAGCCCCTGAGGTTGATCAATGGGTGTCCATCACTGAGGTTCTCCCTGCGCCTACTACGGCTGATCCTCAGGTAGATGCTCTGCCGTCACCCTCTGGTCCCGAATATGTTGGATCACTGGTTTGGCTGAAGATTCCAAACACGTACTACGAGTATGTGTATGTGGGGCCTCCATATTATTGGATTCCAGTAGCTCGCGTGAAGTACACCTACCAGCAGTATCAGAAGGTCGTTAAGACGCCTGCTATGACTGCTCATAATGCGTGGGTGGAGACGCCTGTCGCTACGCTGGTGTCCTCGTTCAACAGCAACCGCCTCGATCCTACTTACATGGGTACGGTCTTCGTGACCAACTCGGCGGCTAACACCTACTACGCTGTCTACGTCAACGGTGTCCTCAAGGCTCAGACGCTGACCAGCAACGGTATCAACTTCCCTGTGGAAGGCACCAGTGCTATCGCCTCTGCCCTAGCCACTGCGTTGAACACAGCAGGCTACACCACTCAGATCAATGGCTCGACCATCACCATCACCAACCTTGGTGTGAATGATACGATGCAGGGTTGGTCCAGTGCTGGCGATAAGCTGGTCAAGTGTTTTCGAAACACGGTCAACTCGTTCTCCGACCTTCCGCCTAACTCTCCGCAAGGACGTTTGCTCAAGGTAGCTGGTGACCTTAAGACCAAAGGTGATGACTACTATGTGGTCTTCGAAAAGGGTGTGTGGGTTGAGACGTTCGGCTGGATGGCTGGCTCTGGGCTAGATGCCTCGACCATGCCTTGGAAGCTGCTTAAGAATCCTGATGGCACGTTCACCTTCATGCAGCACTACTGGCGTAATCGCCCGGCTGGTGATGGTGCTTCGAACATGGGTCCATCCTTCGTTGGCGATAAGCTCAACGATATGTTCCTCTATGCGAACAGGTTGTCGTTCCTGACTGATTCAAACCTGATTATGTCAGCGACTAGCTCTTTCGAGTCCTTCTATCGTACCACGCTTGCTTCGCTACAGGATAGCGATCCCATCGATCTGGCTGTCGCCTCTCAGCAGGATGACAACCTTCGCCATGCCATACCGTTCAACAAGGACGTTCTGATCATGGCGGATAAGACTCAGTACCGGTTCACATACACTCAGTTCGTCGGTCCTAAGAACATTCAGGTCAACTTCACGACCTCATTCAACGTGGCTAAGTCGGTCTACCCTGTGAACATGGGTACGTCGATCTACTTCGCTGACGATGGTCCGACCTATCTGTTCTCCAAGGTATTCGAATACTTCCCTCGGCCTAACCAGCAGGGTGATGATGCCAGTGAGACGACTGAGCCTGTGCCTACCTATGTTCCTACCGGCGTGTTCTCACTGACTGGTTCTCCTCGTATGGAGATGCTGTCGGTGCTGAGTAAGACCGATCCTTCCTCCATCTACTGCTACAAATATTTCTGGGCAGGAGACAAGAAGGTTCAGAACGCATGGCACAAGTGGCCTCTGCCTGATGTGGATAACGTCAAGTGGATCAAGTTCAACAGGAACTACCTCTACACGATGACTGAGCGTAACGGCTCTCTCATCCTCGGTCGCATTCGAACCGATGAGGAGCTTCTGGATGCGGGTCAGATCGGTAAGCGAGTCCTTCTCGATAACATGGTCACCAACGATAAGCTCGTCATGAGCTACGATGGTACCTATACCACACTCACCTTCCCTTACTACTTTATCACAACGCCTGAGGTTGTTACCTCTACGTTGACGGAAATCAATGTCAGGGAATCGGTAGAGCGAATCGCTGGTGTAAGCGAGTATGTGCTTGGTACTGAGACGTACTTGGTCAACGTGGTGCCTTCGAACAAGGTGAAGGTCCGTGGAGACATAACGTCCAAGATCGTGTTCGCTGGTATTCCATACACGATGAAACTCCAGTTCAGCACTCCGTATATCAGAGCGCAGGCTGGTGGTGGACAGGTGGCTATCCTCGATGGCCGACTGCAGATTCGTTACTTCCATGTTGAGTATCACAAGACTAGCTACTTCAAGGCCACTGTGTCTTGCCCCGGTAGACCGGATAGCTACGTCACCTTCGACGCCAACATGATCGATAACCCTCGTGTGTCGCTTGCAGCCACGGCTGTCCTCTCAGGCCAGTTCAAGGTGCCGATCATGGCTAGGAACCTCGATACCACTCTCACACTCACGAATGACTCTCCGTTCAACTGCTCCTTTGGTGCTGCTGAATGGACCGCTCTCTACACACCAAGGACTAAACGAGTATCTTAATGAACCCATACGTCCGTCCTAGCGTATGGACTGACGTTGAGTTTCTTTCGACACGACTTCGTAGACAGGACGTTGAGGAGCTTAAGGCCACTGGGTCTACGCCTCTTAGCGCCCTGTCTCATGGGTTCAACCATTCATCCATCTGTCTGACGCTGATCTCTCCCACCAATGGAGAGCCTATCGGTATGGCAGGAGTTGCTCCTAGTATCTCCAATCTGGGCATCATATGGATGCTTGGAACCGATGGTGTCACTGAACACTCAACCACGTTCCTACGACACGCCAAACCTATGCTCGACTTTCTGTTTGAGCAGACTGGCGCTCAAGGCTTCTACAACTTCGTTCACAAGGCCAACACAGTTCATGTGCGATGGCTTAAGTGGATGGGGTTCACTCTTTCGCAAGAACATATCTTTCCCTCTGGGGAACCCTTCATCGAATTTTCCATGTTAAGAAAGGCTAGCAATGTGTGATCCTGCTACTGTGGGCATAACCACAGCGCAGCTTGCTACTGGCGCTGCTGGCGCACAGGCTGGTCTGGGTATCCTTGGTGCAGTGAATAGCTCCATCAGTGGATCTGACGCAGCCAACATCGCCAACAGGCAAAAGGCTGAGAACGACCGTGATGCTGTCATTGCAGCTAACGAGAAATATTTCCAGAACAACCAGCGTTACATCTATGATTCACGCATGGTCCAACAGGAGGGCTACAAGGCAGCTATGGCTGGTCGAGTGGCTCAGGGTACTGCGATAGCATCTGCTGGATCGTCTGGCTTCGATACCTCGTCTCTGTCCGTACAGAACATCCTCAACGATGAGCGTCAGAAGACTGCTATGGACGTTGAGAACGCTCGTACCAAGATGGATGACCTCAAGGATGCGACAATCAACAACAACAGGGCCGCTTACGCAGAGGCTAGAGGTCGCATCAACTCCCGTCAATATCAGGCTGGTCCTAACCCGCTTGCTCTAGGGATTAATATTGCTGGCGCTGGTGTCGGCGCTTATGGAACATACCGGAGACTTCAGTAATGCCAATTATCGTCCCTGATACGAGGGGCGTGGACCTCGCTCAGCAGAGGGGGTCCGCAATCCACCCTGCTGATACCTACGCTCCTGCACCTCAGGGTGACGGTGGTATCTCGAAGAATGCTGAGCAGCTTCGTTCTGCTCTGTCGGTACTAGGTACAAACATTGGTGATGCTGCTGCGGCCATCAATGCTAAGCGTGAACAGGAAGACGCTCTCAAGATCGACTACTACGCCGATCAGGCTCGTAAGGAGCTTAAGGATGGTGCCCCTGTTGAAGCTCAGACTAACCCTGCACTAGCTGACCACAGCGTTGTCATCCGTGGTCGAGTGAATGAGAACATCGGCTTCAAGGATGGTGACTCGTGGGCTCGCGCTCAGATGGAGAAGTTCCTTCAGACCTCTGACTGGAATGATCCTGCTAAGACTCATGCCTTCATCACTGACCTAAAGAATCAGACCGCTGAGCGAGTCAAAGGTCAGCCCTTCTACGGCAATGGTTATACCAAGGCTGTCGATGGTGTCGCTAACCAGATCGTTCAACATGCTCAGGCCCAACGTGCTGAGCTTTGGAAGACGGAACAGGCGCAGGGCTTCCTGCGTGATGTCCTTGATAAGTCAGGTGCTGCAACGGCTCAACCCAACGTAACCAAGGGGGACGCACCTGAGGGCACTTATTGGGTTAAGGATTCGAAGGGTAATCAGTTCCTCGCTGACTCCACCACTGGCGAAGCTCTCCCTGCTGACAAGCAACCTAAGACTGATGTCCAGACCGGTTCAGCTATTGGTACTGTTGTAAAGAAGATCATTGGTGCTGAGTCTGGCGGTAACGCCTCGATTACTAATCCTAAGTCCTCCGCTGGTGGGCTTGGACAGTTCATCGATTCCACATGGATTAGCTCAGTCAAGAAGTATGCTCCCGGCGCTGTCGCTGGAATGAGCGATGACCAAATCCTAAAGCTAAAGACTGATGCTAGCCCGACTGGCGTGGCTCTACAGAAGGCTGTGCTTACAGGCTTCACCAAGGATAACGCTGCTGCTGTCGCACAGGCTGGCGCTCCAGTCACTGCAGGAAACATCTACCTGATGCACTTTGCTGGTACAGGTGGTGGGACCAAGGTGCTTAAGGCTGCTGATAACACTCCGGTGTCCTCGGTCCTTAAGCAGGATGCTATCGTTGCTAACCCCTTTCTTCGCACAATGACTGTTGGTGATTTGAAGGAGTGGGCTGCGAAGAAGATGAACAGCCCCTATGACGCTAATGCCTCTGCTCAGAATGCAGTGCGTCAGGTCGATAGGGAATGGGCTCAGTCCTCTGGCCTATCCAATGTCCAACGTCGTAACGCAATCGCTAGCGGCCTCGTGGACCTTGCTCAGAAGACAGGTGACGCATCCTATCTGGATCGTATGCCTCCTGAGCTTATGACGCCTTCGGTCGCTGCTGACTTTGCTAAGGCTCGTAAGGTTGCTGCTGATGTTCAGTGGTCCCTCCATGAGCGTGAGCGAGCCAAGCAGACGCAACAGCGTGAGGAAGATGCTCGTGCTGCTCTCCAGCGAATGAACGAGAAGATCGAGCGTGGTGAAGCTCTAACGGCTGCTGATACTCGTGGTTCGGACGGTAAGATCAACAATGCCGCCTACGAGTATTATATGTCGCATATCAACACGGTGAACATGCCTACCGCTGAGAGCCGAAAGAATGCCGACAACCTCGCTGACGACATCGAGTCTGCTGCTGCTAAGGGTGACTACACCAAGCTCAGTCCTGACTGGGGAGCTAAGCCTCCTAGCCTAGGTCAGCTTCGTGAAGTGATCATGGGTCGAAAGGACATCAAGTCCGAAGATAAGACCAAGCTCCTCGACAATGTTGAGAAGCTCATGAACACAGGTGGTGTGGTCGCTTCACCTGAGTCCAAGGAGTATTACACTCGTACCATCGATGGCTATGCCAAGGGTATCGAGCAGGGAATCATCACCAAGGCGATCAACACGACGCTCACCACACCTGTGAACTTCCAAGGTGAAGCCACTAGGTTCTACGATGGTGAAGTCCGGTCCCGCGTGAAGGCTCACATCGAATCTCACAATGGGCAGATGCCTCAGGGTGAGGACAAGCGTCTCATCTTCGAAGCCGCCGGTAAGGCCACGAAGGAACACCTTCAGGATTGGGTTAAGATGGTCCAGTCAGGTAAGAACCCTGATGAAGCTCCTAAGCCTAAGGAAGGAACTCCTGCACCATCTGGTCCTATCAAGGTGTCTGAGATTCCGAAGGACGCTAAGGTCGTCACTGTTGAAGGTCAGCAGTTTGCTCAGATCGGGAATAAGATCGTTAAGGTCATTCCTGATCCTAAGGCTGAGACTCCTCAACAGCCAAAGCCTGCAGAAGCTCCTAAGTCAAACCGTGTGGTTGAAGCACCCTTCGATAACAGTAAGGGTTACGACCTTGCAAACATTCCGTTCGACGCTGCCAATGCAGGTGGTAAGCTCGTATCGTGGCTTGGCGATCTCCTAACTGGTGATCCTCAGTCCATGATTGATCGTGTCAAGAGTGGGAAGATGGGTGTTCACCCTGAGTCTCCCCTTGGTAGGCAGATCATCGAGCATCAGGAAGAACGGCTCAAAGCAAAGAAGAAATAAGGAATAGAATGGCACAAGTAAACTTTAATGGTCAGGATTATGATGTCCCTGACGGTATGCCGTTGGAAGACGTTATCAAGATCGTTACTGCTGGTGCTGCTCCAACTCAGGGAGGGGCTCAACCAGCTCCTCCCACTTCTTATACACAGGATATACCTAAGCCTGACGCTGTAGGTAAGATCAATCCTGCTAAGCTCTCGGAAGATGCCGAGTGGCTCAAGGCGTCAGCTACGATTTACCGGGCTCACAAAGGTGTCAACTTTGATGGTAAGCCCGAAGACATTGCCGACTATGGCCTTAACCAGATGGCATGGTTCAACTATAACCTTCCCGCTATGGGTGTTGATGCTGCTCGTCTTAAGAGTGCATCACCTGAGGAGAAGAAGGCATTCCTCTACCTCATGGATACCTTCGATAAGACTGAGTATTCATGGGCTGGCGCTGGTCGCTTCCTAAAGGCTGCTGCGCTCGATCCTACGAACTACATTGGCCTTGGTACCTTCGGGCTTGGCGCAGTCGCCTCCAAGGCTGGCTCTCTGGCTTCGAAGGAGGCTCTACAGGCCGCTCTACGCATGGGTCTACAGGTTGGCGTCGAAGGTATGGCTCAGGCCGCTGCCCACGATGCTATCGAGCAGACCGCTCGCATCAACGCTGACGGCCAGAAGGACTTCAACTATGCCCATCTCGCCGCTGCGTCTGGCATAGGTGCTGCCTCAGGTTTCGCTCTTGGCGCAGTCGGTGGTGCTGTTGGTGCTAGGTTCTTCGCTAAGGATACTGCTGCACTTGAGGGTAAGACCCCTAAGGTTGTCGCTGAGGCTAGCAAGGAAGTTGAGCCTGCTGCTGCCACCATCGTCCCTATTCCGAAGGCTGCAATCCCTGATGTAGCTGATGGTCATATCAGGTACTACCACGGTACGGCATTTGAGGATGCTAGTAAGTTTGAAGGTAAGACCTTTCTGACTCCTCAGTTTGAATATGCCCGTGACTATAGAGGTGGACCTAACAACGTTTTATACACCGACATCAGTAAGGAAGAAGCTATCAAGCTCGGCCTGTATGATGACATTAATGGGTTCCCGCGTATCGGAGCTATTGAGGATGGCGCTGCTCGTCTGAAGCCACATACTCTTCAGAAGGCAGAGAAGGCCGCTGAGGCCGGTGAAGCCAAGGCAGCTACACCTGTAGCTGAGACGGTCCAAGACCCGGCTGAACGTGTTCTGCAGGCCATCCGTGACGCCTCTGAGAAGTCAGGCATCCGTGTCTTCCCTCGGACAGCCGAATCGACCGAGAACGCAGCCTCCAAGGCTACCTCGATCCTCGCTGGCGTCTCCCGTGAGGAGATTAGGTCTACGGTTGAAGCCTTGCGTCGAGCAGCAGTTACGCCTGAGCAAGGCCAGTTGCTTGAGAATGCGTTCAAGACTGCTACCAATCAGTTGGAAGCTCGTGCTGCTAACCTCTATGCTGACTACAAGGCTATGCCTGAGGGTCCAGCTAAGGATGCTGCGCTGAAGGTTCTCGCTCAGGTTGAGAAGGTCAGAGATAACATCAAGGAAGGTGATACTGCTCTGTCGTCTATGGCAGGCCGTACCCTCGGTGACAGAGTGGGTTCGATTAATACCGAATCCCGTATGCGTCACATCAATGAGGATAGCATTCTCGTTGACTCAGGTATCGACCCTAAGATTGCCACTCCTGAACAGCGTATAGCTGCAAAGGAGGAGTATTACGCTAAGGTAAGTAACTTCAGAGCTAAGATTGAAGCTGCTGAGGAAGTTCAGAAGATCAACGCTAAGCTGGACGAGGCGTTCACTCATATGGGTGACCCTGCGTACAAGGAGTCTGTCCTTGAGCTTCTCGCTAAGCGTAAGGAGCTTCGTGACTCACTGGCTGCTGCTGAAGGTCGTGAGGTTGGTATAACCACTCGCATCATCAACGATGTGAACACATACCTCATCTCCACTGTCTTCACTACGTCAACCGTTGCTCTCAACACGATACCTTCGATCCTCAAGACTATCTATAAGCCTGCTCTTAACTGGGTTGCTAAGGGACCGGGTGAGGAAGCTGCCTTTAGGGAGATGGTTACCTTCTACCACACGATGGCTGTAAACATCGACTCATCCTTCCGTGCTGCCAAGGCTGCATTCCAGCTTCAGCGTCCGCTTTACACGACTGAGACGTATGCCAACAAGTATCTGGAATCTGCTCAAGGCACTGGCGTGTTTAATAACGCTGCTGGTCGAGCCTTGCGTCTGTTCCCTCGCTTGCTATCTGCTACCGATGAGTTCTTCGGTCAGTTGAACTATCGTAGTTTCGTGATGGGCTCTGCTCACTACGATGCTATTAAGATGGCTGAGAAGGCAGGCCTGCATGGTACTGAGAAGCAAGCCTATGTCATGGACAAGCTGGCTGCTGCTGAACAGAAGATGTTTGGTGAGGTCAAGGATAAGGCTGACGTTCTGGAGTTCCTGCGTGAAGCCGGTATGGAACGTGGTTTGAAGGGTGAGAAGCTCACCTCGTGGATGCAGGATCACCTCGCTAAGAATGGTGAGTTCCTGCGTGAGGCTAGCTCGCAAGCTGGTAAGGACTTCGCTGAAGACCTCCTGTTCAAGCGTCAGTTCTCTGGCGAAGGTGTTATCTCCAAGGAAGCACGAGATTGGGAAACCACCGTGCAGAACCATCCTTGGATGCGTACCATCGGTCAGTTGTTCTTCCGCACTCCTATCCGAGTGTTCGAAGAAGGTATCCGTATGACGCCGGGATTGAACCTCATTGCTCCACACTTCATCGCTGACCTCAGTGGTAAGAATGGCCAAGCCGCTTACGCTAAGGCAATGGGTGAGGCTATGGTGAGCTATGGCGTAGCGCAGTGGCTCGTTGCTCAGTATGCAATGGGTAACCTGACTGGTGGTGGTCCTGATGACTTCTTCTTCAACAAGAAGAATGGCTCTAGGCTTCGCCGTGATCTGGAGAACTCTGGCTGGCAACCGTACTCGCTTAAGACTGAAGATGGTAAGGCCATCAGCTTCCGCAACCTCGATCCGTTCTCGACGCCGATCAAGATCATTGTCAACGTCCTCGATAGACTGACTGAGTTGGACTATCGTCGTGCGCAGGGTGAGTACATCATGCACGACTGGAAGGAGGCTATGGCATGGCTTGGTGTAGGTGTGGGCTCTATCGGCCAAGCTATCCGTGATGCTAACCTGACTCAGGGTGTTCATGATCTTGAGGAGTTTGTTGGTAAGATACTCGACCCTGAAGATAGAGACACCGCCATACAGCGGTTCCTCGGTCAGAAGGCTCAGATGCTCATACCTAACATGCTGACTAAGGTTCAACAGATACAGCATCCACTGATGGCTGATCCTGTTACGGCTGAGCAATTCCTACGAGCCCGTATCAATCCCTCTGACAGTTCTGTTGCACATCAGCATGACCCTCTCGGAAACATCCGTAAGATTCACGATCCGTGGGGAAGCCTAACGGCTCTCCGTATGACGAATCCTGAGGAACGAGCTGGTGGTCACTCTGAGCGTGATATGACAGTGCTAAGGGAGTTGGCTAAGATTGGTGTTGCTACCGATCAGAACTTCACTCTCCCCTACCGTTCTGAGTATATGCCCGGTGTAGAAGACCTTCGTCGTACCATGACTAAGGATGGTTCTATGACCCTGTATGACAGGGTTAACCAGCATATCAAGGACTCAGGTGTTAATGAGTCTTTGTATAGGGCTCTGGTTGATAACCAAGGTGGTACCTTAGGTACTCCCGGTGGTAAGGGTTCAAGAGCTATTGTTGCTAAGGAAATTCTGGAAGCTCATCGCAAGCAAGCCTTTATGAAGCTCTGGCAGGAAGAAACTGGTCTTCAGGCTGACTACATCAAGGATAAGCTGCTTAAGGGTCAGAATGTTGCTGGTCAGCGTGATGTACCTTGGCAACCTCATATTCAAAAATAATAAGCACAATAAGGAATTTCGATGGGTTATAACACTCGCGTGTCTTACACGAGTGACGGTACGACCACGGATTACGTTCTACCGTTCAGATATGTGGATACAGGCGATGTGAAGGTGTATGAGGCGATTAGCTTCGCCTCTATACCCTTTACCTTTGTCAATCCCAATATGATCCGGCTGACCACGGCTCCGGTGTTGAACAAAGTGTTCTACATTGCCCGTTCAACCGATCTAACTAATCCAAAGGTACAGTGGAAGTCAGGTGGTGGTGTAACAGGTGATAACCTGAACTCCATGACTACGCAGCTTCTGAATTCTATACAGGAGTTCTCGGATATTCGAGCTACTCCTAATATGGTAGGCAGTGTTCAGCCGGGTACTGCCCCTGCTAACAATTTCATGACTGGTATTGATGGTCAGGGTGTTCTGATCTTCCGGCGACCTAACGCTACCGATGTGACTGGCCTATCCAAGTTCGCTGATGGTACGACCGGTTCTGGCGTCAATGCTACAGCTACGGCCTTCAGTCCGAACAACCAAGCTCTGTGGCTTGCCGGTGCTTACACTGGGTCAGGGCAGGGGCCTTACGCTGAGATCAGTACTCAGGATACCGCTAACTCTGGCGGCTCTCAGAACCCACTGGCTTCGCTTCGCGTAGAACATAATATCAACTCTGGTGCTGGTGCAGGCAACAGGTTCGCCAAGATGGTGATCCTGAATAAGAATGCTGCTCTAGCTGGCACTAACACTGGGCTGAAGTTCTACACTCCGTTCTTCTCACAGTTCTATGTGAAGTCTGGAGATGGTGGTACTGCTGGTACGCCTTATGGTGCCCACTACGGGTTCTCGTCTCTCGTTCAGTCTGAGGCTGGAGCTACCTACCTTGACACTATGCAAGGTGGTGAGATTGACGTTGCTGTTTGCGCTGGTTCCAGCACTGCGATAAAGGTTGGTCTGCTCGTTGCTACTGTCAACTCTGATGCTGTGAAAGGCTCTCAGTTCGATGGTGCGATTACCATCGGTGCCGACTCCACCACGACTGCTAAGTGGTCCTACGGTTACACTCTGGGCTTCCCTCGTGGGCCTTGGCCATTCGATACTAACTCGACGCTGATTGGCACTGTCGCTAGTACGACTGCCCGTGTAGCTAACATCGGTATCGACTTCTCGGCTGTGGCGTTCACTACGACGCCTATCCTGATGCCGAACAATGCTCCTTGGCGGATCAAGAATGCTGCAGGATCGTTGAACCTCGACATCCTCAAGGTTGATACCTCGGATCGCCTTGTGCTTGGCACTGATGCCTCGGGTGGTGTCATCCTGAATCAGTCGTCCTCGGTTGTCGGGACGTTTACCTCGACTGGGCCTGTGGCTGGCTTCGTTGCTGACCCTCGGTCTGGCTCTGGTAACTCCTACCAGTTGTTCAATGCTGCAGGCACCAGCCTCACATTACACAACGGTGTGCGTACCATCTTCACTCTCGACAACAACAACGATGGCAGTGCCTCGCTCGTTGGTGTGATGAGTTCTGCAGGGTATGCGACCAGTGCGCCTAAGACCATCACTGCGAACTACACGGTGGACAGTGGTGCAACCAAGGACGCTAGCCTTATCGCTAACGGTTCCGCTAGCATAACGCTTACGCTACCGTCTGCTGCTGCTAACACCGGTCGTATCATCAACATCAAGAACATTGCTGCGTTCACAGTCATCTCGGCCAGTGCGAACGTGGTTCCTCTTGCTGGTGGCGCTGCTACCACCTCGATCCTCGCTGCTACGGCTGGAAAGTTTGCCATGCTGCAGTCTGATGGAACGAACTGGCAGATCATGATGGCAAATAGTGGAGGGTACTAACTCCGAACTTGCCGTCCTAATCGGAAGGTTAGACGGTAAGGTGGACATGGTGCTGGCTAATCAAGCTGGCACCAACGCCCGTTTCGATAAGCAGGATGAGCGTTTCGATAGACACGATGAACGCATCACTGTCTTGGAAAATCATAAGGCAGAGCAGACAGGTGGTGTCACGGTACTGACTAGAGCCTTAACACTCATTGCGTCTCTATCCGCAGTGGTGATGTCTGCACTGACCTACTTCAAAGGAACACACTGATGGTGTTGGATAAGACCTCGCTGGATCGATTGAAGGGCGTTCACCCTGATCTTGTGCGAGTTGTGAAGAAGGCGGCTGAGCTAACGACCGTACCGTTCATTGTGACGGAAGGCGTTCGCACGGTGGAGCGGGAACGCTCACTCATCGCCAAGGGGCTCTCAGCCCTTAAGAATCCGTTTCGTTGTCGGCACGTTCCAACGAAGACGGCTCAGTATGGTGTGGTTGGTCACGCTGTAGACATTGTTCCTCTGGTGAACGGTAAGCCCGCATGGGACTGGAAAATCATCCCGGCTGTTGCGCGAGCTATGAAGTCTGCTGCTTTGGCTGAGCATGTAACGATTGAATGGGGTGGTGACTGGAAGACCTTCAAGGATGGTCCGCATTACCAGTTGCCGTGGAAGCTCTACCCCTAATGTAAGGAAAAAGATTATGACTAAGGTTTTTGATTTCGTGAAGGCGAACAAGGGCAAGATCACCCTTGGCGTCGTGTTTGTTCTCGGTGGACTTAAGGCTGTTGGCTATGAGGTTCCCGAGTTTGTTGTTGATGCTCTCAAGGCCGTTGGAGTCCTCTAATGGAAGACGCATTCAAGTTCCAGCGTGACCCCACGCCTGAGGAAGTGATCGCTGCTCGTCTTGAAGGGATAGAGGAGAAGGTCGCTGCTGCGTATGCGAAGTTCGACCAGCTTGAGAAGCTCCTGCTCTCCACGATGCCGGTGATCGCTCATGCGCCTGTCGCTGAACCCGTCGCTGAACCCGTCGCTGAACCGGCTCCTGTCGAGGAAGCTCCTGCTGCAACTGAGGAAGCGCCAAAGGCTGAGTAATGATCGCATGGGGCAGACTGCTCCTCGCGTTAGCACAAGGGTTAGCCTCTCTTTTGACCTACGTCAGGGAGAGGCAACTCATCTCTCTAGGCGAGGAGAAAGCACTCGCTGACGTTCTCAAAGGACAAGTGAATGCTATCGAGCAAGCCCATGAAGCTCGGGCGAAGGCTCGTGCTAGCAACGCTGTTGTCCCTAAGTCTAGCAGCCTGCCAGACGACGGGCACAGGCGGGATTAACGCTGGTGCGGGCTCTGTGAGCGTTGCGTGTGAATCCTTCTCTGACATCAAGTGGTCGAGTAAGGACACCCGAGAAACTCAAGAACAAGCAGTAGAACACAACGCTGTCTACGACAAGCTGTGTGGAAATAAGAATAGGAAAAATTAATGGCTCAGATTTTCGGTATGGGGGTCAATCCCACTGATCGAAGTGGAACGATCACTGCCGGTGGTACTGCGCAACAGGTGATGGCTTTGAATACCAGCCGCTACGGCTTCTGCTTCATGAACATCTCTGACACTGACATGTATATCTGCTTCACTGGTACTGCAACCGCTGGCGCAGGATCACTCAAGATTCCTGCTGGAGCTCTCTATGAAACCATGCCCGCAGGCGTCCCGGTAGGCGCAGTGTCAGTCTTTTGCGCAACCACGGGTAAGGCATTTACCGCTTGGGAGTGGTAAGACATGCCTATCTACTACAATGCTAATAAATTGAAGCTACTTTCGTCTACTAGTGTTGTAGCAGTGGCTTCATGGGACTTTTCACTCAATCCCACACTCCCTTCGTTTCTGACGCATTCGCGCACCTCGCTTGCGACGATGTTCGACAGCACGGGAAAGCTGACCTATGCGCCGAACAATCTGCTGACGTACAGCAACACGTTCAGCAATGCGGCGTGGATAGCTAGATTTTCCGGCACAGGTAGCGCGCCAGTCCTAACTTCTGGTCAGTCCGACCCTTTCGGCGGAACGTCGGCATGGCGAGTCCAATTCAATCGTGGCGTGGGAAATACGACCAGCGACTACTCTGATCTGTACCAGAATTTTACCAGCGGACCACCTTCGGGCGTCAATCTTGCCAGTGGCGTTTGGATCAAGTCGAATACTGGCCTGTCTCAGAATGTCTATATAGCAACGTACAACGGAACGACCTTCACGTCTGTTGGCGTGACTGCTACCACTTCGTGGCAGTTTATACCACAAGCGGTCTTCGCAAGTGGAGGCGCAGCGTCAAATTATGTATATATAGGTTCTCGCGGAACGTACAACTCAACTAACAGTGTTGACGTTCTGATTTACGCCTATACGGCTTCCGCCGTCACCTACGAAACCACGCCCCGCCCCGGTGATCAGGTCATCACCACGGCAGCTGCCTACTACGGCCCGAGGATTGACTACGACCCCAACACGCTGGCGGTTAAGGGGCTGCTGATCGAGGAAGCGAGGACGAACCTTACAATCAGATCAGGCGAACTGACGCACTGGGTGTGGGGCGTAAGCGGTCTTACTCGTGGAACTGACGGTACGTTGGACTTGACGGGGGCAACCGCTGTCAAGTTGTCAGCCACGGTAGGCAGTGCTCCTCATAATATATACAACGGCCCTAATATCAGCATAACGTCCGGCTCGACTTATTCGGTAAGTTGGTTTGTCAAAGGCGGGACGCATACAAAGGTTCTGGTCAATAGTGGAGACGGCATAAATTACTCGGCTGCTGTCTTCGACATAAGTGGGACAGCAGATGGGACCGCGACGCAGATAGGCCAGAGCGCAGATACTGCGGGGGCTGGTACTTCCAAATACATCGGCAATGGCTGGTTCAGGCTGACGCTGAAATTCACTGCAGGCGCGAACGGAAACCGCTTTACGGTCATTGCTTTTGTAGGCGCTTTAACTGGCAACGTATTCAACGGATACGGCGACGTACTGTATCCGGCTGCTGGTACGGAAACGATCTACATCGGCCAGCCACAGTTTGAGCCCGGCTCCTCCGCCACCTCCTACATCCCCACAGCCGCATCCTCTGTCACCCGTGCTGCTGACGTTGTGCAGTTCACCGGACCTGCGCTGACGGCGTTGCAGGGGAGTGCGGGCAGCGCGATTGTCGAAATGCAGTCGCCATCCACAACCCATTCAGGCGCGGGGAGACTCATTGGATCGACCAGTTCACGAGCCATCCTCTACGCAGTTAGCGACACCGTTGTCGCTTCATGGAACGGATCACGCTCACTCAACGCAACTATTGGTGGTTCCGGCAAGTTCTCTACAATCGCTCGCAGCGGCGTGGCGTGGTCTGCCGCTGGCACTTCTGTTGGCGGCAACGGTGGAACGATTGCTTCTGACGGAAATGCAGCCTTCGGCGGTGTATCGCCAGCAAGTGCTTATCTTGGGTCGGACGCAGGCACGGCGTCATTTGAGTCTGGCTGGTATCGCTCCTTCGCCATCTACAACCAGCGTCTTTCCGACGCCACCTTGCAGGCCAAGAGCGTGGTGGGGGCTGCATTCTAAGTTAAATTAAAAGGAAAAAATAATGGGTTCTATTACTCTCCAAAATTCGGTTCTTGCTGGTACTGGCGTTATCTATGATGGAAACGTAGTCAATCTCAAGACCATTGTTATCAATATCGATGATAATGGTGGAGGCTCAACCATCACGTTTGCATCATCTGCTGACGACTCGTCCTTCTCCAATATGACCACTGGTGTCTACACAGTGGACTCGGCTGGACAGTTGGTTCCGCTTGGTGGTGCTACCGCGACGGCAAAGGGTCGTTATACCGTGGACGTTGACGGTATCAACTACCTAAAGGTGTCCGTTACCTCGTATGTATCCGGTAACGTAATTTCCCGTTTTCAAGAATCTGTAACATCAATCAAAGGACTTACTGCATTGTTTCAGACTGGCCTCACGGCTCAGGGTAATTCTCAGGCTTCGGCCTATCCGATTCAGGCCCGTTACAACCAGTTCTCTACGACTGCTGCTTCGACGGGTGCTATCCTTCCGGTAAACGTTTCTAAGAGCGAATCGCTATTCGTTCGTAACGATGGTGCTTCCACCCTGACGGTCTACCCTCCGGTTGGCTATAAGATCAACGGTGGCACAACCAATGCTGGCGTCTCGGTTGCGGCTGGTGCTAAGGCCCAGTTCGTCTCTGATGGTGCAGGCAACTTCTGGCAGTTCATCTAATCCTATGAGCAAGGCCAGTGAAGCACTGCTGGCCGAACTCCATAACGCAGTGGCTAAAGACCTGTTGAGCAAAATCAGCACGGGCGAAGCCACTGCGCAGGAGCTACAGGCCGCAATCAAATTTCTGAAAGACAATGGCATTGAAGCCTCGCGTGAGACTAATCCTGAGATGGAGAAGCTAGCGCAGACTGCACTGCCACCTACATTCGATGACGAACTCCCCGAAGACAAACCTTTCATTAACTAGTAAGGCTAAGTCGGACTTCAGAGTGTTCATGTGGATGGTCTGGCAGCATATCAACCTGCCGGACCCCACGCCTCTCCAGTATGACATAGCTCGCTATCTCTCACATGGTCCCAACAAGATTTGCATCGAGGCCTTCCGTGGCGTCGGTAAGTCGTTCATCACATCGGCCTACGCCTGTTGGGAACTGCTAAACGATCCTCAGAAGAAGATATTCGTGGTGTCAGCCTCTAAGCAGAGAGCAGACGCCTTTACGACCTTCACCATGCGCTTGATCGAGGAGATGCCGATTCTCCAACATCTCAAGCCTAAGGAGAACCAACGTGCCTCACGAATTGAGTTCGATGTTTGTCCAGCTATTGCTGACCAGTCGCCATCGGTTCGATCAGTTGGTATCACTGGTCAGCTTACTGGCTCTCGCGCTGATATTATCATTGCAGACGACGTAGAGGTTCTGAACAACGCAGCCACGGCTGACATGCGTGAGAAGCTCTTGGAGCGTACCAAGGAGTTCTCCGCGATCCTCAAGCCTCTGGATAGCTCTAAGGTCATCTATCTGGGTACGCCTCAGACTGAGGACTCGATCTACAACAAGCTGCCTGAGACGTTCGAAGTTCGCATCTGGCCTGCCCGTGTTCCCACTGCCAGTGAAGCTGAGGGCTATGGCGAGAACCTTGCGCCTTACATCCGCAAGCTCATGCAAGACCTTCCTGCAGGCGCTCCCTGTGATCCTCAGCGATTCACTGCGCTAGACCTGAGTGAGCGTGAGGCTGAGTATGGTAAGGCAGGGTTTGCCCTACAGTTCATGCTTAGTACGAAGCTGAGTGACGAGGATAGGTACCCACTTAAGGTCAGAGATCTGATTGTCACTGATACTCAGGTTGATAAGGCTCCTATGAAGATCGACTGGCTCCCTGATTATAAGAAGGAGCTTAAGAGTCTTCCTAACCTCGCTATGAGTGGTGATCGGTTCTACGGACCAGCTAGCCACAGTGAGACATTCGCTGAGTACACAGGCTCAGTCATGGCTATCGATCCCTCTGGTAGAGGTAAGGATGAGACTGGCTACTGCGTGATCAAGATGCTCAACGGCTACCTATGGGTGCGTAGGGCAGGAGGTCTACCCGGTGGTTACGATCTTCCAACCCTTACGCAGTTGGCTAAGATAGCTGCTGAAGAAGAAGTTAACTATATGGTCATCGAGGCTAACTTCGGTGACGGCATGTATACCGAGTTGATCAAGCCTGTGATGGCTAAGTTCAGACCCTGTATCATCGAGGAGGTTAAGCACTCCACTCAGAAGGAAAGGCGTATCATCGATACCCTTGAGCCTGTCATGAGCAGACACAAGCTGATCTTTGATAAGAGGGTCATTGAGGATGACTACAGGACTGCTCAGGCATATGAGGCTGACAACAAGTTCACCAAGACGCTAGTCTACCAGCTAAGCCGTA
>OFRG01000046.1_pt1 | contig 45043 bp, 68 predicted proteins | sample 1543071 | NCBI WGS metagenome assembly OFRG01 (sample SAMN07774222, study PRJEB24372) | wastewater metagenome | isolation source: WWTP Verbania (Effluent) | place: Italy: Verbania | collected 2015-12
TGCGTTTAGAAATAGAGCGCGAAGCATTAAAAAAGGAAAATAATAAAGAAGCCAAGCAACGTACTCATAAAATTGAAAAAGAAATCGCTGATCTTCGTAACCGCCCTGTGCCTACTCGGGTCATCCGGGTGTGCCGTCAGGGAAGTCAGGGTGACTTGCGTGATGCCACCCGTCCCCAAGGAACTCCCACCGGCCCCGGAACCGGGCTGGTTCACGAACCAGATGAATTCGATACTGCTCCCCTACGAGAGCTTGCCCGACAAGCCGACGAAGTAGCGGCCGCGTATCGGGCGCTGCGATCCAGGGACGAGGCCCTAGCCGCCGACTGACTGCGCACCTTCCTGCTGGTCAGCGTTCCTCGTCGGGCAGTCAGGGTGATGCGGCAGGCCGGGATAGTATTCGGCGCAGGCGCACGGCGGGGTGGTGTACTCCATCCCCATTGCCGTCTCGCAGTCCGCAAAGGTCGAAGCAACAGCGTCCGGTTGAGGCTGAGGCGTGGGGGCCGGTGCTACCGGCAGCGGCATCCACCACGGGTAGTTCGTGGGGTAGAGTCTGACGTAGTGGGCCTGAGTGGTTTCAACAAGCCCGGTCGGGTAGGCGACCAGAACGCGCTCGACTGATTCACCCGGCGGCGTGACGGCATTGTCGATCCACCCCGTAGCACCGTTCGGTTGAACAGGTGCGCCTTCGAGGGCGGCGTCGATGCGGGCGGCAAGGTCCGTAGCGTGAGGCAGACCGCCCACTGTATCGCACTGCAATTGATACGCAGTGATGTACTCCCGCGCCTCACTCAGCAAACCGTGCAGCCCGCGCAGCCGCACGATCTCGTCGCCATCGGGCAGTCCTTCGATGAACTCCCGAAGTCGCCGGTTATCCCGATCAGAGTCAGCTAACTGGTTCTCTAGATACGCCACACGTTCCGGCCAGTTCATGTCTTTCATGGAGTCACCCCGGTGCACTGCACAATATGCACTTAAAGTCATGTTGTGCTTTCCACGGATGGCCGCACGGCTGCAACGTCGGTGCGTTGTCCGGTTCTGGCGGTGAGTTGCAGTCACATAGTGGGTAATCGAGGCAACAGATCGACGTGATTTCAAAGTATCGGCTCGGCAACTGGCTGCGAGGACCGCGCCACGTTCGCCCCGTTTCGTCGTGTTGCGCGTTGATAACAGGGTCTGCGCTGGCTGCTGCTGCTGCTATGCACGTCGATTGATGCGCTTGCCCCTGCACCGCGCCGCAATACGGGCAGGTGTTTTGTTTGCTCGCGATCACCTTCGCGTGGTCGCTGACCATGCGAGCGACTTCTTTTTCCTTGTCGCCTGTGCGGACGATAATCTCAGGCTCACCGTCAGACCAACGTCGGTTGTGAGCGACGGGAGCAGCCGGTGCGCTGTCCGCTGCTCTCTCGCCGGTCAGGTCGTACTTCTCGACGTAGAACTTGGCGCGAATAAACCCTTCGCCAGACATGCGGAGAATTAACTGCTCGGCCTCGGCCAGCCGCGCCGCGAGGGCTTTGATTTCCTCGGCCTGTACCTTGTTGGCATGGGCGTATCTATCGGTTTCGTCTAGGCTGCGGATCGCATTGCGGAAACAGCGCAGGAAATCCTTGTTGTACCCGTCACGCTCCAGTTCCTTGATGCGCCGTTTCATCACTTCTGGGATGGCGTCGCTTGGCTTGTTGGCGGTCATAGGGCTACGTTCTCCCGAACAGAGCGTCCGGCGCGGACAGCGAGGACGCGGCCGTGAGAGTTCTGGGAGCTCCGGTAGGAATAGCCGAAGCTGAGAAGGACGAACCACGCGTAGCCCGAGGGATCTTCGGCATCGACGGTGCCGGTCCAGATCCACGGGTAGCGTTCCGTCGCGCCGACGAACACCGAGGGGTCGAACGCCGGATACTTCGAGCGGTCGGGAATGAAGAACGCCTCCTCGACGGTCGGCAGCCGCCAAGCAAATCCACCGAGGTCGAGTGACTCGGCCCACTTCTTCGCGGCCTTCCAATTCATCTCTTTCGGCGCGAAGTGAGCAGTGACCATCAGCGGCAGGGAGAGCAGCGGGTGCTCGATGCAGACGATCGCGTGGTCGGTTTCGACGGGAGCGAGGTCCGCCCCGAGCTTGGTGTAGGTGGTCATGATTTTCCTTCAGCCTTGTTGATGACATCCCAGATGAATCCGCATTCGGTACACGGCGCGTCATCTGGACAAACGCGCGTTCCGGCGCACTCACCGCACTCACTTGCGTACTGATGAGCGAGGGCCAGGAGGTCGGGAGCGGCGGCGACGAGAACGTATTGGCCGTCTGAATTTGGCGGGGCATCGCAGATGCAGTTTGCCGCATACACAACGTATCGCTTAACCATGAGCATCGTTCTCCCGAACAGAGCGTCCTTCGCGGACACCGTGAATTGCGCGGACGAATTTAACCTCGTCCCTGGCCTCGTCACGCTCACGCCACGCACGCTGTAGGGCCGCTGCTACGTCAGTCAGACGAGCCTCCTGCCCTTGAAAGCAGGGCAGCGGGTACGCCCCACACCACGCGCAGAACCACGCGCCGCCTGCCGGGTTGGGCAGTCTACAGTCGTGAGTGCATTCCTTCATTGCGGGCGGGGCCAGCATTCGAAACAACTCGCTCTTGCCTTCAAGTTTCATTTCTTGCTCCCTGTTCCGCTATCAGTTGCTACAGGCTCTTGCTGTATCTCTCCCCAGCACTTCGGGCAGTAGGTGCAGCCGGTGTAAGGGTCGAACGCTATCCACCCGTCCGGCGCAACGTCCTGCGGCGTGTCGTACCGGTAGCTGCCTATCCCGTAGCTGCGTCCGCTAATCGACTCAAATTCGCGCAGTAGCGCCCTCGTTCCTTCCGCTTGCGAGAAACAGCCGCCGCACGAGAATGTCAGGGTAATCATTTCCTTAGCCTAGGCGCAAAACTCATTCATGCGCTGATAGTCCTGCAACACGCAGCGCCCGATGTTCGGCAGAAAGTCGTGAACGACGGCCAGCCCCTTCGCGACTAAGCCTTGCAGCCGTTTCGGGCTAACCCCGATCAAAGCCGCGGCGGCTTCGTAGGGGATCAGGTCGTCGGTGTTCATTCTGTCACCCGTGATTCCGGTTTCGGTTTCTTTCCTGCCACGCCACGCCCGACGTTGCAAAAGTGCTGCGCACTGATGCGCCATTCGTTGCACAGTTGAGTGCGCAAGGCTAGGAGCGCGTTGTAGTCCCGATAGATGCGACGCGCCGACGCCACTTGCTCATGCGTCAACTTGGAAAACCGACCGTACTGACTGCGGCCTTTGGCGAGCGTCATCATGGCGCGTCGTCCTTCGCCATGACTTCAGCAATTGCCTCGTCGGTCGGGCCAATGTCCAAGGCTCGACACAACCACTCAATGCCAGTGTCCACCCGCATGATGGCGCTGCTGACCAGTCCTTCCTTGATGAGCGCCTTGGACTTTTCAAAGTTTTCCAGCGCATACATGATGTCTGCTTTGCGAGTCATATTGTGGCCTGCTTCTGTGCTGTGGCTTTGCGGTACGCGGTGCGCGCGATGTTCACATCGGCTGGCGTCCACTCAGCGATGGGTTTGCCTACGGTCTTGTCGATGGCGTCAGACTCCCAACCGAGCGCCTTGAACGCCTGCTCGATGGCTGCGGTGTCCGGCTTGTCCGTCGCCCCTGCGGCCCACGCTGCAACCCGCCGACCGGCTTCCTCGTCTATCGGCTTGCCCGGTGGGAACATACTGCGGTGCTGCGCCTGAAGTTTGATTGGATGCGGGACGCCTGGATTGTCGGGCATCAGCAGGAACGACACGGTTAGCTCGTAAGGGAGGGATTTTTCGCACACGGGCATCCAGCCGTCCAGCCCGGTCGTTGACCGCTTGGGGACGATGCGCGTCTTGCCGTTGTCGTCTTTGACCATTTCAATCTTTTCTTCTGCACGGAAGCACAGGATCAAGTGCGCCCGCAGTTGCAGCAACCGCTGCACGAACGCCTTGTGCTGCATCTTCGGCTTGATCCACGACGCCATACGGCAGGCTTCGCGCTTCTTCCAGTCGTCGCCTGCCATGCGGTCCAATTCTTCTTCCTGCCACTCAAGCACGCCACCTTCGCCCGCCCACAAGTGCGACACGGAGTCCACGACGATGACGGGGTATCCGGCAGCATCGGCGGCATGGATGGCCTCTGCATATGCCTGCGGGCGGAACGGAGGCATCAGGTCGCCGTGGTCGAACTTGAACTGGTCGGCGTAGTGCTTCGCACGACCGCCCTCGGTGTCGATGACTGCGAACGGCTTGTCACCGGAGATACCGGACGCGAGGCGCATCGCTGAGTAGGTTTTCCCAGCCCCGCTGGGGCCAGCCAACCCAATTATTAAACCAACCGACTCTCTTACTGCTCGCTTAAATTGAAATGAACTCATGCCGTTACCTTTTTCTTTCGATACGTCCGAGGCTTCCATGAAAGAGTCATCCCAGGAATTCCAATACCATGCTCTTGCATGTGTTTTCCTTGGAACATGACCTCAAGATTGAACGGGTCATTGTTCTTTTTATTCCCGTCTTTATGATGAACGATCTCGCCTTTCCGTAGAGGGCGGCCCAACATTCTCTCAGCAACTACTCTGTGTTGGTGCCGTCCATTTTCTTTGATGTACCAACTTGATCCTCTACCACGCTGAAGATCGCCACGCTTAGATGCGGACGCTTTTGCTATGGCTGCGTTGTACTCTGGACCTTTCGTTGCCTTCCAAATGCAGCTACGAGAACAATATTTCCGTTTTGACTTCTTGGTTTTTGTTACAGAAATAAACCGAAGTCCGCATTGGACGCAGGTTCCATGAGCGTACTTAAAGACGGGTTCTGCTTCGTCGCCGTCAACCATGCCACTCTCCCTTCTCAAACGCCTCGGTGCGCTCATGCTCGGCCATCGCCCACGACGGCGGCTCGGCGTACAAAATTTTGTTGCTGTACGCGCACCAGTCGCCCGACTTCAAGCAATAACTCCAAGTTCGGATAGCACGTGCGACTTTGGAGGCTGCAATCGCCATGTAGGAATTCGACAGTGCGACGAGCGAGCAAGCATAGGGACTCTCAATTTCTTGAGCCAAAAAAACAAACAACGGTCGCTTGCCAGTGACGGCTTCCAGTCCGCGCGAGTAGAACTCGGCCTGTGTCTCGTATCCCATGCGCCCGATCTGCCGAATGAATGCTTCCGGGTTGGCGTCGTCGCAAGTCTTAAAGTCAAGGATGATCGTATGGTCATCCGACAACCAGTCAGGACGGGCGCGGCACCATGTTCCGGCTTCCTGCCACGCAAGCGTCTGCTCTGGCTTGAACGTCATGTCGCCCACTTCGCTCGACCGCAGGAAGTCCCGCGCCGTGCCGACCATCTTGAGCAAGTGCGCCGCCTGTTTGACCAGGATCGGTATTTTGCCCTCGGCTCTTGCGGCGTCCCGCGCTTCCTTGGCGGCTTTGGTGCGCCAGTCGTCGGCTTCGATGGTGATGAGTCTGGAGGAGTCATCCTCCAGCAGCAGGGCGTGCGCGATGGTGCCAAGGTCGAAGCGGCTGGACTCCGCGTTGACGTAGTTGTTGTTGAGCTTTGGGTGCTGCATCGCAGCATGGGCCGGTGACTGACGCAGCAGCACCTTGGCGACCGACGATGACAGGCTTGGAGTCTCGCAAGGATCACGATGGTATTCATCGTGGGGTATTGTGTAGATGCCGTTGACAGTAATCATTTGATCCCCTGCTTGCTCTTGAAGCCGTTTCGTTCCAGCCGCCGCTTGCGATCCGCCACGTCGTCATCGGTGTAACGGTTGCGCGGGTTGCTCAGGTCCACGATGCGACCGAACAGCAACGCCACAGCAACACCGACGACGAACCAGACCAGCACGAAGGCAGGCCAGAACAGGCGCGGGTCGATGGAGTCGAACATGGTCACCTCCCCCGCAGCGAGCGGTTGTGGTTGCGCGTGAACGAGCGGCGCTCCGCCAGCAACGGGTCGTCGATGTCGTTCGGGCGGATCGGACGGTTCATTTCCTCGTCCGTGGGATCGTAGTTGTCCACCCGCTTCTGCGCCTCGTAGGCCATGTCCTTGGCGACGTACTCGCACAGTTGCTTCGCCATGATCTTCCTGGCCGTGTCCGTCTCATTCAGCAGGCAGTTGATGACGGACGTAGCGTCCGCATCGGTCAGATTCTCAAAGGCATCTAACAAAAGCTGCTGCGGGCTGCGTGAGCCGAGTTCCGACTGCGCCCACGACACGACAACATCGTGGTCAACGTATTCCAGCGCGACAGTCGTGGTGATACTGTCGGGGAACTGTCGCGCGTTGGTGGCAGATTCCAGTTCTTTGACGGCTTCCGTGAACGCTGTTTTTGTCTGCACTTCTGTTCTCCCAGAAAGAGGGGGCGAACCCCCTCCGTGTTGGTCAGTCGGCGTCGATGTCAGCGGAGCGGTTCACTTCCAACTCGACGCCATCCTGCGCGAGCCGGAACGCTTCCGCAGGCGTTGCCGCCGTGATGGTGAAGTCGCGCAGCAGAACGTCGGCCACCTTGGACTTGGACTCGGCAGAAATCAGCCGCTCCCCGTTGGTGGCATTCTTCGGTTTGACGATGTAGATTCGGCTCATTCAAATACTCCTGGTTGTGGTGGTGGGAAAAGCAGGCGCGGCTACCGGACCTCGATGGTGAGCGGGCAAAGCGCGTAGGACGGCACGGTTCGCGTGTAGGTGCTGCCCGCAAAGTCGTAGAAGCACTGCTTGGTCATGCCGGTGACTTGTTCACCGACAAGGAAAGCGGTCGCGGCGTTGGCCGTTGCGAACGTGAACAGGGCGACGAGTGCGAGGATGATGCGATGTGTCATTGCTTACTCCCGTAGTTGACGACCCCAAGGTACTGCAATTTTGTTTCAGTTGCAATAGGGTCGATACAGATTACTGCAAAATCTTTTCACGGTGCTACCTTACCGCCATGACGCTCAAAAAATACATCGACAAGCACGGGGTTTCACGCTGCGCCGCAGCATGGAATGTTTCACCACGCACCGTCTACTACTGGAAGGAAGGTAAGACGCGCCCTCACCGACGAGTCGCCGAACGCATCATGCGCAAAAGCGGCCTGACGCTGATGGGAATATACAAATGAATGACGATTGGTTGCTGATTGAAGATTACCCGCTACCGGAGTTTGACCCGGCAACGTGGTATCGATTAGGCGAGCAAGTTCTTATATGGGACGGCTGGTGCAGGATAGCGAACTACTCGTACACGCAGAAAGGCAAAGGCCGGTGGCGTGACTGGAGAGGGATCGTGACCCCGACGCATTGGATGCCGTTGCCAGGCGAACCGAAGGATTCGTTATGAGCGGCCACGACGACATGCCCGATAGCGTAGCGTTCGCTGGCGTCTGCCTCGTCCTATTTCTGGTGATGATGCTTGGCTTGATCGCATGGGGCGTGACTCAGTGAGTCGCGTAAAACCCTATAAAACAAGGCGTCAGACGCTCTTGGACAACAAGCGCATGTTAGACTTCATGGCACTGGCCACCGACAAGCCGCCCGAAGAATTCCATACGCGCATACCGGACCCGCCAAAGCCGCGCGTCAAGTCGGGTGCTATCAGCGAGGCTGATGTCAACGCGGACATCCGCGAGTGGAAAAAGAAACATCACAACGTCCAACTGTTCCGCAATAACGTCGGCACGGTCGCGTTAGAGAACGGCGGGATGATTCGCTACGGTGTCGGCGGTCCAGGAGGTTCCGACTTCATCGGCTACAAAACCATCGTCATCACCCCGTCTATGGTCGGTGACAGGGTTGCCGTATTTGTCGCCATCGAAAGCAAAAGACCTGGTGGCAAGCTGACCGAAGCACAAGAAGAATTCCTGAACGCAGTGAGGTATGACGGCGGCAAAGCAGGCGTCGTGCATTCGGTCGAAGAACTCGCGCGTATTCTGGGGGGCTGACGGTGCGTGTACTCATTGCGTGCGAGTTTAGTGGCATCGTCCGTGACGCATACAGAGCAAGAGGACACGACGCGTGGTCATGTGATCTTCTGCCGACAGAGAAAGGCTTTCATCATTTCCAGACTGACATAAACCGGCTTTTTGACGTTTGGCCGCATTGGGATTTGATGGTGGCCCACCCGCCTTGCCAGCATTTAGCGGTGAGTGGGGCGAGGCACTTCAAGGAAAAACAGGCAGACGGTAGGCAGCAGGCCGCGCTGGACTTTGTTCAATTCCTGATGGACGCGCCGGTAGATCGAATCGCTATCGAAAATCCGATCAGCATTATCTCGTCGCGGATACGGAAGCCGGACCAGATTATTCAGCCTTGGCAATTCGGTCACGGCGAAACAAAAGCCACTTGCCTTTGGCTGAAAAACCTTCCAAAGCTGGTCCCGACAAAAATTGTAGATGGGCGAGAGGCGCGGGTTCATCGAATGGCACCCGGCCCTGACCGTTGGCGCGACCGTTCACGCACGTATCCAGGCATTGCAGCCGCAATGGCTGCACAGTGGGTGGAATAACAAATGGCCATCGACGTTGAGGCGGTGAAAGCCGCCACCGACTTAGTATCCGTCGTCGGCAACGTCACGCCATTGGTCAAGAGGGGCAGCGAATACGTCGGCAAGTGCGTGGCACACTCCCCCGACAACAACCCGTCCATGTACGTCAACGTGCGCAAGGGACTGGTCCATTGCTTTAGCTGCGGGTTCAGCACGGATCTGATTGGCTTCGTCCAGCACGTCTACTCGCTCGACTTCAAAGGCGCGTGCGAATGGCTCGGTGCCAAGCCTAGTCTGTCGCCTGCGCTCAGTGCGCCTCCCCGCAAGCCCGTCCCCTCGCGCATCACGTCCAAGCCGCCAGCGGACGTTGAGTCGCCCAACATGCTCATTCGCTCGCTCGGCCCACCGTCGAAGATTTGGCCTTACCGTGACCACGACGGCGGCATCCTCGGCTACGTCGCCCGCTATGACAGTGAGGAGGGCAAGGAAATACGCTGCTGGACGTGGGGCAAGGTGGGCGACGCGCCTGCGGGGTGGGCGTGCGGTCACTGGAACGCGCCGCGCCCCTTGTACGGGCTAGACCGGCTCGCCGCCCGTCCAACCGACCGCGTCGTGATTTGCGAGGGCGAGAAAGCCGCCGATGCGGCTGGCCGGTTCCTCCCCGGCTACGTGGCCGTCTCCTGGCCCGGTGGCGCGCAGTCGCTCGCCAAGGCCGACTGGTCGCCGCTGGCTGGCCGGACGGTGCTGCTATGGCCCGATGCCGATGAACCGGGCTGGAAGGCCATGCAGTCTATTGCCACCATCCTGGCCGATCCTGCGGGGCTGGCCTGCACCGTCCGCATCCTAGACTCAAACCAAATGGCACCCGGTTGGGACGCTGCCGATGCCGAGTCCGAAGGATGGTCCACCGAAGAACTGGTCGAGTGGGCAAAGCCACGCGCTAAAGACTTCACGCCAGCCGCATTACAAGCCCCTGTGAGCGCAGCGGAGCCGACCCCTTCGCCTGATAGCGCCCCTGCCCCGTCCGTAGCGCCTGCTGTAGTCAGGCTGGCCTCCGTGGACGGTCAGCGGGTCGCGCCCGTGGACGGTCAGGACGCGCTCCCCATGTCGCTGTCCGAGTCCGGCGTTGCTTTAGAATTTGTTGACAATCATTGTTTAGATTTACGATACGTTGCCGAGTGGGATAAGTGGCTGCTTTGGACAGGCGGTCGCTGGAAGGTGGAAGCCCGCCGCCAAACCGCCATGCAGCGGCTACAAGGCATGGCTTATGGGCTTAAGTACCGGCCCGAGGCGCGCGAGTTACCCGTCAGCGCCAAGCAAAAGCTAGAGCGCAAGCAGTTCCTCGCCGCCGTGCTGGACCTGGCTCAGTACGACCGGCGCGTACTCGTCCCCCCTGACCAGTTCGACACGGCACCCTTTCTGCTCGGCACGCCTGCCGGGACCGTGGACCTGACTACCGGCAAGGTGCGCGAGCCGTCCCCGACCGATTACCTGACGCGGCAGACGACCGTTGCGCCCGTTGCCGGTCCGCATCCGTTGTGGGATCGAGTCATGCGCTGCGTCAGTGGCGGCGACACTGAACTAGCCGCCTACGTGAACCGCTGGCTAGGCTACATCCTGACCGGCAGCGTCCGTGAGGAGGCTTTCCTGTTCCTGCACGGTGCGCCCGCGTCCGGCAAGTCCACATTTGTCGAAGCCATTGCCAGCATCCTCGGTAATTCCCTGATCGGCGGCTATGCCGTCAAGACGCGGATCGAGCTATTCCTAGAATCCAAACATGACCGGCCCGGTGACATGCACGTGCTGCACGGTGCGCGGTTTGCGCATTGCAGCGAGACTGAGGAAGGACGCCATTGGAAGTCGGCGCTACTGAAGGAATCCACGGGCGGCGATACCCTGGTAGGCGAACGCAAGTACGAAAACATTTTTAGCTTCAAGCCGTCGCACAAGCTGGTCGCGCACGGCAATCATCGGCCCCACCTACGCAACGCGGACGAGGGTGTGCGTCGTCGGATGCACTTGCTGGAGTATCACGGCAGCATCGCGGAAGCAGACCGTGATACGGAATTCAAGAGCAAGCTGGAAGCCGAGTATCCGGCAATCCTGCACACGATGATCCAAGGGTGTTTGGACTGGCAACGGATCGGCGGGCTACGAAAGCCCGCGTCAGTCGTCGCTGCCGTGGATACCTATTTCGATGCCGAGGATTCCATCGGGGCATGGATAGAAGAATGCCTGGCCGCTGACTCTGCCGGTATCACGCCCATTGGCGAAGCGTATGAGGCTTTCAGCGAGTACATCGAAAAGCAAGGTGAGTCTGTACCGTCCAAAAAGCGGTTCAGCACCCAAATGCAGCAACGCGGATACGAGCCAGTTAAAAAAGGCGGAGTCCGTTGTCTGACTGGATTCCGCCTCAAGCCTGGGTGCGGTGCTGTCGGCGCTAATCGGTGGAATGCCCCGAGTTACTGAGCGGGTCCAATCCCGGTTCAACCGGCGCGGAATAACCCGCGTCCAAAGTTTCCCGTTTGGATTTGCTGTCCAGCTTGCCGCAGGTCGGGCAGCGTTGACCGATACCCTCCTGCCGCATTGCGCGGTAGAGCGCCTGTAGCGTCACGCCAGCGGCGAGCGCAGCATCCCTCGGGGCTACCCCATCCCTTAGCAGTTCCAGCGCGCCGTGCATCAAATGCGAGCGCCGTACAGTGGTCATGTCAGTTACTCCAGTCCGTTGCGAACAGCCATACCGCGATGCCGCCGACATAGGCCCACCACGGAAAGCCGCCAATGGCGCATAGCGCCAGGAATATCAGTATCAGCATTGCATTCACTCCCCTTTGGCCTTGCGGATAGCTTTGCTGGCGGCTGCGTCAGCGACCATCAGGCTAAAGTGCTTTTTAACGTCTAGCCTAATGGCCTGATGCAACTCCTTGTGAAGTTCGATCAGCGCAGCCAGCAAGTCGGGCGAGGCCGCAACTAAGCGGGCGTTATTCTCGGCGCAGTTCATGCCGCCGATAAGAGCGTGCTCAACATCTCCAGCACCTATTGCGAAACTAGTGCGTTCTCTGCCTGTAGCGGAAAACCACCACGGTCCCGGCGTGTGTGTCGCGGCTCTCTGTTCAACTACAGCGACGGCTTCCCCGCGCTCAATAGCGCCGGTGACGTGATACCGCAGCGCGTCCAATGGTTTGCTTGTCATAAATCACTCCCTCGGCTCGTAATGCTTTGCCAGCAGCAGCAAAGCGAATATGAATGGCACGATCAGTAGCAATAGGTAACTCATAGCTACAAGTCCAGTTCGTGCGCCACGATGTCAGCGATTTCTCTGCACGCCAGTGCTGAAGGGATGCCACCGTCCAGTGCTACCTGTCGGATGCGCAGCAAGCATTGTTCCAGCATGGCAGCACGGTATTCCCAGGCTTGCGTCGGGAAGCATTGCTGGCACTGCGGATCGCCGCAGAGACAAGGTTCAATTGCGGTACGCATTGACGCACCTAATCGAGCAAAAGCCGCCAGGAATTTCGACCACTCCGGCGCGACTGTCACAGTCCACGATGTACTGCCATACAAAACCGCGCCGATTGGTCGAGCCGCAGAAGTCGCACGTGCGCTTGTATTCATGCTTACGCTTGCGCACTGTCTCGCGTGCGAACGGATTTCGACCTGTCTGTATCTGATACCGCATTGCTGCAACTCCCATTGTTAGCAATTAACCAATTCACCGATGCGCCAGCATTGCTACCGGCGCATGAGTGACGCGGCTAGCCACCATCACCGTACAGCGCGTATTCCATGCCGCGTAAACATGCTGCAACATCACGGTGATGGTCGCTTAACTCTTTCGCGCTGTTTACTGAACCCTTTCCGAGCGGAGAGTTTAGGTATTCAGCGCTGCCCGAAACTCGTACCCAGTAAAGGTGATCCGCATCTTCTTTGCGAATCAATTCTTGAATTCTTGAGCGTTCCATTATTTATTCCTTCCTTGTTGCCGCGTCGTATCCATCGAGCCAGGCTTGCGCGGCATCCCACAACTCGCGTGCAGTGCAACCGCGAAGCAAGGTGCGTTCGCCGCCCGCGTCATTGCACATCTGCACGATCTTCCATCCGATGCCGTTTGTGCGGCTTCCCTGTTCCAGCATCAACGCGCCGACACGCGCGCGATTGTTGCCATGCTCGTCACGCGACCAGATCGGCCCCTCGGGTATGTCCATTGCCCGACACATGCGGCCAATGACCGCGTTCAGGTTTGTAAGCGTGATTCTGTCTGACATTGCTTTAACTCCCGTTAAGCGTGTGACTTGTAGACTCCAGCTTGCTACCAGTCGCCTAGTAGCAAGGTGCAGCCGTTATCCGTTGTACTTCACGGCATCCTTTGCGCCAGGAACATTCCAGCCAAACATGCTGCCAATCACAGCCGCAGTCAGGACTGATTCAGGTAGTGAGCCGCCATTCAACGTGTCTGCAGTCTGTGCCGTGAAAATCGGGTAATAACCCGACTCGCCTACAACGACGCAAATTACTGGCGCGGTCGTATCTACAAAGGCTTTTTCTGCCGCTACAAAATACCTAGTACGCATTTCATTGCTCCCGTGTCTGTAACTGTCTAGTGCCGAGCCTTGTGGCTTCCTGTCTGCACCCTGCCGCTAGTCGCAGCCAGGATGCAGAGAGCAAGCGTTACAGCACAAAGCGGTCTAGCGCGTTGGCATAAACAGTCAATGACTTGTCGCCGCGCGTGATGATGTATACCGGCTCATTCCTGCGGTACAGCGCATTTGGCGCTGTGCATAGATACCGCAAGCCTACGTGCGTCCCCTCGGGGAAGTCATTGACCGCGTTTTCCGTGAATATGGCCCTAGCAACTACCGCAGTTTTGAACAGGCGATATTTGCCGGGATTGGCCGCAAAGTCTTTCGCGTCGTATGCCATGTCTCGCTCCCTAGTTGATGTCTACAGCACCTAATATACTCCGCGCACTGTTAGATGCAAGCGCTATCTTTCAGTAGATATACCTATACGCAGTGGACGCATCTGGACAGATTGGACGGATTGACTGGTGTTCCCAACACTCCCCCCCCGCGCACATGCACGCGTTTAAAAGTTTGGAAAATGGGGTCTAATCTGTCCATCCGTCCACAATGCGTCCATTCTGATCCGTCCATGGACGGATTGGACGGACTGGACGGATTTCCCCAACATGTTTTGAAACTGGATAGCTTGCCTGCCTGGCTTGCCTGGATCGAGCCTGGCTTCCGGTCCCGGTAGCTGCCTGGATCGGGCCTTGCCTGGCATTGGCATTGTCAAGCTGCACCCTTGCGTGCGATTTAACATATGTCCCCTTATGCGACATTGTGAATTATGGCTTAAGAGCTATCGGGCGCACGCATGGCTTGGAGCGTGTCTAGGCTCACGGTCGCATGAGCCTATGGGTGCGGGATCGAGCGAGTCTTAGCCTCAGTTTAGGGACGGACCGAGGGGGGGGCGGGTTTCGGCAGGCGGCCCCCCGTCGATGGAGCCTCGTAGTTATGGGGCATCACGCGTCCCCTATGGACAAAAAAGGGGTATGGGGGTATGTTGCTGTGGGAAAGTCTAAGCGCGGGTAGCGGTACTTGAACACTGTAGCGGCACTGAGTGATGGTGGGCCTATGGAGCGTTACGAGCGGCTGCTTGAGCGCCCGGTGGAGGAGGTGATGGGCGAGGTATGCGCGCGGGTGGTTGAAGGCGACTCGCTGAGGGCGGTGGCGAGAGACTTCGGAGTACCGGTGGCAAGGTTCATGGTGTGGGTGACGAGCGATGATGAGAGGCGTGGCATGTACGAGGGTGCGTTGAGGCTGAGGGCCGATGAGTTGGTGCATGAGAGCCTGGTGGACGTGCCGGAGGACGAGTTGGGCAGTCACAAGTTGAAGGTGGCTGGACTGTGGGACCGCAAGAGGTTCGGCAGGGGGGATGGAGGAGGAGTAGGGTTGAAGGTGGTGGTGCAGAGGTTCCAAGAGTCGTCTGTCGATCAGACCACTGATGGAACTTCTATCACTGTGGAACACGGAGAGTAGCGTGCCGAAAACAGGTGAGAGTGGCGCGTCTCGGCGCGCGAGGATGGAGTTGAAGGTAGGCAAGGCGGTTGCCAAGGAAGACGACGCTTATGCGCGCACGGGGCGGACTCCGTTCAAGCTGTCGGAGCAGACTTACCGGGACGCTGGATTAGCGGCGCACGACTCCAAGGACGCGAGGATGGCGACCAAAAACACTAGATTAACGAGGCTGGCTTCCATCGGTGATGCCAATGACATTGGCGAGCGGGAGATGGCTGGAATGCGGGATAAGTACCGCAAGCACGCGGAGCAGGCGGCGAGTCTTCGGCTGAGGCCGATGTCGTTTGAGAACTGGATGAAGGCACGGAAAGGAGAATAGGCATGGCAATTACCCCGGCAGCGTTGCAGACGGCGTTGGGCGTGAAGATTGGCGATCCCTTGGTGATGAGGGCGGACGAGACAGCGGGGAGTGACGCGACCAAGCAGGAATGGCTGGTACACGGTCGTGGGACGGTGCCTGGACGGGTGAGGTGGGTGGTGTGTACGGCGAGTGACAACGCCGCAACCCAAGCCGCTGCGTGCCTGGCAGCCCTCAGAGCCTAGTCACCCGGTAGCTCCTAGTGACCTTCGGGCCTATACGCCGGTCGTCGGGAGTCCCGGTCGCCTCTGACTTTGCGGGCGCGGACGCACCGCTGGTGGTCAATGGGGCGACGGGGGGGGTGTATGCCATTACGGACGCTGGTGCGGTAGTAGCGGTACTTGCGGCTGCGCAGCAGGCGGCGGTGGCAGACGCGACGGACGCGGGGAGTGTCATCACGCAGTTGAACTCGCTGCTGGCCAAGCTGCGGACGGTGGGCATCATTGCCACCTAAAGCCAGTGAGCGCGCATGAGCGCTAGCGCATGAGCGACATCCAACTCCCGTTCCAGTGGACGCCGCGCCCGTACCAGAGGAAGTTATGGAACTACTTGTCCAACCACGGACGCAGGGCCGTGACGTGCTGGCCGAGGCGAAGCGGCAAGGACGAGACTTTTCTGCACCACACGGCGTGTGCAGCGCATGAGCGAGTGGGATCATACTGGTACTTGCTGCCCGAGTACTCTCAGGCGCGAAAATCCATGTGGGACGCTATCAACCCGCACACAGGAAAACGCCGAATTGACGACGCTTTCCCGCCAGAAATCCGCAAGACGACGCGGGAAAACGAAATGCAGATCACGTTCCACAACGGAAGCACTTTCCAGTTGGTCGGGAGCGATAATTTTAATTCTCTGGTAGGTTCGCCGCCGGTTGGACTGGTGTTTTCCGAGTACGCGCTGTCGAACCCGTCATCGTGGGCGTACTTGCAGCCGATCATTGAAGAAAACAACGGGTGGGTCGGCTTCAACTCGACGCCACGCGGCAAAAACCACTTCAAGAACCTGTGCGACTATGCAGAACGCTCAGAAAAGTGGTTTTACGAGCTACTGACCAACGACGACACCAAGGTCTTCAACGAAGAACAGTTGGTGGACATTTTGGCCTCGCTCCAGGCCGTCCACGGAGATGCCTTCGGGCGCTCGTTCTGGTTGCAGGAGTATTTCTGCTCGTTCGACGCAGCGATCCCCGGAAGCATCTGGGGCGACTGCATTGACGCAGCGCAGCAGACGGGTCGCATCGGCAAGGTACCGCTGGAACTGGCCTATCCGGTGCACACGGGTTGGGACTTGGGCCGCACGGACGACACAGTTATCTGGTTTTACCAAGTCTGCATGGGCGAAATCAGAATTGTGGACTACCACGCGAGCAACATGAAGGACATCCCGTTCTACGCCGACCTGTTGCGGTCGAAGTCGAAGGAACGCGGGTTCACCTACGGCACGCAGTGGCTTCCGCACGATGCTCGCCCTCGCACGCTCGCAGCCGGTGGCAAGTCCATCTTCCAGCAGTTCAACGACCTGAACAAAGACGGTGCGATGGGGCGCTTCGCCATCGCCTCTAGACTGGACCGGGAGGAAGGCATCCAGGCGGCGCGCGCGACCATGCGCAAGTGCTGGTTCGATGAAGAATACTGCGGCGACGGCATCGAAGCGCTGCGTCACTATCACCGGACGTGGGACGAGGAGAAGAAAACCTTTTCCACGGAGCCGGTGCACGATTGGGCATCGCACACGGCGGACGCCTTCAGGACGCTCGCGCTGTCGTGGCGCTCGGCCAAGGAAGAATACGAAGCACAAGACACTACCATCCGTCAACTGCTCGGTGGTAGTATCGGCGCGCAAACCTTCGGCAGCTTGAAGAAAGAACACTTCAGGAAGGCAGAGGAACGGCGTCAGGGTTTTTAACGATGGACACACCCAGGGGACACACATGATTCCGTTCATCTACGCCGCGCAAGAAAAATGCGTCTACCAAGCCACGGCTGCGGTGCTGGTCAACGGCACGACCGTCTTCACGGTGCAAGGCGGGCCAGTACAGATCGTGTCCATCGGCGCAGTGTGCATCACGGCCAACGGCGCGACGGCATCGACGCTGCAATACTCGGCAGACGGCACGGACGGTTCAGCCGCGACCATCACGGGCGCGAGTGCTTCGCTCGCTAACGCAGCCGCTGGCACCATCGTGCTAGGCGTCCCCGGAACGCTCGCCACGGCCCCTGCGGTCTACGCCAACGGCGTCGGCATCGCAGGCACGGTCAACATCGTCGTCCCCGCAGGCATCATCACCAACGTGGTCGGCGTGGGGTCCACGACTGGCACATGGCGGCAGTTCATCCGCTACATCCCGCTGACGCCAGACTCGACGGTGAGCGGATAAGCCGCGATGGAACCGACCCGCGCTGATGAAACCGTAGAGAAGCGCAATCCCAACGAAATGTCCGAAACGGTCCAGTTCTGGCTGGACGAAATCGGCGCGGCCCGCAAGCGCGAAAAAGAGTTCCGCAAGGACGGCAAGCGGATCAGGGAAATCTACGACGGCAGCAAGGCCGACGAAACGCCGTTCAACATCCTGTTCAGCAACACCGAAACGATGGGACCGGCGCTGTACTCAGCGGTCCCGCGCCCGGTCGTGCAGCGGCGCTTCAAGGACTCGGATCCGCTCGGCAAGGTCGCGGCGACCGCAGGCCAGCGCATTCTGGAATTCCTGCTCGACACCAACATCGATGGCTACGAAACCTTCGATGAGGCGATGAAGTGCGTCGTCAACGATGCGCTGCTACCCGGTCGTGGCGTGTCGGCGGTCAAGTACGATGCGGTCATCGGCACGGTCGAAGGCGCTGAAGTCAAAGCGTCCGAGTTGGTCTGTTCGGACAGTCGGTCGTGGGATCGAGTCTTTTTCGGCTTCGCTCGCAAGTGGTCCAAGGTGCCGTGGGTGGCCTTTGAAGAACACATGGACTTGGAAGCCGCCGAAGCCATGTTCGGCAAGGAAATCTCCAACCGCATCGAGTTCACGGTCGGTGAGGACAACGACGACGAGGACGGCAAGGAAGGAAACAAAGCCGACGAGCGCGACATGGGCGAGCGCAAGACCGCACTCGTCTATCAGATTTGGGACAAGGCGAACGGCAAGGTCGTCCGCTACATCAGCCCGCACTACAAAGATGGCTACCTGAAGATTCAGGAAGACCCGCTTGAACTGACGGGCTTTTTCCCGATCCCGCGCCCGTTGCAGTTCATCGAGAAGTCGAACGACCTCAAGCCGGTGGCTCCGTACATCCTGTACGAGAACCAGGCGAAGGAACTGAACCGGCTGACGCGGCGCATCAACCGCATCGCGGAAGCGATCAAGGCGCGCGGCATCTACGACTCCTCGCTCGGTGGCGACATCGAGAACGTGATGAAGGCCGACGACAACACGCTCGTCCCATCGGACAAGTCGTCGTCGCTGTCAGCCGAGAAGGGTCTACAGAACGCCATCTGGTTCCTGCCGATTCAGGAACTCGTCGTCACGCATGAAAAACTGCTGATGGCGCGCGAGCAGTGCAAGCAGGTGATCTACGAGATTACCGGCATCTCGGACATCATCCGTGGCGCGACCAAGGCGAGCGAAACGCTCGGCGCGCAGAAGTTGAAGTCGCAGTGGGGAACGCTACGCATCAAGCCGAAGCAGGGCGAAGTGCAGCGGTACGCGCGCGACATCCTGCGGCTCATGCTGGAAATTGCAGCGACCAAGTTCAGTGAAGATACGTGGGCGCAGATGACTGGCCTGCCGTTCCTGACGCAAGCGCAGTCGCAGCAGATGCAGCAGATTGCACAGGCCGCGCAGTTGTCCGGTCAGCCGCCGCCGCCTGAAGTCATGCAGCAGTTGCAGCAGCCGACGTGGGAAGCCGTGTTGGCGATGCTGAAGAAAGATACTCAGCGCGCCTACCGCATCGACATCGAAACCAATTCGACGGTCGAACCGGAAGCGGTCGAAGACCAGAAGAACATCGCAGACCTGATGACGGCGCTCGGGCAGTTCTTGAACGGCGTCGGGCCGCTGGTCGAAAATGGAGTCATGCCCTTTGAAGTCGCGCAGACCATGATGCTGTCCATCACCCGGCGCTTCAGGTTTGGCACTGAGATTGAAGATCAGATCAAGGCCATGAAGCCACCTGCGCCAGAGCCGAAGGACAACGGCGCGGAGTTGAAAGCCGCAGACGAGAAGATGAAGGCGCAGCAGGCGATCCAGGCCGCACAGGCGCAAGTGTCGATGCTGGAGCAAAAGTTGGCAGCGGCGCAGTTTGAAAACCAAGCCGTCGCCAAGAAAGCGGAACTCGACTTGCGAGAAGCCAAGGTGCAGGTGGCCGAAGAACAGTTGCGGCTCAAGGAACAGGTGTCGCTGGAGAAAATCCAGACGCGCGACCAGATTGTGCAGGAGCGGCTGTCCAACAAGCAGCAGGTGACGACCATGATCGAGTCCAAGAGCAAGGAAGCGCAGGCGAACGCCAGTCGTGCCGATGCCAAGATCGGTCAGGGCATGGGCGCGCTGAAGCAGACCGCGCAGGCTGTCGAACAAGCGCGCACTGAAATGATGACCGCTATCGCGCAGCAGGGCGCACAGACGCAGGCGATGGTCATGGAGATTCTGAACGCCATCCGTGCGCCGCGAGTGCGCGTGCCGGTGCGCGGAAAGGACGGTCGCATTTCGCAAGTCATCGACCGCCCGCAGGACGAGGGCGAAGGGACGGTGCAATGACATGCTTGACCTTACGGTGCCGATGGTCGAAGTGTGGTTCTCAGGAGAAAAGCTCGGTGAGTACGCCAACGACCTTGAAGCACTCAAGGCCGCAAGTCTTCACGCCGACAGCCTTCCGCTCATCGCAGAGAGTGTCGAATACGAACTCAGGCGCGACACCATGAAGTACATCGTGCACCGCCGCATCGTTGGACCGGACGCGCCTGCGTTGGGTCCGGTGCTGACCATCAGTTCGACAGCCTTAACGGTGACGCTCGACCGACCGGCCTCTGGGCCGACGAGCATTGACCGCTACGAGTTGGAACGATTCAACGGAAGCGCATGGGTGCAGATCGCGTCTGGACTGTCAATCTTCGGCGCAACCAACCAGTACGCCGACAGTTCGCTCACGTCCTCGACCGGCTATTCGTATAGGTGCAGGGCCGTCGATACCACCGAGCGAGCCAGCGAGTACAGTTACTCGTCCGGCACGACCTCGGCGGGAGCGGCTAACCAAGCGCCCGTGTGGGCGTCAGTGCCGACCATCGACATCAACGCCGGATCAACGGTAGACATTTCCGGCTACGCCTCGGACCCTGACGGCGATCAATTGGAGTTCAGCAAGGTCAGCAGCACCAATCCGCCGACGATGACCATGAGTCCCACGGGCGTGATGGGCATTGGTACGGCAACCCCTGCCGGTCCTCAAAGCATGGATGTGAAAGCCTCGGACGGTCTGCTGTCTGCGAACAAGACCATCAACTTGAACGTGACAGTTGCGCCATCTGGCAAGACGGTCACGGTGCCTCCGGGCGACCCGACGTATGACGTTGCCGGAAACGGGGTGGTGGGTGGAGATACGCTGATAGTCGGTGCGCGGGCAGACGGTACACGTACCGCACTGAAGCTGACCAACGTGAACGGCAGTTCCGGTAATCCAATTTACATCAAGAATCCATCAGGCCAAGCGACGACGATCCGCAATTCGTCCAACGGAAGCGGATTCCGATTATGGATTGAAAGCGGGCATGACTTCGTGGTGGACGGCAGCAACGGAATGCCTGCTTGGAACCGCAACAGCCCTAGCGGGAAATGCGGGTTCATCGTCACGTTTTCTAATGCAACGGGTGCGGACAGTCCGACTGCCTTTGTGCAGGTCAGCAAACGTTGCACAGACTTTGTTCTCAAGAGAATTGAGATTCAAGGCGGCTACAGTGCGGACGCTTCGCGCGGTATCGGAATTCAGGTTAAAGATGGGACGATCACCCGCACGGCGAACCCAGGGCTGTATTGGGAAAACATCGAGATTACGCAGTGCTACATCAACCAGACCGGAAACTCTGGGATGTACATTGGCGGCAACTACAGCGCCAACGAATGTCCGATGCGTAACGTCGAAATCCACGACAACGCAGTGACGAACATCGGTCAGGCCGGCTTGACCTGCAAGGGTTGGTGGTCGGGAACAAACTCGATCCACGATAACCGTATCGACACGACTGGGACGTTTATCGGAACACCGGACCAGCGATGCGGAATCTCGCTGTTCAGCGGGCAGGCCAGTATTTACAACAACATCATCTTGGACGCATCGGTTAACGGTACAACGCAGTCGCCTATCGGCATCGTGTGCTACACGCAACCAGACGGCCCTTCGGAATCCGTTGCAGTCTCTGGGTATGGAACGTTTAGCAACTTTAATGTGACCTGTTACAACAACGTGGTTGATCGATCAGCGGTGTACGGCATCCGCTGTTATCGGGCAAACAATTCGGTTACCCCGATAACCCCGTTCATTTATAACAATACGGTTGTGAACTCTGGGGATCTTGGGATTTACGTGTTGGAGGGTGGATCAGGCTTAGTGCGCAACAACATTGCGCTAGGTAACAACGGCGGCGGGACGCAGATCAGTTCTGACACGACTACCGCAGACAACCTCATCAGTGGTGTGACGGTTTCGGCGTGCTTCGTCGCTCCTGAATCTGACAACTACCATCTCGCCGCAGAACGCGCAGCAGTAAACGGTGCGGGCACGGACATTTCCTCGACTGACATTGAAGGAACCTCACGCTCTGGTACTGCGTCTAAGGGCGCTTACGAGTACGCCTGATGGCGATTACCTTTTTCTGGCGCTGCGAGGGAACAACTTTCGACGGCACGCACGATTACTCGGCGGGCGACAGTACTCCTACGTCGTTAGGTTCGCCGTCGATTGCTTCGGCTGCGGCGAAGGTCGGTAGCAACGGCATCAGCGGCCCGGTTAGCGCGACTTCGCACTACGCATTCGCCGCAGCCGGCATTCTCGGGATGGTCGGAAGTGTGGGGTGGTGGTTCCATAACGTAGCGGCGATCCCTGCGTCTCCTTCGGTTTTTGGATTTCAAGTGGTTGGCACTGACACGACAGACTTGATTTCGGTGCTTGTCTCAGGAACTTACGAGATTCAGTTCCGCAACGCAAAAGCCGGTACAACCTCCAACCTGGTCAGTACGGCAGCGAATCTAGCCGCCGACACTTGGTACGGCGTGATTATCCGATGGGACTTCACCACGCCGAGTTCGTCATCGAAGAAACTAGAGGTGTACGATTCGGCAGGCTCGCTCATCAGCGGATTGCCGTCTGAGCTGACCGGCGCAAACCTGACTACAAGCGTTCCGGCAGACCTCGTTTCGATCCAGTGCGGGCGGCACTCGTCCGGCTCTGCGGTCGTGCAGTATGCCGATAACTTTGTAATCGGTTCCGCTTACGCCGACGTGACGCCAACGATGCTCGGTTATTCCACTTACGTGGATTTTTCACCAGTGCTGGCAGTAATGTTGCCGCAGTTCTACCGACGACCCAACACGCTTTTGAGGATGTGACGCATGGCAAAATACTACGCACCGCTTGGCGCTCAGTCGGTGACGAACGACTCCAGCCAGGACTTGTGGGTGATCGCATCGCCCGCCGATGCAGCGGTCAAGCTGCTGTGGGCGAAGATGAGTTCGACCGTGACTTCGGACGAACGACTGCTGCTGTCGCTGGTTCAGCGTTCCGGCGCAGGCTCGGCGGGCGGCTCGGCCCTGACGGTGGTGGCGGCAGACGGCACCTCGGCCACGGTCGGTACGACGGTCACTCCGCTCGTCACGACGCAGGGGACGGGGACCAAGACCTTCTTGACCGACTACTGGTCGCAGTTGTCGCCGTGGGAGTGGATGCCGACCCCGGAGTGCTGCATCATCATCCCGCCAAGCACGTTCCTTGCGCTCGCTCTCGGCACGGCGGTGGCGTCCACGCGCACCATGACCGGCTTTGTCTGCTTTGAGGAAATCGGCTAATGGCTGCGGGCCAGTGGACGACGTTCAACCATGCGCTTGAACTGATCGGCGCAGGCACGATCAAGCCTAAAAGCGACACGTTCAAGATGGCGTTCATCAACAGCACCTTGACGCCGGACGCGACGACGGCGGTTCCCTGTTGGGGCGCAGGCGGCAGCACCAATCTGTCCACTTACGAATGCGCTCCGGCGACCGGCAACTACGTGGCAGGCGGCATCGCACTCACGACCGTGACGTGGGTAGAGACAGGCGGCGTGACGGCCTTCGACTCGGACGACGTGACCGTTGCGCAGACGGCGCTCAACCCCACCGACTGCCGTTGGGGCGTGGTCTACAGCGACACCTCGGCCACCAAGGACGCACTCGGCTTCATCGATTTGGACGGCATCACGGACTTTTCCGTGGGCGGCTTTTCGTACACGGTCCCGGCGGGTGGATACTTCAGCATTGCGCGTGCTTAGTGAGAACGGACCCATCACGCCATGAGCTACGTCTACCGCCGTCCGTTCCAGACAGCGCAGCATCGGGTTGCCCGCGTCGAGTGGCAACCGCAGCCGCTGTGGGCGTTCGACGGGGTAGCCGAAGATTGGGTGCTGACCGAGTACGCCGGAACCATCGGCTACTACTCCGGTGCGGCGGCGACCTTCAATGGCATAGCAGACGCCTTCATTCTGACCGAGAACGTCGGAAGTCTGGGGTTCCAGGTGCCGGATGTGGTCCCCATGTCCGAATCGGGGGCGCGCTACATCATCCAGCAGGTCGGGGGCTTCGTCGTCACCGTGACGACCAGTTCAAGCCCCTACATCGCCTTTGGCGACGTGATTTCGACCTATCCAGTCGGCGGAACCTACGCGCCCTATGGCTCAACCGTGATGCTGGTCGTGTCCATCGGCACGCAAGCTCCTGGCGAGCATGGCGCGGGCTACCCGGTCGATTGGCAGGGCAAGCGCAAGAAGTTGACGCTCAAGCAGCAGCCCAACAAGCATTTGAAAAAACTGCTTGATGACGAAGGAAAAAAGGTTTTAGCTAGGCGCGCCAAAAAGAAGACGGTCAAGGTCGAACCAATCAAGCTATGGCCATAGGGGAATACAGTGGTTGATCGAATCTTGGATTGGGTGGAGCGCCACTTACTGAAGTCCGTTGCGCTCGCGGTGCTGACCCTGTGCCTGCTGCTGTGCCTGGTCGTCTACAACGTGAGTAACGCCGCTGACGTTCGCGTGTCGTGGACGCAGCCGGTGCAGAACGCGGACGGTTCAGCGATCCCCGCAAGCGGTGCGGGCAGCATCGCGTCGAATCGCGTCGAGTGGGGGTCTTGCGTTGGTTCTGCCTTTGGCACCGCAGCGGGGTCACAGACGATTCCCGCTGCAACCTCGTACCTCGTCACGGGGCTGGCCCCTGCCACGCACTGCTTCAGGGTGACGGCGACCAACACCTACGGCAGCGAATCGGCAGTGTCCAATGTGGCGCAGAAGATCGTACCGGCCCCTGTCCCGCTGCCGCCTGTGGTCACCACGGCGGTGATTGCAGGCATGTTGCAGACCCCGGTGTACTCGGTGACCGCTGCGAACGCTCGCGGCGACCTCATCGGCTTTGCGGACGTTGGCGAAGCCTGCACAGGCGCGGTGCTATTCACCTACCGAAAGGCGAAGTTCCGGCAGGTGGCGCGAGCGGACGTGAAGTTGTGGGGCTCGACTTCACTGCGGCTTGCGGCTCCGTGCGCGTGAGATAGGGCATGGCGTGGGCATTTGTCGCAGCCGATCATTACGACTCTAGCGCGTCCACGTCCGGCGTTGTCACGAAGCCGAGCGGAACGGCTGACAATGACATCCTGTTCGCGCACATCAAGCATAACGCGAACGAACTGCCGAACACGGTGCCCTCTGGGTTTGCGAACCTCGGATCGTTCTGGGACGCAGTAGCAAGCTCGCACTTTTCGCTGTACTGGAAGCTAGCTGCGAGCGAGGGCGCGAGTTATACGTGGGGATGGGCGACCTCTGCCCGTACCGGCGTGACGATGATTGCCGGCCGTGACGGCTTCGACACGGCAGACCCAATCGACGTGGTGTCCAACACCTCGTATGTGACGAGCAACACGACCGTCCGTGCAGCGGGCATGACGGTCGCGGCGGCGAACTCGCCGATCATCTATTTCGGTGGAGCGCATTCCAACAGTGCGCAGACGTTCACGCCACCGACGAACCCGACGACGCTGACGGAGCACGTTGACCGTGACGGCGCGACGACAGGTGGGTCGCGGTTCATCCGCGAGATCGCCAGTGCCATATGGACCGGCTCAGGCGCGTCCGGGGACATTGACGGCACGTTCTCGGCCACGACCGCGACGAAGCACGCCTTCGCGGTGGCGCTCAACCCTCCGGCAGCGGGTGGCGGCGGAAACCCCTGGTACTACTACGCGCAGCAATGAGACACACGAATGGCTGACATCTGGTTCGACGTAGACGCTGCATTATCCGAGGTTCCGGTCAATGTCATGCCGTTGCTGGACGATACCGACTTCAAGACGATTGAAGGCGCGGTGGCGTACAACGCAGCGGGGATGGCGCTGTACTGGCATTTCGTGACCAGTGCGGGCGCGTACACACTCACGGCGGTGACCCCGACCACGGCGGGTAACTACGACTGGACCGATCAGGGCGCGGCGGGGATTTACACGATTGAGATTCCGGCAAGCGGTGGCGCGTCGATCAACAACGACACCGAGGGCTACGGCTGGTTCACTGGAGTGGCGACGGGTGTATTGCCGTGGAGGGGTCCGATTTGCGGGTTCCGCGCAGCGGCGATCAACGATTCGCTGTGTGATGCGGGATCAACGGGCTTGCTCTCCCCCACGACGGCGGCTCGCACGCTCGACGTGAGCGCTGGCGGTGAAGCGGGCGTGGACTGGGCGAACGTCGGTTCCCCCACAACCGCAGTGAACCTTTCAGCGACTAATATCGACGTTGACCAAGTAGTCGCCAGCGTCAGCGGTGCGGTGGGTTCCGTCACAGGCGCTGTAGGCTCCGTGACAGGCGCTGTAGGCTCCGTGACAGGCGCTGTAGGCTCCGTGACAGGCGCTGTGGGGTCCGTGACCGGAGCCGTTGGCTCCGTGACAGGTAACGTCGGCGGCAACGTGGTGGGAAGCGTGGCTTCTGTCACGGGGGCAGTTGGCAGCGTCACTGGAAATGTCGGAGGCAACGTCACCGGCTCCGTGGGAAGCGTGGCGACGGGCGGTATTGTCGCTGGTAGCTTTGCAGCGGACGCGATTACGGCAGCGAAGATTGCAGCGGATGTCACGACCGAATTGCAGTCTGGATTGGCGACGGCTGCGAACCTCGCGACGTTGCAGACGACCGCAGACGCGATCTTGGTCGATACCGGAACGACGCTCGACGGGCGCATTCCTGCCGCACTGGTCGGCGGGCGCATGGACGCGAGTGTGGGCGCGATGGCAGCGAACACGCTGACCGCTTCGGCCCTTGCCACGGATGCCGTGACAGAACTGGTGGCGGCGACGCTCACCACGGTGATGACCGAGAGCTACGCGGCTGACGGCGCAGCACCGACACTCACGCAAGCGGTGCTGCTGATCCAGCAGATTCTCACCGAACTGACGATTGCCAGCACCACAGGCACGATCAAGCAACTGGACGGCACGACCACGGCGGCGACCCTCACCTACAACGACGCGACGACCCCAACCGGCGTAACGCGAGCGACCTAAAGTGTCCGTCGCGAGTGTCATTCGCCACGGACTCGGGACCAGCGTTCCGAGTGTCATATGGTTCGGCTACTCGCCGGGTGCCGCCGTTGCCCCGACGATCACGACCCTCACTGTTCCTGCGGGGCAAGTCGGGGTTGCGTACAGTCAGACACTCGCCGCGACGGGGACCGAACCCTTTACGTGGGCGGTCACGGTTGGGGTACTGCCTGCGGGGCTGACGCTATCTAGTGCGGGTGTCCTGAGTGGCACCCCGACCGTGGACGGTTCCTACGACTTCACGGTCGAAGCCACCGGCCCAGGTGGAACGGACACGCAGGACTACACACTAGACATTATTGCGGCTGCGGTCGCTACTGGTCCAACACCAGGAGGCTCCGGCTATCCCGTCTACTGGCAAGGAAAGCGGCGCAAGAAACGGCTGGAAGATCAGCCGAATCTGCACTTAAAGAAAGTGCTGGATGATGTCGTCAACGAACTCTACGGGGAGTTGACCGAAGACGACGTTCCGGCTGCGGTGCAGGCCAAGGCGGCAAAGCTCGTCAAGCCGTTCGTGGCCCAGAAGGACAAGAAACTTGCAATTCCGCCACCTGCGGCAGTAGATTGGGCCGCACTTGAGCGGGATGCGACCAGAGTGAGGCAACTAATCGCCCTCTGGCGCAAGCAGGAAGAAGACGTTGAGATTGAGGCAGAAGACGAATATCTGCTGATGATGTCGTGAGGGGGTGATCCTAGTGGCGTGCAAGTCGAAGAAGCCGAAGAAGAAATAGCGTGCCAACGTACGTCTACGAATGCCCGCGAGAACATCGCTTTGAGCGCATCCTTCGGGTAGCGGACTACCTGCAACCGCAGAAGTGCAAATGCGGGCGTTGGGGTAAGAGAGTCATAACTGCCCCAACGGTCTTCGCGTCAAAAGACGTGTGCTACGACAGCCCCATCGACGGGCGACCAATCACATCCATGAAAGCCCGCCGCGACGACTTGGCGCGCAACAACTGCACCGAGTACGACCCGGAAATCAAGAAAGACTACGCTCGCCGCATCGAGCGCGAGCAGTTGAAACTTGAACGGTCGGTCGAAGCCACGGTCGAAGCGACCATCGAACAAATGCCTGTTCGCAAGCGCGAGCAGTTAGAGACTGAACTGCGCTCAGGCGCAGACTGCACGCCAGAACGGCAAGCAGCCCCTTTCACGACCATCACGAAGGTACAGCATGGACATTGATCTAGACGAACCTAGCGACACCGGGTTCGACATTGGATCGAGCATGGACAAGATTGCGGGCGACCTTGGACTCAAAGGCGGCAACGGCGTACTCCCCGCTGCTGTGGCTGATGAGTCCGAGGCTCGCCCCTTGGATGAGGCGGCGGCTTCGGATACGGAAGACACAGACACCGATGTAAGCGATGACGACTCGTCTTCGACTGATCCCGAAGCCGCCTCCCTTGACACCCCTGCGAGCCGCCCTGCACCGAAGTCGTGGACCAAAGATCGGCACGAAATGTGGGCCAAGTTGCCCCCGGAAGCGCAGGACTACTATGAGTTCCGCGAAAAGCAGTTCCTTGACGGCTTAGAGCAGTACAAGGGCGAAGCGTCCTACGGCAAGGCCATGAAGGACGTACTCAGCCCGTACAAGCCGATCCTGGCAGCGCAGGGCATTGACGAGGCGCAGGCCGTCCAATACCTGATGAACGCGCACTACAAATTGACTCAGGGAACGACTGAGCAGCGCATGGCCGCGTACCACAAGTTAGGGCAGGACTTGCGCTTGACCGGAGAGGCACCCGCCGCAAGCGAGGTGGCCCCCGAAATTAGACAGTTGCAAGAGAAACTGTCAGGTATAGAATCCAGTTTGACAGCCCGCCAGCAGGCCGAAGCAAACGCGGCCCGTGAACGTGCTGCCAAGGAAGTGAGCGACTTTGCGTCGGATAAGGCGAATCCGTACTTTGATGAAGTGGCAGACGACATCGTAGCCATGATTCAGACGGGTTACTCGCTCAAGGACGCATACGAAAAGGCTGTATGGGCTAATCCTGTCACACGCCAGAAAGAGATTGCACGGATTCAGACAGAAGCCGCTGCGAAACTCAAAGTGGCGGCAAGTAAGGAAGCCGAAGCAGCGAAGCGGGCATCGTCCGCTAACGTGAGAGGGAGAGAAACCCGCCGCGCTCCGACAGAGCCGAAAGGTACGATGGATGAAACCATGCGCGATACGCTGGAGAAAATCCGCAATCGCGCCCATTAACCCGAGGACTGTCACATGGCATCGCCCAACTCGACTTTCACGGAACTGGTATCTACCACGTTCCGCAAGCACCGCAAAGAGATTGCGGACAACCTTTCCACGCGCAACGCCCTTCTCAAGTACATGATGAAGCGCGGCAACAAGCGCACTGAAGACGGTGGCCTGTCCATCGTCACCCCGCTCGACTACGCCGCGAACGGAACCTACCAGCGGTACAGCGATTGGGACTTGCTGAACGTCGGCGCGTCGGACGTGATTTCGGCGGCTGAGTACCAGTGGTGCCAGATCGCCATGAACGTCGTGTCCAGCGGTCGTGAACTGCGCATCAACAGCGGCGACTCGCGCATCATCAATCTGGCGAAGGCCAAGATCAAGAACGCGATCCGCACGTTCAACAACTCGTTCTGTTCCGACCTGTACTCGGCGGGTTCGCTGACCAACCAGATTGGTGGCCTCCAGAAGATCATCGCTGACACCAACACCAACACCGTTGGCGGCATCGACGCTTCCACGACCCCCAATGCGTTCTGGCGCAACAACGTCACGTCCGCTTCCACGCTGTCGGTCACCCCGAGTGCGACGACCATCGAGAACGGTCTGATGCTCCCGTGCTGGCTGGCTCTGGACCGTGGCCCGGACGATCAGCCGGACCTCATAGTGGCCGACACCACCTACTACTCGTACTTCGAGGCGAGTCAGGTGTCCATGAAGCGGTACAACGACTCCTCCAGCGCCGATGCTGGCTTCGTCACCCTCAAGTACAAGAACGCAGACGTGCTGTTCGACGGCAACAGCGGCATCCCGTCAGCCCACATGTACTTCATCAACACGAACTACCTTGAACTGGTGGTCCATGCCGATGCGGACCTGGCGATCATGGACGAAATGCGTCCGGTCAATCAGGACGGTGCGGTGGTCCCGATCCTGTGGATGGGCAATCTGGTTTGCTCGAACCGCGCCCAGCAGGGCGTGGTCAAGGCATAAGGGGTATACAACATGGCTTTCGCAATCAACACGCTTCCGGGCGCACAGCCCATCGCAGAAACCTCCACCACGAAGAAGCACGCGCTCGGCACGATTGTCCGGGCGACGGATGCAACTCTGGGCGAAGGCGAGTTCATCTACCTTCAGGGCATCGGCTCCACGGTCGTCGGCTCCATCGTCAGCTACGGCGTTGGATTCGTGACGGCGCTGGATACCGCAGCGGCCACCGGGCCGTCGAACCCGCTCGCTATCGCCATGTCGGCCAACGTCGCCAGCCAGTACGGTTGGTACCAGATCAGCGGCTTGGCCGTTGCGACGAAGGCTGATACGGTCAGCTTCGCGGCTGGCGCTGGCTTCACGACCTCGGCTGGCCTCGCGGTGGCAGTGGTCACGGGTCGGTGCGTTCTGGGTGGTGTCGTTCGCGTCGTGGCATCGGCAAAGACTGCCGTTACCACGGTCGCGCTTGCGATCAACCGTCCGCACAATCAGGACTACAAGTAACTGATGGGGATGGCGGCGGGGCAGCAATGTCCCGCCGCTTGACCTTGCTTGACCTTGTTTGACTTGGAGGATAGATGGCGCGGCCTAGTTCAATGACTTTGCAGATGCCGTACCAGAATCCTCATGCGACGAAGCCGCTGTATATGCCGGTACTGGTTGTGTGCAACACGCCAGATGAAGAAATAGAACGAAACATACGGGCGAACTCAGCACGCTCATTTCCGTGGCTTCAGATGCACCCGAAGCACGATCAAGTCGCCATCATGGTTGGTGGTGGACCGTCTCTCGTCAGTCACCTCTATGACATCCTGCGATGGCAGGAACAGGGTGCAGTCATTTTCGCCATGAACGGTGCCTCGCAGTTTCTGCGGAACTACGGCATCGTCGTTGATTATCAGGTGATCGCAGATGCGAAGCCTGAAACAGCTTCACTGGTCGATCCAGGCGCATCCCATCACCTGATAGCCTCTCAGTGCGATCCGGCTACGTTTGATGCGACGGCTCGCACGACGCTGTGGCACCTAACTTCCGAAGAAGACATGGAGCGCATGTTCCCGCCAGAGCGCGTTGCAGCGGGCGGCTATGCGCTCATCGGCGGCGGTGTCACGGTTGGAAATTCCGCGTTATGTGCGGCCTATGCGTTGGGCTATCGGAAGTTTGAAATCTACGGCTACGACAGTTCGCACCGTGGCAATGATTCGCACGCTTACGAACAGCACATGAACAAGTTTCTGCCAACGGTCGATGTCGAGTGGGGAGGGAAAACCTACAAGTCGTCCCTTGCCATGAAGATTCAGGCAGAGCGATTCCAGTTGACCGGCAATGCCCTAATCAGGGAAGGCTGTACGCTGAAGGTTCATGGGGATGGCTTGCTACCTGCCATGTGGAACTCAAAGCCAGAGAACCTGACTGAAAAAGACAAGTACAGGATGATGTACCTGTCGGAATCTTACCGAGAGGAATCACCGGGAGAAAGGCAGGTTCCTACCATCATGGAACTGCTGAAACCCGAAGGCAAGATCATTGATTTCGGCTGTGGCACGGGCCGCGCCGGAATCGAACTTGCCAAGCGTGGACTCAGCCCGTTTCTGATCGACTTTGCAGACACTTGCCGAGACGAGGAAGCGTTGTCACTGCCGTTTCTGGAATGGGACATGACCCATCCGATACCGCAGAGCGCACCGTTCGGAATGTGCTGCGATGTGATGGAACACATCCCGCCCAAAGACGTTTCGTTGGTCATTGAGAACATCATGGCCTCTGCCGAAAATGTGTTTTTCTTGATTTCAACGATCCAAGATAAGTGGGGAGAAATGATCGGATGTGAGTTACATCTGACCGTCAAACCGCACGCATGGTGGAAAGCCATGTTTGACAAGTATCAGGTCACATACGAGCAGGATTTAGGGATCGCATCACTATTCATCGTCAAGAGGTATGCTGCATGAGTGCCGTGGGAGAAATTCGGGAACTGAAGGAACGTCCGGCACAGATCGAGTTCAGTCGCAGGGCGATTGAAGATACTGTCGCCAGCAAGCGCGAAGGTCGTTACATGACCTACGACGTGGACTACGTGACGGTGTTCATCCCGTATTCCCGTGACACCAACGTGTTCACGGTCGAGCAGTGGATGCTGAACTTGGAGCAGTACACGCGCGAGGGCCGTATCCCGCAGGACTGGCTTCCCAACTACAAGCGGCTGTACGAGGCTTGGAAGAACGGGCAGGAACTCCCGCCCAACGGAACGCCCATCAAGGGGTGGGGCGTACTGTCCCCGGCGCAGCAGGAAAACCTGATCCACTACCGCGTGCTGACCGTCGAAGACGCTGCTGGCATGAACGAAGACATCATGCGCAAGCTCGGAATGGGCGCGGTGGAAATCAAGAACAAGGCGAAGACGTGGCTTGCGCAACTGGCAGAACGTGGTCCGGCGACCATGCAGATTGCCGAGTTGCAGCGCGAGAACGAACTGCTGAAGGGTAGCATCGCCAGTCTGGAAGCCAAGATCGACCGCATGGTGAACGCGCAGCACGAAGAAGAACACGAAGCCCGCGTGTCTGTTTCACGTGAAACAATCGGCAGCATCGAAGCGGACGACATCATGCCTGAACCGGAACCGCCTGCTAAGGTCGTCAAGCGTGCCAAGGACGCGACGATCTAGGAGTACGCCATGAAATCCGCAACAATTCGGGATCGCTTTGAAAGCAAATACACTCGAATTCCGATGAGCGGATGTTGGATTTGGGAGGGAATGATCGCTAACGGATATGGGAGACTTCGGACAGACACAGATCCTAACAAAGCTCTTTCAGGCGCGCATAGGGTTGCTTGGGAGCTTTACAGGGGACCAATCCCTGACAACATGCAAGTGTGCCACTCTTGCGATGTCCCATGCTGCGTAAATCCAAATCACTTATTCATTGGAAGTGCGTCCGAAAACATGCAGGACGCAGCTAGAAAAGGAAGGATGAACTGGAGAGCAGGAGAAAAACGAAATCTTCCTGTAGGTGAGAGCAGCCATCAAACAACTTTGAAAAATTCAGATGTTATTTCTATCAGAGCAAGCGACGAAACTGGACCCGTTTTAGCTCGTAGATACGGTGTTTCAGTTAACACCATAAGCCGCATCCGTCGTCGCTTAGTTTGGAGGCATTTGTAATGACGATGTTATCGTTAATTCAGCACCACCTGCGCCGCACCGGCCTGCCATACACGACCGTCGTGTACGGCTCGACAGACAATCAGGTGCTTCAGGCGATGGCACTGCTGGAAGAAGAAGGCAACGACTTGGCGATGCGCCACGACTGGCAAGCCTTGACGCTGGAAGCAGCGCACACGTCGCTGGCACAGGAAGATCAGGGGGCCATCAGCACCATCGCGGCGAACGGTTATCGACACATCAAGAACGAAACCATCTGGGACCGCACCAACAGCCTGCCCATCATCGGCCCCATTGACGACAAGGACTGGCAGTCCATCAAGGGCATGACTTCGACCGGGGCGCGGTATCGCTACCGCATTCGCGGTGGCAAGTTGCTCATCACGCCGACCCCGACAGCGGGCTTGTCCTGGTACTTTGAGTACGTCAGCAAGAACTGGATTCTTGGCGCGGACGGGACCACCTACAAGCAATACTTCACGCTCGACACCGACACGCTGCTGCTGCCGGAAGAACTGCTGCTGGCGGGGCTGCGGTGGCGGTGGGCGCGGGATAAGGGATTAGACTACTCAGAACTGTTCAATACATACGAGGTGCAGGTTAAGGATGCAATTGGCCGGGACGGAGGTAAGCGTGCCGTGTCGATGGACTTGCACACGGAGCATACTGGACCGGCAGTTTTTGTTCCGGCTGGATCGTGGATCACTCCATGAAAACAATTCCTCTCACAAGGGGTCTTGTAGCGGTAGTTGATGACGAAGATTGGTACCGTTTAGTCGGCTACTCATGGCGAGCGCACAAAGATAGTAGAACAGGGGAATACAGGGCTATTAGGTCACTACGCAGAGTATCTGGTAGACGCCCGTGTTCTTATATGTCCCGCGAAGTTGTCGGAATGATTCCTGACGGTTTGTTGGTAGATCATATAAACCACAATACGCTAGACAACAGACGTGAAAATCTTAGTTTAGTAAGCAACTCTCAAAATAATACTAATAGGAGAAAAATTAGGAGGCTATCGTCTTCTTTTAAGGGTGTTTACTTTCACAAAGCATCTGGAAAGTGGATTGCAAGAATCACTTTCAATGGAAAAATTAGCTATCTTGGCCTTCACGATAATGAGATGTCTGCCGCTATTGCATATGACAATGCTTCAAAATTGAAGCATGGATCTTTCGGGCTAACCAATAGAGTATGTCGATGAGGAAACCAACTCGACATAACATAAAGCGGGTACGCACTTGTTCCGTAGCGAGTGTCCCTGCGCCGTTGGGCGGCTGGAACTCGCGTTCTGGCTTGGCCGAAATGAAGCCAAACCAAGCCGTCGCGCTGGAAAACTGGTTCCCAAGCACGGCGTACTGCGAAGGACGCGGCGGGACGAGCGCCCATGCAACGGCCATGACGGGCAACGGCAAGACGCTGGCGGTCTACACGCCGATGACCGGCACGTCCAAGATGTACTGCTTCACGGCATCAGGTATGTACGACGTGAGCAGTGCCGGGGCCGTAGCGGCGTCCAAGGCGACCAGCACCAGCGGCAAGTGGCAGTACGTCAACTTCGGTGACGGCACCAACAACTACCTGATTTGCGTCAACGGCACCGACAAGCCGGTGTATCACAACGGCACCACCTTCGTCATGGTGGACGGCACGACCAGTCCCGCCCTGACCGGCATCACGACGACAGAGCTTATCCACGTTTTCGTGTTCAAGGGTCGGCTGATCTTCATTCAGAAGGCCACGCTGTCATTCTGGTACTTGGCGGCAGGAGCAGCGGGCGGTGCGCTGACAGAGTTCGACCTTTCGACCGAAGCCGTCAAGGGGGGCTACATCGTTGCAGCGGCGTCATGGACGCTCGATGCCGGGACGGGACTGGACGACTACGCCGTGTTCGTGACCTCGGAAGGCGAAGCCATCGTCTACCAAGGAACCAACCCATCGTCAGCGGCGTCGTGGGCCAAGATCGGCACCTACAACGTCGGCAGACCGCTCGGTCGTCGGTGCCTGACCCGCTACGGCGGCGACCTTGTGGTGCTGACCGAGAGCGGTGCTTTCCCGCTATCCAAGGCCATCCTGACGGCGGCAGTCAGCTACGAGAACGCGCTGTCCTACAACATCGAGCCGACCTTCGTAGAGTCGGCCAGGAGTTCGGGGACCATCTTCGGGTGGGAAGCGACGGTCTACCCCGCGCACTCGGCCATGATCGTCAACGTCCCGCAGGCCGAAGACGGCGTGCACACGCAGTACGTGATGAACACCATCACGAAGGCGTGGTGCAAGTTCACCGGATGGGACGCTGAGTGCTTCGCCGTCTTCAACGGCGACCTGTACTACGCCGATGGCACGGTCGTCTACAAGGCATGGACCGGCTACAGCGATGCCGGGACCAACATCACCCTGTACGGCAAGCAAGCGTTCAACTACTTCGGGGACAAGGGGCGCATCAAGCACTTCGACATGTTCCAGCCCGTGATGGCGGTCAACGGCTCGTCCTTCTCCTACCTGACCGACATCGACGTGGACTTCCGCGACAACGAGATTACCGGCGTGGCGACGTTCAACGTGGCGAACCGGGCCGTGTGGGATGTCGATGTCTGGGACGAGTGCTTGTGGTCCGCAGGGCTGGAAGTCGTCAAAGAGTGGACCTCGCCTGCCGAGAACGTCGGCTACTGTGCCGCTGGCAAGCTCAAGATCACCACCAACACCCTGCAAGTGCAGTGGATGTCGTCGAATATGATGTACAGGGTTGGTGGGCCGTTGGGATGATCGTGGTCCAGTCGGAAACGCTGCAACAGGCGTGGACCGACCTCGTACCGCTGATCTTCGCGTACTGGAAAGAAGCCGAAACGCACCGGCACTACCAGGGGATCGAACTTCGGCGTGATCGGTACGACGAGTACGAGCGAGCCGGGATGCTGCACTGCGTCACGATACGCGACGACGGCAGACTGGTCGGCTACGCACTTGGATACGTCAGCGTGTCTATGCGCTCTCAGGTCAAAATCTGGGGCGACGATATGTTCTATATCCAGCCCGCTTACCGTAGCAGGGCGCTCGCGCTGATCCAGTTCATCGAAGAATACTGCCGGTGCCACGGGATTGCAGAAATCATCCTGAACGGGCTGACAAGTGGCACGACCCCGGAATTGCTTGAATACATTGACTACACCCCTGTTTCGGTTCAGTATTCCAAGCGACTAGGACGCGCCGACAGCGCACATCGACCAATCGCTGTCACCAAAGGCATCAACGATGTCGAAACCAAGCGCGCCGAAAACACCTGATTACGTAGGCGCTGCCCAAGAACAGGGCGTCCAGAACCTTGAAGCCGCCCGCGCCACCGGGCGCATGAACAACCCCAACGTCGTCAGCCCCTACGGGACGCAGACGACCGTCTGGGACGGCGACCAGCCCACGGTCACGCAAGAGTTCAGCCCTGAACAGCAGGGGTTGTACGACACCAACCTCATCACTCAGCAGAACCTTGGGCTGTTGGGCAACACCGGCTCGTCCGCGCTACAGGACGTGATCGGCAAGAACCTTGACTACTCGTCGGTCACGGCACAGCCGGGGAACTACGAAAACACGCGCCAGAGCGTCATCGACGCCATGATGGGGCGCTACAACATCACCGCAGGCCAGAACGAGGAGCAGAAGAACGCTGACCTTGTGGCTCGCGGCATCAACTCAGGCACCGAAGCCTACACGCGCGAAATGGACCGCATTGACCGTGCGCGGAACGACTACCGCGCCGTGGCCGAAGCTGCCGCAGGGCCGGAAGTCTCGCGGGCCTTCGGGCAGGACAGCGAGCTACGCCGTCAGCAGATTGCCGAAATGCTCGCCGGTCGGCAGACGCCGCTCAACGAAATCACGGCGCTCATGTCCGGCTCTCAGGTCAGCAACCCCTTCTCTCAGGCGTCGGTCTACAACGGCGGGGCGGCGGTCGCTCCTACGCCGGTCCTGCAAGGCGCTCAGTTGCAGGGGCAGTCAGCAATGGACCAGTACAACGCGCAGGCGGGTATGTGGGGCAACACCATGAGCGGACTGTTCGGCATGGGTGGCATGGGCCTCTATGGGTTGGCGAATAAGGGTTAACACATGGCTAACCTGTACGAAAACATCCCCGAAATGCAGGCGCGTGCTGCCGCCAACGAGCAGCGCCGCAAGATCGCTGAGTCCCTGTTGGTGCAGAGCCAGGATCAGGTGCAGCCCTTTGTCAGCACGGGTCGCATGGTCGCGCCTATGTCCATCACGCAGGGCTTGGCGCAGATGCTCAAAGCCTACTACGCTGGCAAGGGCATCAAGTCGGCCAACGAGGGCGACAAGGCACTGGCGAGCGAACACGCGGCCAAGGCCGCAGAAGCCATTGCAGCGTACCAGAGCCAGTCAAAGGGCGTGCCAGAGCGCGCCCCTGCACCCATCGCCCCACTCAACGGTCAAGGCCCGCCCAAGCCCGCTGCGGGACCGCCCGTGCCTGCCGTGGCCGCAGACCCGCGTGGGGCCATCATGGGCTTGCTCGCCAACCAGTACGCGCCCCCGGAAGCCAAGCAGTCGGCAGTGTTGGGTGAGACTTGGAAGCGTGAAGATGCGCGGCTGGACGAAGACCGTACCCTGCGGCGTGACAACGCCATGCTGGCGGCTGAAACGCGCCTGTATGACATCCAGCAACGGATGCAGGACAGGCAGTTGACCCGCGACCAGCAGGCGGCACTGGCGGCAGAAGCCAATGCGACGAGGATGGCTATTGCCGAAATGGGCCGCAACTTGCAGCAGCAGCCCGCACCAGCCTATGCCGAAATCATCGACCCGAAAGACCCTACTCGGATGCTCAAGATCGACGGGCGACTCTACAAGGGTGGCTCACTAGGCGATCCCGGTGTTGTAGGAATCGCTGGCAAGGAACCGGCGTCGGCCAAGGCCGCAGAAACCCGTGGTACGGGCGGTAAGGCAGTGGACGAGCAAGTTGCCAACTTGCGCGACTTGTACGACCAACTCGACAAGGGTGGCGGTATCGTCAACCCTGACAAGGGCGCGATAGCCAACAGTGCAGCATGGGTGAAGTCCAGCGCGGCTGGACAACTCGGTGGGCGGATAGTCGGCACTAAAAACCAGTCTGCCAGAAGCCAAGTCGCACAGCAGCGCCCGTTGTTGCTGCGCGCCATCATGTCTGCCACCGGCATGAGCGCGAGAAGTCTCGACTCTAACGCTGAATTGAAGTTGTGGCTGTCGGCAGCGACCGACCCAACGCTGGATGTAGCGGCTAACCGCGCGGCGCTGGACAACATCGAGCGGCAGTACGGCTCGGCGGCGGTAGGCAAACCCGATGGCGGCGTTGCTCCGGCAGCACCTACGGGTGGGGCATTGAAGTTCGACGCTCAAGGGAACCAAATCCCGTGACTGTCACAGCACAACTGCACGATGGCAGGGTGCTTGAGTTTCCAGACGGCACCGACCCGGCTGTAGTTCAGCGCACCGTCAAAAAGGTGCTTGGCGTCAAGGACGAGCCTGCCATCACTCCTGAGTGGCAGAAGCAAATGCTCGATGCCAACATCGCTGCCGGTCGGGCGGAACACCCGGTACAGGCGAAGATAGCCGACGTTGCCACGGGTATGTCGGGGTCGCTGCGGGGCATCGCTAACCTAGCGTCGGATGGTCTAGGCGACAAGATTTGGCCCAAGGCTCCAGGCTCCGAGGGGACGGGTGCCAAGTTGGTCGGCTCGCTGCTGGACCCGGTTCCGTATGTCGTCGGTGGAGCCATCGGAAAGATCGCGCCCTACGCCAAGGTCGGCGGTTCTGGCTTCCTGAAGGGGCTGCAAGCCACAGGGAAGAACGTACTGTCAGGCGCGACGGCAGGCGGCATCATCGGTGGACTTTCCGACGAGGGGACTGCGGCCTCGGGCGCGGTGACGGGTGGCGTCCTCATGGGTGGACTGCCCGCGCTCGGCGCACTGACCAAGTGGGGCTACAACACCGCCAAGTCAGCCATCGCTCCGGCCACGGAAGCGGGCCGGACGGCCTTCGGGCAGAAATACTTTCAAGAGGTGCTTGGCCCCGCACGCGGCAAAGTGGCTGCGGCACTCTCCAACCCGAATGCCATCATCCCCGGCAGTCCGACGACCGCCGCAGACCGCATCGCCGCTGCCAACGTCGGGCAGACCGACAAGTTCGGCTCGGCACTGGTCAAGGCGCAGGACATACTCGCCACGCAGCCCGAGAAGGGCATCGCTGACGTTGCCAAAAGCATCGTGGCGAAGCAAGAGGCGGCGAGGGCCGCTGAGTTGGGGACGGTCGCGCAGACTCCCTCGGCACTGGCAAGTGCGGTGGCCGGTCGCAAGGCAGCGTCTACCGTCAACTACCCGCAAGCGTTCGGGCAGCACATCGGCATTGACGACGAGTTGATGTCGATGTCCGAGAACCCGTACTTCCGGGGCGCACTGGCCGATGCCACGCGGGTTGCGAACGCTCGGGCGCAGCGCACCGGAAAGCCGCTAGACCTCACTGAACAACTGCACTTGCTGAAGCTGTCGCTCGACAAGAAGATGGCGCGCACTGGCGACACGGCACTGTCATCGACCGAGAAGATGGAAGTGACCAAGTTGCAGGACCAGCTTGTGTCGTGGCTCGGCAAGAAGAACCCCGCCTACGAGACTGCGCGTGCAGCGCACGAAGCAGCCTCCAGGCCGATCAATCAGATGGAAGTTGGACAGCACCTTCAACGGGCGCTGACTAAGCCAATTTCCGGGGCTGAAAGGGCTGCATCGTTTGGTAATACATTGCGCACGGCAGAAACTAAAGTCAGTCCTGACACTGGCAGAACTTTGCTTGCCGACCTCACGCCGGAACAACTCGCCGCCGTCAAGCGAGTGGAAGCCGAGTTGGCCCGCAACGCAGAGCGCGATGCACTCGCGTCCGGCGTCAACCCGAAAAACCTGTTCGACATGGCAGAGCGTGGTAAGGGATCGTTCCACATCCCCAACCTGCTGTCACGACCGGCGATGGTGACGAACTGGTTGATGGGCCGACTCGGCAATAGCGCCGACGAACTCATCGCGCAGGACGTGGGCATGATGCTGCAAAAAGACCCGGCTGGCTTTGCAGCGAAGTACCTGCAAGACGTGCCGGTGACTCAGCGAGCCGTCGTCATGGCCGCGATCAAGCAGAAACTCGCAACCGCCGCGCCGTACACCAACGCCGCCGCAGTGTCGGCAACGCAGAACGGAGAATAGGACGTGCCAAGAAACGGAAGTGGGGTGATGAGTCCGAGTGCAACCGGCTACCCAGCCGTCGCCAGCACGACCATCGAGAGCGCGAAGTACAACGCGGTCATCGCAGACATTGCGACGGCACTGACGCTTTCCATTGCAGCTAATGGCGAAACGACCATCACTGCAAACATTCCAATGTCAGGGTACAAGATTACTGGACTTGGCAACGCTACAGCAGATGGCGAAGCTCTAAACCGAGGAACTGCACTTAGTTTATTCGCATTGCTAAGTGGACCGACGTTTACCGGGCCAGTCGCCATTTCATCTACTTCGCCAACCGTTAGCATGGTTGAATCTGACGGTGATGCTGACGAAAAAATCTGGTCAATGGTTTCGTCTGGTGGAAACTGGTATTTGCAAACGTATACCGACCTATCAGGAGCGGGCGCTAATGCAATCGCCATCACCCGCACCGGCACTACGGTGGACTCGATTGCGTTGACGGCAACGGCATTCACGGTTAATTCCATAGACCTACTACCGTCGTCCGGAAACTTTACGATGGAGTTGGCAACCGAAACATCTGGCGGATCGGTACTTGCAAGTGGAACTGCGTATTGGAAGAAATACGGAAACATAATGACGGTTAGATGCCCTTCATTAGTCGTCACAACCACAGATACCACATTGTATTTGCGAGGAATCCCCGCAGCATGTCAACCAAGTCTGACTGGCAGTTGGAATCAACTACAGTCCGTGGCAGGTTGGGTTAACGGACTTGAAAACATGGTTGCAATTTCTGTATCAGAAGGTACGGCATATTGGGCCTTAACTGGTGCTTCGCTTAACTTCTTAAGTGGAAGCGACCAGAAAGGGATCGGTCAAGGCGCTGGCAATGGCGTGACAATCACCTACCACGTAGCCGACTGATGAAACTCCTGCGCAACCCGAAGTCGTCGCTGTACCTGATTGCAGCGTTCGTCATCGTGTTGCTGGTACTGTTCGCGCGGCACTCACGGGCGAGCGAGTTGCAGTTGGAAGGGGGCGCGGCGGTACTGCGCGGCTACACGCCTGCACTCGGCCTGTCGATCCAGTGGCCGGACAAGGGGCCGGTCGGCACCGACTACGAGCTAGGCTTCCTGCTGGTCGGGGACGGCGAGTACAACGACATGGAGTTCTCCAACCAAGTCGCGTGGTACGGCATGTTGTGGGACGGATACCGGGCGGTCGAGCTAGGCGTCGGCGCGGCGTACTTCAACGTCGAGTCGCCCTTTACGTGCCAGTTCACCTTCGCGCTCGGCGCACGGTGGCGCATCACTGAAAGACTATCAACGCAGTGGCGGCACTTCTCAACAGGGGGATCGTGCCAGCCCAACAGCGGGCGCGACATCGCCTCTATTGCTTGGCGCTTCTAACAAGGAAAAAGAAGAATGGACCCGCAAAACTTGGCGACCGCGTTCGCAGTCTGGGCGGCAGTGGTCGGATTGATCGGCGTTGCAATTGTCTGGGAACTGTCACGGCTGCGCGCGGAAATCAAGGCAATGGGCATCATGCTGAATACCCATCAGCTTGAAACTCAGGGTAGGTTGACTGCCGTAGAGACGCACCTGCATTTCCGTGATGGTTACGTCGCGGGTCACCGGAGGGGGATGGCGGAATGAGCGAACCCTTCTGGCTGACGCACGCGCGAACCTATCTCGGCACGGCTGAAATTCCCGGCAAGGCGACGGCCCCGGTCATCGCCCGCTGGCTGCGCGAACTGAAGTCGTGGTGGCAGGACGATGAACAACCCTGGTGTGGGACGTTTGTCGCTGCCGTGCTGCGCGAATCAGACATCCCGGTGGCAAAGCACTGGTACAGGGCGCGCGACTGGATGAACTGGGGCGTACCGCTCGATACGCCAGCGCTCGGCTGCGTGGTCGTGTACGAGCGAACCGGCGGCGGTCACGTTGGCTTTGTGGTCGGCACCGACGTTCTGGGCCGGGTGATGACGCTCGGCGGCAACCAAGGCAACCGGGTGTCCATCGCGCCCTTCGATGCGGTGCGTGTTCTCGGATACCGCTGGCCGGCGGATCGCTTTGCTGAACTGCTGGCCGCCGGCAAGCCGCCACTTCTCAAGAGCAACGGGCAATCCAGTCAGGGGGAAGCATGACCATCAAGGAACGCGCGGTCGCAGCGATTCGCTACCTGCTCGCTCGCCTAAGTGAGCCAAGCACCATCAAAGGGTTGATTCTCGCCGCGTCGGCCTTCGGCTGGTGGCGCATCGACAATACGAGCCAAGGGGAAGGCATCGCCCAGATGGGGCTGCTGATCGTCGGCCTGATAAATGCCGCGCTGCCGCAAAATACGCTGTACCAGAGCAAGGGCAATGGCTGACGGGTGCCCCCGGTCGGTCGAAATCAAGGCTGCGCTGCTCGCCTGCCGCGACTTGGAAGCCGCCTTTGACGACCATTCGGTGTTCGGCCCGTCACGCGAGTTCTTCCAGCACAAGATCGAGGACATTCGCCGGCTGTTGGGCCATATCCTTAACGACTACGCGGGTGGGAAATGATCCCGCTGCCGTTGCTGCCGTGGCTCATCCTAGCCGTCACACTGCTTGTGGGGGCCGCAGGCGCGACCGGCTACTGGAAGGGTTCGCAGCACACGGCCGACCAGATCGCCGCACAGCAGGCGCGAGAGGCGGCTCTGGTTGAAAAGACGCGCGAGACGGCGGCACAGGCTGCGGCTGAACAGATCGCAAAGATCGAGGTGCGTAATGTTACGATCAGGCAGAAAGCTGAAACAATCACGCGCGAGGTGCCGGTGTACTCGGAGTGTAAAAACACACCCGAAATGATGCGGCAGCTTAATTCTTCGCTTGACGCTTCGACTGCAACAGACCGCCCTGCAAACGCTGATCCGAAAACAGCAGATCGTAAGAAAGATTAAGTGACAATCTTTTCTGTAGCGTTACCAGTGGGATACCGAGTTGTTCGGACCATTCAGGAAGCGTCAGTTCTTTCCCGGCGAAGCAATACCGAACGTTTGTTCTTCTGTTTCTGCACTGTTCTTTTTTGGTTGACCATCGGCAATTCTCAGGCTCGTAATTGCCAGAGTTGTCTATTCTGTCCAGTGAGTGATGCTCGGTTGGGCGCGGCCCCATGTCCGCGTAAAAGTTCAGGAATGAAGTGCGCCACCGCTCGCACACTGAAATCCCTCGGCCTCCATAGTAGGGGAATCGCTTGTTAGAAGGATTGCAGCAGCGGCCAATCATGCCGCGCCATGTTGCGTGTTCGCGTGTGCTGGACATGCGATGTAAGATTTTTGGCATATTGTTTATTGTAGCAGTTACCACGACGGCCTGCTCAACGATGCCCTGGCACCGGGAACCACCCAAACCCAACCCGCTGATAACGGCAAACTGCCCCGACCTGACGCCCCTCAGCGATGACTCTTTCGGCGCGACGAGCCTGAAGCTGATCGAGGTCGCCGGGATTTACTACCGTTGCCGGGAAGCGGCTCTGTCGGCTCGACCTTAGCCAGTTCCGCCTGCCGCTGGCGCAGCCAGACAATCTGCTGGGCGCGGGTGTGGAAGAACGGTTCAGCCATCGGTCTGATGGTCAGTTGTTAACAAGGCGTCGATGCGCTTGATGTTGTCGATGCCGTAGACGTAGGGGCGCACGAACATCAGGCACTCGCGCAATTGCTTGTTCTCCTCGTGCAGCCGAAGCGCGGCCTCGCCTGCCGATTTCACCGCGCTGAGAATCACCTCGACGCTTTTATTCGCCATAGCCGCCTCGCGTTTTGTGGCAGCGGTAGCAGAACGCCGGGACTGGGGGCGAGCGGAACCCGTAGCGGGCGTCCGTCATCCACCTATGAATGCCAAGACGGCAGAGCAGGCGTGCAAACCAACTGAGGTCGGGCCTCATTTCTGCACCTCTGTCGTGGGGTCAGTTGCGCTCAACTGCCCGTCGATGTACTCGTCAATGTGTTCCGACGCAGGCGGGTTCTCACGGTAGTCGTCGTGGACCCACGCCCGCCACTTTGTCGATATGCCGTGACCGTCTTCCGAGCGCACGAACTGATCGCGGAAATTGATCCGCTCCCGCAGCCAGAGATACCGTGTCGCGTGCTTCACGATCTCCTGCCACGGTCGATCAAGAGCTACGTCCGGTTGAACCGCTGCACCCGCGAGGGCGGCGCGAACGCGGGCTAGCAGCGTTGCTGGCTTGGCGATCCGAGTCCCGAGTGTATCCATGTGCTGCGCGTAAACGGCAGGCTCACATTCCCGCAGCAACCCGCGCAGCCGCTCGATACAGACGCGCTGTTCTTCGATGGTGTCCCACAAGATTCGCTCGCTCATTTCGCCTCCGGTGCAACTGGCACGGTTACAGTGGCTCTCGTCATCGCGTCCAGTTCGTTGAACTGATCCTCGTCCAGCAAGTCTGCGCAGCGTGCCATGATCTTTTGCAGCAGACGGACGACTATGTTGAAGTCGGCCTCGGACACGACGCGCACCTCGCCATTGAAGCCTTTTTCTGTGGTCCCGTAATTCGTCAGCGGACCCTGAATCCAATAGAACTTCACTGCGCCGTGAAGAACCGGTTGAGCAGTGGCAGCGAGGAACGGCAAGTCTTCTCGACACATGGCACGAGAAATAGACTCGGTTTCTGCGCTGTGAGAAAACCTCTGCGTCTCGGCCAATTGTGCATAGGTTGCGTCACCCGGTGAACTGCACAATATGCACTTAAAGTCATGTTGTGCTTTCCACGGATGGCCGCACGGC
>OFRG01000049.1_pt1 | contig 44404 bp, 71 predicted proteins | sample 1543071 | NCBI WGS metagenome assembly OFRG01 (sample SAMN07774222, study PRJEB24372) | wastewater metagenome | isolation source: WWTP Verbania (Effluent) | place: Italy: Verbania | collected 2015-12
ATCGTGTCGAAGGCCAACGGGCTGGTGGCGTTTGGGACGCTGCTGGGCAAGACGGTGGTCGATGTGGTGGGTATTGCGCACCGCGATGTTTCTCTAGCTACAGAATTTTTGATTTAGGTTGACTATGAATTTAGTTTCTCAGGTTGAGTACGGGAAATTACACGGCGTATCTAAGCAAGCAGTAGCAAAATGGAAGGCAAGAGGGCTATTAATTTTTGTTGGCAGTAAAGTTGATGTTGTTGAATCAAATAGACTTTTAGAAAAATACAGAAGCCAGCAATCAAACGAGTCAACTAATAAAAAGTCAACTGGTGACAGGTTGACGATACGCGATAACGAGACTCCATCCGAAGCCGCCGAACGAATAGTCAAAGAAATTGATCTAGGAATGAATATCGAGGAAGCAAAGCGGCTAAAAGAAATGTATCTCGCTTTGCTTAATCAACTTAAATACGACATTGAGTCAAAAATGGTTGTTGCGGTTGATGAGGTGGCCAAGGCTGTCGGCGCTGAATATGCCAAAGTTAGAACAAGACTTTTATCAATTCCTGCGGAACAAGCCCCAAGAGTTAACCGCTTAAAAACACCAGTTGAAGTGCAAGATGCGCTACAGGAGATCATTACTGAGGCACTAGAGGAGCTAACACTTGACAGGGTTAAACTCCACTAAAGAGCTTTACGCAAGCGGCCTACAAGCCTTGCATGAGTCGCTGGCTAACGCACGAAAAAAGAACCTACAGCCACCACCTAAGCTGACATTGAGCCAATGGGCAGCACGCTATGGAGTTCTCTCAAGAGAGACTAGCGCGCAAACGGGACGGTTTAAGTCTTTCGCTTATCAGGATGGCATTATGGATGCCATCACCGACCCGACAGTCACGCGAGTTAGTGTGATGAAATCGGCTAGGGTTGGGTACACAAAAATACTAGATTTAGCATTAGGCTTCTTTTTGCATCAAGACCCTTGCCCTAATTTGGTGGTTCAGCCACGTGTAGAGGATGCTGAGGACTATAGCAAAACAGAAATTGACCCAATGATTCGGGACACTCCCGAACTGGCAGAGTTAGCGGGCGACCTAAAAGCGCGTGACAGTGGCAACACCATTGCTAAAAAGACGCTACGGAATGGTGCCAGCATTGCGTTTGTAGGGGCAAATTCACCTGGCGGCTTTCGTCGAATCACCGTACGCAATGTGTTTTTTGATGAGGTTGATGGCTATCCAGTCAGCGGCGCTGGCATGGAAGGCGATCAAATTGCCTTAGGCATCAAGCGTTCTGAAACATTTTGGAATCGTCGCGCTGTTATTGGTAGTACGCCTACAGTTAAGGGCTCCAGCCGAATAGAGAAGTCATTCGAGGAAAGTGATAAGCGCCGGTACTATGTTCCTTGCCCTCACTGCGAACAAATGCAGGTCTTAGAGTGGGGTGGCGTTGATACTCCGCATGGCATTAAGTGGGAAAAAGACGAGCAAGGTAATGGCCTTCCAGAAACAGCGCATTATGTGTGTGTTAATGGCTGCATTATTGACGACACCGACAAGCCAGATATGGTTGGCAAGGGTGAATGGCGCGCAGAGAAACCATTCAAAGGTCATGCAGGTTTTCATATTTGGGCGGGTTATTCCTTATTTCCAAATGCCTCATGGCCAAGTCTTGTTGATGAGTGGCTTCGCGTTAAAGATGACCCATTAAGTCGCCAAACGTTTATCAACTTGGTACTTGGTGAGCCATACGAAGATCGCGGCGAGAAAGCTTTAAATGAAACACGGCTTGCTGCTCGATGTGAGGTTTTTGGTGCGGAAGTACCTGACGGTGTTGCGATAATTACGGTTGGTATTGATACCCAAGATTATCGCTTTGAAATTGAAGTTGTCGGCTGGGGGAAAAACGAGGAGTCGTGGTCTATTGATTACGAAGTCATTGATGGCGATATGGAAACTCCTGATCCTTGGAATCGTCTTGATGCTTATCTTAAGCGTCTATGGCGCAGGGCTGATGGACGAGGTTTTGAGGTTGTTGCCGCGTGCATGGACTCGGGCGGTCATCATACTCAAAAAGTATATGACTTCTGCAAAGCGCGTATTGGTCGCCGCATATGGGCGATTAAAGGCGAGTCGGCAGTAGGTGGGAAGCGTTCACCTGTATGGCCAACCAAGAAGCCATCTAACCGCAGCAAATCAACGTATAGACCGATAATTCTAGGCGTGAATGCTGCCAAGGATTCTGTTAGATCGCGATTGCACATTGAGGCGAAAGGTGCGGGTTATATGCACTTTCCCAGCGATCGAGATATTAATTACTTTGCTCAATTAACCTCTGAACGCTCCATTGTTAAAAATGCGAACGGGCAGCGTTATAGGGTTTGGGAGTTGCCCGCAGGTCGTGCAAATGAGGCACTAGATTGTAGAGTTTATGCTTATGGTGCGTTATGTGGATTGATGCACTTAGGGTTAAAGCTCAACAAAAAAGCCGAAGATATTGCTGGCGCTTACAAAGACTACAGTCCAGTTACTGTTGATCATCAACCTGAACCAGTCACCCAGAATCAAGTTGTTGAAAAAAATGTTGTTATCAAAACTGAATCTCAAAAGCCTAAAAGCTTTTCTAGTCGCTTAGCGTAGGAATCACCATGTCATGTAATCCAGCAAGTCTATTAAGCGGCATGAGTCGCACTGACTTGCAAGCACAATTGACAGCCGTACAAACCGCTTACATAGAGCTAAGTAGCGGCAAGCAGGTGGCAACAGCAAGTTATACGCAGGGAGATGGCGCGCGGTCAGTAACATATCGTGCAGCAGACCTTGGGGCGCTTACATCGCTTATCAGGCAGCTACAGCAAGAGCTAGGCATTATCGTTCGCGCCCGTCGCCCAATCAGGTTTAACTACTAATGACAGCACAAGTCTCGCCAGTCACCATTTTGGATGCGTCTGGTAATCCCTTGCGCCCTCAAAAAGCCTCAATGCTGAGTGGTGGTAGCGGCACGCCTTACGATGCCGCCGATATTTACAGTCAGCACATGGCCAACTGGCGGCCAACGCTTTGGTCGCCTGATGGCGAACTGAATATGTATCGTGACAGGATAGTGTCACGAGTACGCGATTTAGTTAGAAATGATGGTTGGGCAAGTGCTGCAATCACTCGCACGTTAGACAATGTGATTGGTGCTGACTTTAGACCCATCTCAAAGCCTGACCATTACGCGCTTAAGCACATGACGGGTATAAAAGCCTTTGATCATGTGTGGGCTGATGAGTTTGGCCAAGCACTGGAGGCTCACTGGCGCACATGGGCTAACGACCCTAATCGTTTTTGTGATGCGCAGCGCTCGCTCACAGTAGCGCAAATGATGCGCTTGGCATTCCGCCACAAGATTGTAGATGGTGATGCGCTGGCGATGCTGCATTGGATGCCTGAGCGTGTTCAGTCGGGCGGTGCGAAATATGCAACCACATTACAGCTTATTGACCCTGACCGCCTATCAAACCCACAGCTAACCTTTGATCAACAATCAATGCGTGGCGGGGTTGAGGTAGATGCCTTTGGCGCTGCAACACACTACTGGATTCGCAAAGCTCACCAAGGCGAATGGTTCAACGCTGAAAAAGCATTAACGTGGGACAAGATCCCGCGCGAAACATCTTGGGGTCGCCCGATTATTGTCCATGATTTTGAGCATGACCGAGCGGGTCAGCATCGTGGTGGTGCTGGCATTTTAACGCCAGTAGTTCAGCGCTTAAAAATGCTCATCAAGTATGAAGGCACAGAGCTAGATGCCGCCATCATCAATGCGATTTTTGGCGCATACATCGAAAGCCCATACGATGCTCAATTAGTTGAGCAAGCCATGGGTGGCGGTGAGGAAATTGGCGCTTACCAATCTCAGCGCGCAGACTTTCATAATGAGCGGCGTTTAAGTATTGGCGAATCAAGAATGCCGATATTGTTTCCGGGCGAGAAAATCACAACAGTTACAGCGGCTCGACCAAACAGCAACTTTGCAGAGTTTGAAAGTGCAATGCTTCGTAATGTCGCCAGTGGCACCGGTATGAGCGCACAGCAAATCAGCCAGAACTGGGCGGACGTGAACTACTCAAGCTATCGCGCTGCCATGCTCGAGGCATGGAAAACATTTGATCGCCGCCGTTCTGATTTTGCGTCAGGGTTTGGTCATCCTATTTTCTCTGCATTTGTTGAGGAATGTATGGAAGTGGATGACCTGCCGTTACCTGCTGGCGCTCCTGAATATATTGCTTATCGCCATGCTTACTCAAAAGCAAAATGGATGGGACCAGGTCGCGGCTATGTCGATGTCGTCAAAGAGCGTGAAGGCGCACAGATGGGTCTAGAGGCTGGTTTGTCGACCCTAGAAGATGAGTGCGCTGAGTTAAGCGGCTCAGATTGGCGCGAAGTTGCAGACACACGCGCACTAGAGATTGCTCGCTACAAAAAACTAGGCTTGCCGCTTCCTGAGTGGGCAAATGCTAATCCTAAAAATAGCCATGGACATGAGGTTGGGGGGGAGTAATCACCACCCTGAAAGCGAAAACTATCAATCTTCTTGAGTATACACAATGCACCGTTTAGGCGATTTAGCGCAGCGTATGTTTAATACGCCGTTAGCTATTCATCCACAAAAAGCCGAAATAATCATGGCGGCGCTGGCTGACCGGCTAGGCATTAGTAATGCCATGTATTTGGATGGTCGCAACATCAAGATGTCCAGCGATTTTGGCGAAGATGACGATGAGCGCGAATCCAATAACCCGCGTGGCGGCTATGACGTAGTTGAAGGCGTGGCCATTATTCAAATTCGCGGCACATTGGTTCAGCGTTGCGGCTCATTGCGCCCATATAGCGGCATGACTGGCTATAACGCGATTCGTCAAAACCTTTTACTGGCAATGGACGATTCGCGCGTAAAAGGAATTTTGCTTGATATTGATTCGCCCGGCGGCGAAGTAAGCGGCTGTTTTGATCTAGTAGATGCCATTTATGAGATGCGCGGCATTAAGCCGATGCACTCTGTTCTGTCCGATAAAGCTTATTCAGCGGCCTACGCCATTGCCAGCGCTACCGACAAAGTAACTGTGCCAAGAACCGGCGGAGTTGGCTCGGTTGGTGTAGTCACCATGCACATTGATTGGTCAAAAGCTATTGGCGAAGCAGGGATGAAAGTTACTTTTATCACCTACGGCGATCGAAAAGCAGAAGGCAATCAATTCGAGCCTTTATCTAAAGAAACGCTCAGTCATATTCAATCTGATATTACAAAAATTGGCGAGATGTTTGTAGAAACAGTTTCTCGCAATCGAAATCTTAGTAGCGCAAAACTGCGTGCTACTGAGGCCGCATGTTACATGGGGGCTGATGGCGTAGCTATTGGCCTTGCTGATGCGGTCATGCCGCCTGACGCGGCTTTCCGTGCCCTGCTCAAAGAGCTTGCGGCCTAACTCACTTGAAACGAGGTACTACCATGCCAAAGGCTTTTTCCTTTGCACATTTGCTTGGGTTTGGCGCTGCTAAAGCTGCCGAAGATGACGAAAAAGACAAGAAACGCGATGATGAAACTGAAGAAGAATATCAGGATCGCATGGCTGAATCCGAGGACGACGACAAGAAAGCCGAAGATGAAAAAGATAAGTCTGACGCCAGTGATGATGACGAAAAGGACGATAAAAAGTCCGAAAAAGACGATGACGAAGATGATAAAAAATCTAAAAAAGCTGTCAAAGCGGCTGTTTTAGGTGAGCGCGCTCGATGTGCGGCTATCTTTTCAAGTCCATCTGCTGCTGCTCGTCCTGATTTAGCGGCTCATCTGGCATTTAACACAGATATGACCACAAGCGCGGCAATTGATCTACTTAAGGTGTCAGCGGTAAATCCTGCCGGAAAGCCAAGCCTAGCTGGGCGCATGTCGACAGTTATTGTCCCAAACCCCGGCACGGGCCCCGAACAGGGCGCTAATGCTGGCAGTCCTGCGACCACAGCAGCAGCAATCATTGCGGCGGGTAAAAAAGCCCGTGGCGAAGCTTAATTCCTAAACCGGAGAGATTACGATGACTTTAACAGTCAATAACATTGGGGATAACCCACAACAACCCAGCATTAGCGCTCAGGCTTTTATTCCAGATCAACTCATTGCTGGCCACTTAAACTTAGTAACCGAGCCAATCACTGTTGGTGCAGGTAGTTTGTCGCGCGGAACCGTGCTTGGCCAGATCACTGTAGGTGCAGCAACAAGCGCAGCTAAGTCAGGCGGTAATACGGGTAACGGCACGCTCACGCTTGATGTGACTACGCCAGTTTTGCTTAATACCACACCAGGCATTTACACGGTACGCTGTATTACCGCAGTCACTAACGGTGGCGTATTTGAAGTTAAGTCGCCAACTGGTGCGTCACTTGGCTTAGCAACAATTGTGGCTGGCGCCAGCGGCACCTACACATTCAGTGATCGTATCAAGTTTGTGATTCAAGACGGCAGCACTGACTTTATTGTTGGCGACGGTTTTGATGTGACGGTGGCAGCTGGTAGCGGCTACTACATCAAAAGTGTAGCTACAGCAACAGACGGTAGCGCAGTGCCAAGCGCCATCTTGGTCGATACTGCTGACGCAACTAGCGGCGCAGTAACAAGCGGCGCGTATGTGATGGGTGAGTTTAACCAAACGGCCATTATTTATGATGCCTCGTGGTCGGTAGCGACACTGAAGCCATTACTGCGGCCTCTTGGTATTCACCTGAAAAATCCAATTTCAGCCACCGACCCAACCTAAACACAATCAAATTCATAAAGCCCCTAATTGGGGCTTTTTTTATGCCCGAAAATCGGGGGAGAGAACACAATGAGCGGTAATACGTTTATTTTTGACACTAATACCTTAATTCAGGTAGTCCCAAATCTTAAGCGCGCGCAAAAGTTTTTGCTTGATAGCTTTTTCCCTAATCAAGTTACGTCTGATTCTGAGTTTGTCAGTATCGACGTAGATGTTGGTAAGCGCCGTATGTCGCCATTTGTCTCGCCTTTGGTCGAAGGCAAATTGGTAGAACAACGTCGCGTTCAAACAAACATCTTTAAACCGGCCTACATTAAAGACAAGCGCGCGCCTGACCTTCGCAAACCAATTCGTCGTCAAATCGGCGAGAAAATTGGCGGTGATATGACGGGTGCCGAGCGTGCAATGGCCAATCTTGAAGCTGAAATGACAGATCAAGTTGACATGATTGATCGTCGCCTTGAATGGATGGCAGCCCAAGCATTGACTAGCGGTTCGGTAACAATCACTGGTGAAGGTTTCCCAAGTGTGGTTGTTGATTTCGGTCGCGATAGTGATTTAACGGTAGCCAATACCGGCAGCGCAAAATGGACGGCAGCAAACATTGTGGCTGGCAATGCAAAACCGGCGGCTGATATTGAAAAATGGCAGCACGCGATGTTGAAATCATCCGGCGCTGTTGCGGATAAATTAGTATTCACTACATCGGCATGGAATGGCTTCATTCTTGACCCTGTTGTTAAGCAAACCATTTGGTATCCAGGCAATGGTGGCACGGGCAATACAATCAATGTAGGCGCACAGATTCAACGCGGCGCAATCTACAAAGGCCGCTGGGGTCAGTATGACTTGTATGTTTACCATGATTGGTATGTAGACGATAACAACGTCGAGCAGCCAATGGTGACAGATGGCAAGGTTATTATGTCCGGTACAGATTTGATGGGCACTCGCGCCTTCGGTCAAATTCTTGATCCTGACTTTAACTATGCTGCATTGCCATATGCGCCAAAAACATGGGTAAGCCCTGATCCTGCTCAGCGTTTTATTATGATGCAGTCCAGCCCTATCATTATTCCTAGCCGCGTGAACGCTTCATTCTGTGCGACTGTTTGTGATGCGGTGGTGAGCTAATGGCTAAACAACCCTATGAGCCAAGAATGGAGCCTGAAAAGGCTCCTGACGCTCTACCTGAAACACTAGATTGTATTGTTGCCAAAGGCCGAACTGTTGTCGTTAATGGCAAAAATTGCGGCCCTGGTGCAATCATTGCCTTACCGCTTGAAGAAGCTTTAAGCCTGCGTGCTTTAGGCTTCTTGGTGGATGATGGCGCGGCAGTGATTGCTACTGGTGACGGCCCGACATTCACAACGCCTGAAGGTGTGCCAAGCATCAACAAGGTGGCGTAATGATTGATTGGGATAGCCTTGTTTTGAGCCCGTGCGAGAAAATATTCGGAGAGAGTGAGCCTGTTTTATATGAGCCAGCATCTTATGAGTCTTTTTCAACCACGGGTATTTTTGACAAGGCTTATCGCGAGCAATCATCCGTTGGTGATGTAATTGGTATGACAATTGAAGTGCCAGTTTTAGGAATAAGACTGGCGAATTTTACCAACCCTCCAAAGCAGGGCGACCAACTAACCATTACCCGCACTAATATCACTTATGTAGTGAAAGAAGTGCGTCCTGATGGCCATGGTAGCGCCAAGTTAATGCTTAATTTTGTTAGGAATAACGCGCAATGCTAAGACGTGATTTACGCGAATTAGTCAAAACCGCGTTATTAGATGCTGGAACGGATGCTGGTAGAAAAGTTTATACACCTCGTGACTGGCCAACAGTCACAGGGCAGTATCCTAATATCCTGATTCAAACGCCTAAAGAGACAAAAATTTCTAAAGGGCGGTTTGCGCCAGCTTTTGATACTACTGTTCATGTTGCAATTACTGGCCGCGTAGAAGCGGGAACTGCTGAAAAAGCGGAAGATTTGGCCGACACGCTGGCAGATCAAATCGAATTGGCTATTTTAACAAACTACGATTTGATTAAAGTTCTACAGCAATTTTCTTCTGTTGAGACTGATGTTTTAGTCAGCGCAGAAGGCGAGATGCACATTGGCGAAGTACAAATGATGGTAGCTATTGAGGTCTTTCAAGAGTTTGACCCCATAGAAAGCACACTAACCAGCGATGATGATTTAGAGCGCGTCGATATTCATATAGACGCACTAGCTCCTTTTGATGAGTCCGGCACTTATACCGGCTCACCATTTCCTGATTCAGTAACAGATGCGCCAAGAACATTAGGGCCTGATGGCCGTGATGAAGGCGCGTTGACTTTCGATAATTTACAAGACTAACTGAGGCAAATTTATGTTTGTCAGACCCATGCTGGTGACAGATCAGGATGTCGTACAGCGCTGCCTAAAAAATGGCGAAACAGTCCCATTGATGACTATTCGCGACCCTGATTTACATGATTTTTTGCCGGAAGAAGGTCGAGAAGTTCCCGATTCTGATTACTGGCACCGTCGGTTACGCGACAAAGACGTGACCAGCGAACCCATTAAATCCATTGTCACAAAGTTGGAGTCCAAGAAATGACAGTGCCATTTCAGAACATCCCGTCAGCATTACGGGTTCCATTATTTTATGCTGAAGTATCAAATTCACGCGCAAACTCAGCAACACTGAATCAACGTGCATTGATTGTCGGTCAAATTACAAGCGCTGGTATTGCCACACCTGATGTGCCTATTATTTCCCAAGGCGTTTCTGATGCAGCAACTCAAGGCGGCTCCGGTTCGATGCTGCACCTGATGACACAGGCATACCGCGCTAACGATACGTTTGGAGAAGTGTGGTACTTGCCGCTAAGCGATGATGGCGCGGCAACGGCAGCGGTAGGGTCGATCAATATCACCCATGTGGCCACGGCAGCCGGTACGCTCTATTTGTACATTGGTGGCGTGCGTATTGCTCAGGCAGTAACAACATCGCAAACAGCTGCACAGATTGCCACAGCATTGGCTGCCACAATAAACGCGACAGCTAATCTCCCTGTAACTGCGGCAGTTGATGGCGTAACAACATCTAAGGTCAATATCACCGCCATTAACAAAGGCGTGTGTGGTAACGATATTGACTTACGGCTGAACTACCAAGGCTTGCAAGGTGGTGAGGTTTTGCCAGTTGGCGTAACCACTACTATCGTACAAATGACGGGGGGCGCAACTAATCCAACATTAACGACAGCTTTAGCCAACTGCGCTGATTTGCCGTTTGACTTTATTGTATTCCCATACACTGATTCGACATCGCTCAATGCGGTCAAAGCATTTTTGAATGACACGACAGGCCGGTGGAGTTGGAGTCGTCAGATTTACGGACATTTCTTTGGTGCATATCGTGGTTCGCTGGGCAGTTGTACCAGTTTTGGTACAGGCCGTAACGATCAGCACGGTTCAGTAATGGGTTTTTACGACTCACCAACACCAAACTGGATTTGGGCTGCATCTTTAGCTGGAGCATCCGCGCCAAGCCTTCGTGCTGACCCAGCATTGCCATTACAAACCATCGCAATTAATGGCGTATTGGCACCGCCTGTACAAAGTCGATTTGCGCTAACCGATCGCAATACCCTGCTTTATGATGGCATTAGTACATTTATTGTGGGTGATGACGGTACGGTTTACATCGAAAACCTGATCACTACCTACCAGAAAAATGCTTTCAGTAATCCTGATGATAGCTATTTGCAGGTTGAAACACTGTTTACGCTCGCTTATGTGCTTCGCGCATTGCGTACCGTGGTTACAAGTAAGTATGCCCGCGTTAAATTGGCTGCCAATGGTACTCGGTTTGCTGCGGGTTCTGCCGTAGTGACGCCAAACATCATTCGCGCTGACTTGATCGCGCAGTATCGACAATTAGAAAATCAGGGCTTGGTTCAAAACGCTGACGCCTTTGCTGCTGAGTTGATTGTTGAGAAAAACGCAACTAATCCGAATCGGGTTGATGTGCTTTACCCGCCAACCCTGATCAACCAATTGCGGATTTTTGCTGTATTGGCTCAATTCCGTCTGAACTAATTTCCTATTTTCAATAACCCGCCAAGTGCGGGTTTTTTATTGAGTAAAAATTATGGCTGATACCACTAATCGCCTTGCTGGGGTTGCTTACATCACCGTTGATGGAGCGAATTATCGCTTAGTTGGCGAGCTATCCTATGGGCCATCAAAAGTTAAGCGTGACACCTTAACTGGCCAAGATGCCGTACATGGGTACAGTGAAATGCCTGTTCCAGGCTTTATTTCTGGCACATTCCGCGATGCAGGTGGCTTAAAAGTGGCTGACTTTAATGCCATGACTAACGTCACCGTAGTTGCTGAGTTAGCCAACGGCAAAACAGTGATTGGCCGAAATATGTGGCAAGTTGGTGAGGCGCTAGAAGTGAAAACCCAAGAAGCTACAGTAGATGTGCGCTGGGAATCTGCTGATGTGTCGGAGCAATAATCATGGAATTAACAAAGAAAATTGTTCTGCGTGAATCTATTCAAATAGGCGAGGTCATTTATAGAGAAATAGACCTTCGCGAGCCTATAGCCAAAGAACTAGAAGCTCAAAATGGTAGCAATGTAGCGCTAATTTCAATGGTGGCTGCAATTCCACGGTCTGTTGCTGAGAAGTTATGCGCTCGTGACTACATGGAAGCGGTAGGGTACTTGAATGGTTTTTTGCAACCCGTCCAAGTAACTGGCGAGATGTCATCGCCGACATAACTTTCTTTTACAAGTGGGGGCCGCACGATGCGTGGGGACTTACCTGGACAGAGATAGAGTGGTGGCTAAGGCAAGCTGAGAGAATGAGTAAATAGCATGAGTCAAAACAAGTTCAAGATTGAAATAACCGCGATTGATACCGCCTCGGATGTTATCAATCAGGTTCAAGACAATCTTGAGCGAGTTGCGCGGCCAATTAACAAAATTAATGAAGCCGCAAGCCCGATTAGAAAATCGTTAAATCCGATTCAGCAATTAGGGCAAGGGCTAAAAAATGCGAGTAAAAACTTATCCGAGATTACTCGATCGCCCTCTATCAACTCATTGGGTAGTCAGTTATTACGACTAGGTTCAAATGCTGACGCAGGCGCTGCTGGTGTCGCTACTGCTGGTGTTGGTATTGCTACAGGTGTTGGTGCTAGCATCGCTATTTTGGGTGCAGGAGCTTATGCGGCGGTAAAATTTTCTGAGTCGTGGGGCAAGGCTGGTTTTGCCTTAGATAAGCAGTCATCCGTTCTTGGTATGTCTACCGAAGACTTACAAAAATGGACTGGCGCGGCAAAGATTGCCGGAATAACTGCCGAAGAAATGACTGGCACCATTGCTACTCTTGGTCAAAATCTGCGTGATATATCGCGTGGTAGTAATCCTGAGTTATCGCTAGCGGCTAATCAGTTGGGCATTAAAACACCTAAGTTCGGGAAGGCGATTGATGTCAATCAAGGACTGATTGATGCGCTAGAGAAAATCACTAAACGCACAGAAGGAAATCCACAATTACGGATGGCGGCGTTAAGTCAATTTGGTATGCAGTCACTTGCACCACTGACTTATGAAAAAGATGGTATTGAAAAACTTCGCCAGTATATTGTTGAATTGAATGCTGTAAAAACACCTGCGCAAATTAAAAAAGCGGTGGAGTTTCAGCGAGGGATGACGGCGGCAGGGATAACAGCCGACGCCCTCAAATATGACGTTCAGTCATCATTGATGAATGTGTCCACTCCAATTGTTAACTTGTTTACCAATACTGTAGCGGCCATTGGAAATGCAGCAAAAGGTAGTGTTGATACACAGTCACTTAATAACCCGCTCAGATTAGGCGCATGGGCCAGTAAACAATCAGAACAAGGTTTTGCGAAGTTTTCAACACCAGCAGAAGGTGTGGCGGCGGCAGTTCAATATATTCAAAAACTCAGTGCTGGCGGTAGTAATAATCTAGCCTCATTAATTCCACAAATATATCCTGATAGAAATAATGCGACTGGTGTTAAAAGCGCCATGTATGACACCGCAAAATCGCTTGGTGTTGATTATAACCAGACATTAAATACCAATGACCCTAAGGTATTAACAACCATTATTTCTAATATGATTCACAGTGCTTATAAAGGCACTCGATTAGATCAAGATAGCAACACGATTAGCCAAGGCGTTAATCAAGCCTTAAGGGTCGATGTACATATCAATAATGCGCCACACGGCACTACAGCCACGGTAAACCAAGGCGGCCAACAAAAGCCAGCGCGCGTCCATCAATCAATGACTGGGATACCCCAATGAGCGCCATAGATAACGCAATTAGCTCAGTCAAAACACTGGGCACGGTTAGTAAGTCAGCAGCAGGATTATTGCCGCAATTAGCAAAAGACCTTGGCTTGTCTAAAAAAGATGAGCCGAAGCCAGTCTTGCCCAAAATGTTGCCAGCTTATTACCGAGGCGTACCATTTGCGGTGTTAAACAGCAAGTCTTCATTTGGGCGCCGCAATGCTGTCCACGAGTATCCATTTAGAGATATTCCGTGGGTGGAGGATTTAGGGCGCGGTGCGCGCAAAATCACTATGCACGGCTTTTTAATCCAAGACAGCTTGGTTTACGGCGGCGGCGATGTTGGCCAGCAATTAAATCGCATGATTACGGCGGCAGAGTCAGCAGGTGAAGGGGATTTAGTTCACCCGACACTTGGCGCATTAAAGGTCGGTTTATTGGCACCGATGGAAGCTGAGGAGATGTGGGACAAAGGTCGTATTATCTTCTTGACCTTTACCTTCATCGAAAACGGTGATCGCCACTTCCCAATGAAAGGTGACGCGACCACAGCAAGTACCGCAGCGGCAGCAGCAAAGGCTAGTGATGCCGTAGCCAAGTCATTTACAGACAAAGCTGTAGATGCGCTGAAAAATGGTGCAGCAGTCGTTAATCAGGCAGTTGATACGGCTACAAGCTTTGCAAATAGAGCGCAAAAGGTTGTTAATGATGCGACTAATATCTATCACATGGCAAAGACATTGCCAGACCAGATTAACCGCACGATCGAGGCATTTAGCGCTGTCTCATTACAGGCTCAAACATCTAGTTCACGATCAAAAGTAGGTCGTGCAGCTAAAAAGATGATTAGCTCGGCAGTGGCATTAAGCCCATTAACCGCCGTAAATCATCCAGCAGCAGCAAAAGCATTGGCAGAGGCGGTGCAATATGCCGCAGTTAGTCAAATTGACGCGATTAGAATGCTGCAATCTCTGTCAGCAATACCGCAGACGGTCATTACCACTACAGCGCCAATCGGGGCGTCACTGGTGACGATTCAGCAATCTAGTGCTGACTTATTCCGTCGATCAGTAGTTATCGCGTTGGCTTCATCAACAGCGACCTATGAGCCAACATCTTACGAAGATGCAATCTTGGTTAAAAACTCGGTTATTACGCTGCTAGATGATGAAATCTTGATAGCAGGCAATCAAGGCGAAGATGATGCCTTTACGTCACTTCGCGCGGTTAGGGCAGCAGTAAGCAAAGATTTAACAGTTAGAGGTGGCAGTTTATCGCCCCTGATTACCGTCACCAGTAAAAACCCTATGCCCGCTGCAATATTGGCACAAAGGCTATACCGTGACCCTTCGAGGGCGGTAGAGTTGATTGATCGGGCAAAGCCTATTCATCCGTCTTTTATGCCGATAGAGTTTTTGGCTTTGGCTAAGTAGTTGACCTGTTATAGTGTTGGTGAGATAGTCGGAGGACTACAACAGAGAGATAGGGATATGAAAAGTATTAAGGTTGCCGTTCTTATTCTTGTGTTGTTACAGGTTGTTGGGTGTAGCAAAAAGCCAATTCATGAAGACGCAAAAAAACAAAATTACGAAAACAATCAACTTTTATATGGGTATGACGATACTCCAGAGATAACAAACGAGGAGGTTGGGAAGCCGGTTGATTCGTGGGAATGGGGCAATAAAAGAAGCCCAGAACAGATATTGAAATACAATGATTCAAATTATCCATTACAGCCTGTAGATAGAGAAAAAATAAAGGTTATTAGGAGAGAGAATTATTTTCCTGAAGTAGCAACATTTCCAGCGCGCGGGCATGAGTGGTACAGAGTAAAAGACAGCTCGGTCATTGGCTGCAAAAAAGGCATAGACTCATTGCTTTATCTTTACAGTCCATTACCTACTGATGATCAGAAAATTATAAAAAAGGACGGAGGGTGCGAGGCCGTATCTCGCCCTGGACGGTTCAAAGTGACTAGATTTGAGTCACACGAAGTTAGTGGCGAAAGCTATGTTGACTTTGCTAGAGTGCAGGTCGTAAAAAAGCTGACAAAAGAGCCTTTCAACATAGAGTTTGTTGATTATAAAGGCAATGGCGACGACAACGCCACGTATTCTGAGACGATATATTATGTGTGGCGCAACGAGATTGAGCTTGCGGAATAGCAAAATATTTAGACGCCGAGCATTAATGTAACTACCAAACCGCCCACTGAGGCGGTTTTTATTGGCAGAAACCATGAAAGATGAAGTCAAGATAATCACCAGCCAAGCGATCACCGAGGGCTGGGAAAGTATTCGCATTACTCGCGGCATAGAGCGGTGCCCTAATGACTTCACGCTAACAATGAGCGAGCGTTATAAGGGTGAATTGCAAGGTGTGAGCATATTTGCTGGTGATGAATTTGAGCTAACAATTGAAAATAAAAAAGGAAAAAACGAGCCGGTTATTACTGGGTTTATTGACCGATATGTACCAAGCATCAATAAATCAGCGCATAGTATCTCGGTGTCAGGTCGCGGCAAGTGCCAAGACTTAGTAGATTGCTCTGCTATTTACAAAAACGGCGCTTTCGTGAATATGACTTTGCCAAGTATTGCCTTCGCCCTAATGTCGCCGTTTAAGATTGATCTAATCGTAACAAAAGCAGCTCAGACATACATAACAAAGGTAATCCCTAGTTTCCCGCTGATGTACGGCGAAACGGTGATCGAGATTATTGAGCGGATTGCTCAGTATGTTCGCGTGCTGGTTTATGAGGATAATTTTGGGCGATTGGTGCTTGATACCGTCAGCACTAAACGCATGAAAAGCGGGATACAGGAAGGCGAAAACGTACAAGCAGCAAATATTGTTTACGCCAACGACCAGCGGTTTAAGGATTATTATGGCTACTACACAGCGATTGATAACTACAATGATGTGTCTGGCCATGCCACGGCATTGCAAGCTGTAAAGCCAGTGAGCGATGGTGGAATTACGCGCTATCGTCCAAAGATTTTCATTATGGAAAGTGGTGATGTTCAGGCCAATACACTGCAAGCGCGGTTGTCTTGGGAATGTAATAGACGGGCTGGCAGAGGCCAAGCGTTGCGTGTTCAGGTAGATAGCTGGCGTGATGGGGAAGATAATTTATGGCGGCCTAATACGGTTGTTCCGGTGCATATTCCTACTTTAAAAATAAACCATAAAGATATGCTAATTGGCGAAGTAACTTATATCCGAAACGGGCAGCAAGGCACGATTGCTGAATTGGTATTGATGCCACCAGAAGCCTACGCGCCTCAGCCGATTGTATTCATCAAGTCGAATTTACCGGAACTAGCCAAACCATGATTCAATCATTAGACCGGCTATACCGACGCATTATGTCGATGATAGGCATAGGCAAAATCACCCTGACTAACGATGCCAAAAATAATCAATATGTTCAGGTTCAAATGCTGCCAAACCAAGTACAGGAATTGCGGGTTGCGGGAATGTATGGTCATGCCAGTGTTGCTCCTGCTGACTCCGATGCGATTGTTATTTTCATTGCTGGTGATCGTCAAAACGGCATTGTTATCGGCACCGTGAACCAAGCATCACGAATGAAAAACTTGGCAGAAGGCGAGTCGGCTTTATACGATGATATTGGCCAATATGTGCATTTGACTAAAGCAGGGATTGTGATTAACGGGGGTGGATTGCCAGTGACTATCAACAATACGCCATTAGTGACAATGGATTCAAACCTGATTGTGACCGGCACTATTGCCGATCTAAACGCGGTACATGGCACACTCAGCGACTTGAGAGACGCGCATAACGACCATCACCATGCTGTTGAAAATATAACAACAGGTATATCAACCGTCACTTCTGATACGCCGGATTTAACTGTATGAGTGATATATCAACTGTTTGGTTTCGCGACTTAGCACACGGCGACTGGTCGATAGTTGATGGCATTTTGGCGCAAGGCAATGATCTTGTGACTTCGGTGTTGATCAGTCTTTTTACCGACCGCATTGCACAGCCTGACGATATTATTCCTGATGGTACAACAGATGCTCGTGGCTGGATTGGTGATTCTGGCGAAGATGTGCCGGTTGGCTCGCGAATCTGGCTGCTCGACCGATCAAAACAAACAGCAGAAACATTAAACAGGGCACAAATATACATTGCCGAGGCTTTAACGTGGCTGGTTGATGATGGCGTGGTTGCTGGCTTTGAAATCACCGTGCAATGGGTTCGCGCTTCGTTCTTAGGCGCTCAAATTGTGGCGCATAAGCCTAATGGCGACGCTGAACTAATGAATTTTAATTGGGCTTGGAGTGGAATTTAATGTCGTTTGCACGCAAGACTCTGACTGACTTACAAAACGAAGCGGCGCAAGACTTGGCAGATGCTGGGCCACTGCTTAGATTTTCCAATCTTGGCATTGTGGGCAAAGCTTTAGCCAATCAAGCAAATGACCATTACGGTTATCTTGATTACATTGCCAAGCAGTCGAACCCATACACAGCCACAGATGAATTTTTAGAGGCGTGGGCGGCTTTAAAGGGCGTTTATCGCAAAGCCGCAAGTAATGCCACTGGCAGCATCACGTTCACTGGCGTACCAACCACAGTTATCGGCTCTGGCTTAACGGTTGTTAGAACAGATGGCGTGCTGTTTACCACCACATCATCAGCCACTGTATCGGGTGGTGGTACGGCGACTGTAACAGCCGAGGCTAACCCTGATGAAACAGGCTTAACGGGCGTATTTGGCAACACCATTGTTGGTGTTCAAATGGCATTGGCTGTTGGTATTGTGGGTGTGCAAACTACAGGTGTAGTAAGCACGGCTTTTGTTGGTGGTGCTGACTTAGAAAGCGACGATGACTTACGCACTCGAATGCTTGAGGCATATCAAAACCCACCACAGGGCGGCTCAGCTACAGACTACGAGCTATGGGCACTGCAAGTTCCTGGCATTACTCGTGCGTGGTGTGTTCGTAACGGTATGGGCGTAGGCACGGTATCAGTATTTTTTATGATGGATGACGTAGAATCTGCTTATGATGGCTTTCCACAAGGCACTGACGGCGTGGCAACAAATGAGCCGCGTGATGCAACAGCGACAGGTGATCAGCTTATTTTGGCAGACTACTTGTATGACTTACAGCCAGTCACCGCCTTGGTCTATGCGGTAGCGCCGGCAGCTCACGCAGTAAACTTTACTATCAGCGGCATTCTCTCGGGTTCTCAAGCTGCCGTTCTGATTGCTATTGCCGATGTGTTTTATCGAAATGGCGTACCAAGCGGCACGATTTATTTAGCTGATGTGTGGTCGGCAATATCAGCTATTACCGGTGTAACTGATTTTATTATTGCGTCGCCCAGTGTTGATATTGTTTGCCCTGCCGGAACATTACCCACAGTCGGCACAGTGAGCTTCACATAATGACAGCGCCACTTTATTCACGCACCGACTACACGCAAGCTCTGCTTAATTACCTACCTCGTGGTCGAGTGTGGCTAAAGGATACAGGGTCAAATCTTTATCAGGCTCTGTATTTTATTTCAGGCACTTACTATCGTAATAACGAACGTGCAAACGAGTTATTGGTTGATGCTTTTCCGTTAACCACCACTGAACTACTGCCGGAGTGGGAGTTAGCTTTAGGATTGCCAGATCCATGCGCAGGTGCGGCGCCTACATTGTTAGCTAGGCGTGATCAGGTAGTGGCGAGATTTGCTAATACGGGCGGCCAGTCAATTCCATTTATGGAACAATTCGCGCTGGCTTTGGGCTACACGATAACAGTCACGCAGCACGCGCCTTTCAGATGTGGCGTCAGCAGATGCGGCGATCCATTAGGCGGCGATGAGTGGTTTTTTGCATGGACAGTTAATGCGCCAATAGCCTCCTATCCGAATCCTGTTTTAGAGTGTGAATTGCAGAGCATTGCACCTGCCCACACCGTAGTTTTGTTTAATTACGTCTAAATCTATCAAAGAAATATAGCCGCCATATGCGGTTTTTTTATTGCCAAAATAAAGGTGTCTTATGTATCGCATAGATAACGGGTCAGCAGCAGCATCGTTACCAGCAAGCACAGCAGCAGGTACAGCAGGGTATTTCACCGATGGAGATCCATTAACATCAATAGCGCCGACTATTTTACCAGCCGAGTGGCTTAATTCGATTATGTTGGAGAATTTGAATGTTTTGGCTGCGGCTAGTATTACACCAGTCAAGAACCAATTCGACCAATTGGCGCTTGCTATTGCCAAGTTAATTACAGACGGTACGGCCATTCTGCACGGGCAGTGCCAACTAAGCATCATTAGCTCAAACATCAAACTAATTCCATACAACGGCAATAAACTGCTTATTGGTGGTGTTGCTCATGCCATTCCAAGCGCTGGGATTATGCTTTCATCAGGTGGCGCATCTGCTAATACTTTGTATTACGTTTATGCGTTTATGTATGGCGCGACTATGACATTAGAGATTTCTGGGTCAGGTTATGTTACTGATTCCAGCACTGGTGTTTTAGTTAAAAACAGCGACTCAACGCGCACGCTAGTAGGTATTGTTCAGACAGATGGCTCGGCTAATTGGATGTTAAGCCGATCTTGGTTTAACGATGTAAAGACGAGTGAATATCTATATTTCTCAGCTAATCGAAGCACGACAAGCGGGTCATTTACTGAGTTAAACTCAGAAATAAGGGTTAATTTTTTGGCTTGGGAAAGTGATCGTTGCATTATCACGCTCAATGGCGCGAGTCTGATTGATGCCGGTGTAGGAGATAGCGGGTATGGAGGTATGGGTATCGGCATTGACGGTTCAAACCCAGACGATAATGCGTGTGTTACGGTCGGTGTATCGGATAATGGCGCGCTTGCATCAGATGATTGGCAGCCTACATCAATAACACTACACGCATCTAATCTCACAGAAGGGCTTCATTATGCAACAGTCATGGCTAAAGCAACTATCTCGTCTGGCTCACCATCAATTGTTGTAAAAGGCAGTGCGACAAGCGGCGAACGCACGACTCTTACTGTTAGTTGTGGAGTATAGCCATGAAAACAGTTAATCAGATTGGTACGCGCCAAGACATAAACGTGCGCCAAGGAGCTACAGCAGGGCCATACAAATTAGAAGTTTTAAATTCAGACGGCGATGTTGTAGATTTATCACTTATTACGCCAGTTGGCGGGATTTATGACGCGACTGGTACAACAAAAATAACTGATTGGGCATTCGATACTACAGATGCTGCCACTGGAATCATTTTATTTTCTTTGTCTGCCGAGGATACCGCAGCCCTTGATTGCAGTAAGTTAGATTTTCCAGCAAAGCACACATGGCTTATAAATTTGATTTGGGATGATGGTTCTGTCGTGCCTGCGTACTACGGCGACTTTAGAGCAATCAAAGGGGACGGCGAATGAGTGTACCTATTTTAACACTTAAGCTAACCCTTTTAAGTCCAGTATCTGTTTTAGGTCTTACATCCGTTCAGGGTGCGAAAGGGCAGACTGGTGCTACTGGCGCGAAAGGCGATACTGGAGACACTGGACCGCAAGGCGAACCCGGAACGCCCGCATCGTTACAGAACATTGATGATCGTATTGCTGCTCAACTCGACACCGGCGGCACGATTAAAGCTGCTATTGATGTTGTGCAAAATGATATTGACACACATGAAGCTGACACCGCAAACCCGCACGCAGTCACTAAAGCTCAAGTGGGATTGACCCATGTTGCCGATGTAGACACAACAACTACAGCAAACATTACTGACAGCACAGATAAGCGTTTTGTCACTGATACCCAACAAGCTAAGTTTGTGGCCGCTACAACCTCTGCTGATGGGTATTTAACATCAACAGACTGGAACACATTTAACAGTAAGCAAGCGGCATTAGGTTTTACACCTGAAAATTCTGCTAATAAAAGTAATGACACGACACTAGCCAACGATAGTTCAACGGCGTACACAACAGAACACGCAGTAAAGGGCTATGTAGCAGCAACATCCGCAACAATCCAAAGCGGGACTATTTGTACAACAAACCCATCTAGTCCTGTAGCCATGGTTGGGACATTCTCTCGTAGTTACTCAATCACAGCTAATACTACGTTTGATTTGTCTGGATGGGTAGCTGACGCTTATACGCTGACAATTAGAAATGACAGTTCTGTTACTTCGTACACTGTCACACTTAACGGCATTACAGGGGAGACTTTCCTACTCGAAGGCGGTGTAGGTGGGGCGCAGGGAAATATTGGAGCTGTTACAACCGCTATCACACTGAGGGCTGGTGAGACAATCGAGGTTAGATCGGTTGGAACTAACGTCTACCGCGTAAGAAGTTCATTCCAGTCTTGGAATTTCATGGGCGATTTTAAGATACGCTCAACGTATACAAGCGCATTGCGAGATATTAGTTTCAATCATGCGTTGGGGGCTGCATTTACAACGAGTTGTGTTATCACTGTACCCAATGTTGCTGCTGTCAATCTGGGCAAGATTCCAACAGCTTTAAGCTACAGTGGCAGCACGTTGACCCAGACAACAACAGATGGTTTGACATTAACAGCGACAATTACAAAGCCTGTCCCCACTAAACAAACTACTTCTTTTACATTTGCATCTTCAAATATTGTGTGTAGATGGGATAGTGGAGTAACAGGGGCTAAAACAGTTGGATTACCTTCATCGCCGCTTGATGGGGATACAGTTGAGTTGTGGGATAACGAAGAAGCCAGTGTTTATGGCAGCAGTGGTATTACCACCTTAACTGTTATTGCTACGGGTGGTACTTTTATTGTTACAAATCCAGTGACCAGTATTGATGTTCTTTCTGGTCAGGGTGGTGTTGCAGGGATGATGATTAGGTTTGTCTATCGTGCTGCCACTTCAACTTGGTCTGTCCAGTATTTCTACGCCGATAGGTTTAACAGCCTAGATTGGTATTTAGAAGATGGTACAAACTCTGCTCGAAGCATGAAATATTCCCTAGCAGCATTGACGGCACAAAGAACAATTACTGTTCCCGATGCTAACGTAAACTTGGGTAAAATCCCAACAGCTTTAAGCTATTCTGCTAGTACAGACACGTTAACTCACACCAATACTGATGGCACGACATTAACGGCAACTATTAAGGCAAAGCGCTCCTTAGACTATGCGCTATCAGACCAAACGACAGCTATAACAACAGGTACACCGCTTACTTGTAGAGCGCCTTATGCTTTTACTATTACAAGTGTTAAAGCTAGTTTAAAAACAGCTCAAGCAAGCGGAAGCCTATTCACTCTTGATATTAAAAAGAATGGTACATCCATTTTCTCAACACTATTGACATTTGATAATACAGAGAAAACTACTGCCACAGCAGCTACGGCAGCAGTGCTAAGTAGTACAACATTGGCAGATGATGATGAATTGACGTTTATTGTTACTCAAGTTGGTGATGGAACAGCGGTTGGATTGGTGGCTTACATTATTGGATACCCAACTTAATGATAAATCCATTTGTGTTTAATTCGTTTGTGCAGGAAAATTGGGTTAGTAATTCTGCCCCTAGTTATGCAACTATTAGCGAAGGCGGAAGATTATTTACGACTATATCGTCTGGATGGGGCTGTCCGGCTTATGTGAATAAACCAAAATCTACAGGAAAGTGGTTTTTTGCTGTTGAGCTAGTATCTCTTCCTAATTTAGTTTTTGTCTATGCTGTCGGCGTTAGTACGTTAGCAGTTCCTAGCTCATTTCCACGCTCATTGCAAGGACAGCCTTTAGCAAACGAATACTGTTACGGAAAATACTTGGGATCTAAAAAATGGATTAATGGGGTTTCAAGCACTTACGGTACGTTAGTTGCGGCAGGTGGAATAGTGGGTATTAGTTATGATGCGGGTACTGGTGATATACGCGGTTATCGCTATGTATCAGGGGCATGGGTTGATGACGGACTGATTACTACACTCACCGCTAATACGCAATGTTACCCGTTTACGGATTGCAATTCTAGCTCAGTAACTCCAACATCTATGAGACTAAGAAGTGACTTAGGAAGTCCTTCCGGCTTCACATTATGGGCATAAAATTATGGCATTTATTAACAACGCAACGGCTTATGGTAGAGACTATCCACAAGCTTATATTCGTGTAGCTGCTTGTCTTATTAATAAGCAAGTGACTCAAATATCAACAGAAGGTTGGGAGTCTCAAGAACAGCGTGAAGATGGGCTGCCTGCCTTATCTGGGATTGGGCAAGCATATACCTTAGCAACAAATATGGATTTGAATGCAGACAATCCAATTGAATATGCTTATAAATTATTGGAGGCCAGTGGTCGTTTTCCAGAAGCCACTTGGGGGGTTATTGCTAATGTTGTGATCATGGCAGAGGAAGAGGCGAAGACAGAAAACCCCGTTTAATTTCTGCGTGTCATTTGCGTGTCATTTTGCAGAGTAAAACAGGGGATAAAAGAGGATATTGGAAACAAGAAAGCCTAGATTTCTCTAGGCTTTACAGGGTGTTGCTTGGTGGAGATGGCGGGAATTGAACCCGCGTCCATAAGGAAAAAAACCCTTTGTTTTCATCTACTTAGAAATAGACCTGTTTTTGCGTGTCGAATCCGTGCCGTTTTGCTCAAAATCAGAATAATTGCCTGTTGGTTGGTATCCGTTCTTCTCTCGATCGTCAGGAATCCACTTGCCGTAGTTTTTCATAATCATTTCAGTGTCGGTATGGCCCATTTGCTGGCTTAACCACCACAGGTTTTCACCGCGTGAAAGTAGGGTGGATGCAAAAGTGTGTCGAGTTTGATATGGGTTTCGGTAACGCATGCCAGCCTTCTTCAATACGTGCGTCCAGAGTGTTTTTCTGATCTGTGCGTCTGTTTCCCATTCATCGCCGGTGCGTGGATTATGAAAAACTCGCTTGCCTTCAATAAAGGTATGTTGTTTTTGGTCTTGTAGCGCTGATAAAGCCATTGGCCACAACATCACATCTCGCGTACCGGCGGCGGTCTTGGTTCCTTTTTCGGTTTTTTCAACAACGGCACGGCTTACCCTAACTTTATTCCCTATAAAATCAATATCCCCCCATTCTAGAGCGATCAGTTCGCTAGTCCGCAATCCCGACCAAAAAGCGAATTGAATTAGGTTTTTACCTTGGCCTTCGCAATTACTCAAAATCGCTTTTATTTCGTCTGCGCTAAATGGGTCAATCTCATATGTGCTTTTCGTTGTTGTTTTAACTAGCAATTTATTCAACGATATTTTATCAAGCGGATTGCTTTGTATTAGACCTTCGTTCAGCGCATCTTCAAGCACAGAACGAAGCGGCGTTAGAATATTGCGAACAGTTTTGGCTGTTTTTTCTTGCGATAAAATCCAGTCTTTGATGTGCGCGGGTTCAATTTCCGCCAAGGGAATTGAACTGAAGGCGGGCAACAAATGGCCAGTAATGATTTTTTCGTAGCCGTTTAGCGTAGACGGTGACATTTTCCCATTGGCAGTTGCTTGGCGGCATAGCGTAATAAAGTCGCCAAGCAAATCGCCAATGGTTTTTTCACTAGCGACTTTGCCAAATAAACGAGCTTTTGGGGAGTTGGGGAAATAAACAGAATAATCAAAAGTGCCGCGCTCGATGCCGTTCTGAACCTCAGACTTTAAGCGCTCGGCGTATTTGATATTGGCGGCGGTGTGAGGCAATGCGAGACTCTCTCGGCACCTGACACCGCGATAGCTGAATGATATTTGAATAGATTGTGAGTGTTTGTGCTCGCGCAGCACTATGCCGCGCGGCGTTTTGGGCTTTTTGCTTGCGATTGTAGCGCTACTAGAGTCGCTTGATTGCCGTTCAGTACCCATTTTTCCACTTCAACTAAGTTAATCCAAAGATTGCCATCTGGCGCAATTTTACAATGTACACCGTCCAAAAACTTACCGCTATCGCGTTTGGCATGAACGGCTTTGCTGGTTTCACCGGATAACTCGCAATACCGACTAAGCTTTACCCATGTTAAGTGTTTTTCACTCATCACAAGCCTCCCAACACAACAAAAATCGAATATTCAACCGGATTGGCGTAAATCCTGACCGGCTTAAAATAGGGCTTTGGCTTCTTAAAGCGTTTTTTCTTGCTCATGTCATCACCTGCGAAGATGCAACAGCGTCACTAATGACAGACTTCGGCGCATGCTTCAGCCGCACAGTCACTGGCCCTTCACGAAAATCACCCGTGACAGTACCGTCACAAAGGTTACGTTCCTTTGGCGTTAAGTTTTTCCACTTGGCAATGGCGTAGTCACCACGCATTACCCCAATAGGTAATGACCCACACATGGAGCCGAAGCTATACCCACTCTCTTTGAGCCAATCACTTGCTGCATACCACGCTAGAAACGTACCTTCTTGATTAAATACTTTTTCAAATGCTGCCATTTCGCTCACCCTTGAATTACTGCAAACCAATCATTGCGCGTAAGCGATCAGCCACTAAAGCCTTTAGTGTATCTACTGCTAATTCATGGTTAGCCATTTCTTAATGCCTCTTGTATCATAAAAAAAGGCACTGATAAGCGCCTTTGGTTTTGTTGTTACTGTAGAAGGATGGTTAATCCTTAACAGCGTCTTTCAATCCTTTGCCTGCCTTGAAGTCGGGGACTTGCGTAGCAGCAATTTGAATTTCTTCCCCCGTCTTTGGATTGCGGCCTAAACGGGCGGCGCGAGCTTTGACGCTGAATACGCCGAAGCCGACCAGCGCAACATCGTCGCCGGAAACAAGTGCTTCAGTGATGGTCCGCGTTACTGCATCAATGGCATTTGCTGCGTCGGCTTGCGTTAGATTCGCTCGCGCTGCAACCTGTTTTACTAAATCTGCCTTATTCATAATCATTGTTCTCTTTGGTTGGGTGGGCTACTTACGGTAGTTACTCGGCATTTAGTATCTGCCACAGCATCACGCGGCTAGTTTCATCAGGTTCTAGCGCTGGAAAACTAAACAGCAACACGCATTAGCTAGACATAACGTGTTGTGAGTCGTGATTATTAACAATCATCTTCAGCGTATGCCCCGTCATCCTCCCAATCGTCATAATCGGGCGAGTCTAAAAACTCATCTTCATGTGCGTGAGTCATGATATTTCTCTCAGTGTTTTGTGGATTTTGCTTTTTAACCTTGCGGCAGTAATAAGCGTGGGCTTGATCGTTGAATCGCTTTCTTTGTGCTTATAAAAGCGGTTCAAGGCCAACAATTCAGAGCGAGTCATTAGTGTTAAATTGCTAGGCTCAAAATTCATTGAGTCGCCGTCGATAAATTTAACAATCATGCCATTGGGTATCTCGCCAAAGTGCTGCTGATAAACAAGGCGGCTCTTTAGCTCGAAAACATTAGGCTCTTGCGTTTTAACCTCAACAAAACCATCAACAGTGATTCGCTCATAGCCGATGGGTTTGTGATTTTTCGGGATATTGCCTTTTCTAAAAGAAGTGGCGTTGGCACCCATGTAACCAGTCAATCCCTTGTTCCATGTCGTCATTCCTTTGACAAAACAACCCGAGCGACCTGATGAAATCCGATGACGGGCTAGTGTTCCTTTGATTGCTTGTTCGGTTAGGTTTAAGTCAAACGCCCGGTTAAATGCCACAGCCAAATCCTTTCGAGGCATCGCACAATTCACCCGCAAAAACTCAATTTGTGACGCGCTGTAGGTGTGGCCTCGGCTCATGGCAATCACTCAACACAGATGGCAATTTAATCAAGGTTTCATTTTTGCAGCTCTTTACTTTTTCAGCCTCAAGCATCAATGTCGCATTCTGAACAAGTACATCAGCAACACCTATTACAGCCTTGGCGCGACCAAGCTCTTCGCGCAAATCGTCACCTTTTATCGACTCATCGCTTAATCGCTCAAGTTGTGCAAATAAATGGTTGTGGAGGTCTAGCATGGAGTTTTTCATTATTGGTTAACCCTCGAAAATTACGCCTAACTCCGAAGCGGCATAGGCGGTAACTTTATTGACGTAATCAGCAAACTCGCTGACTGATAATTTTGTAGTTGATTCGCCAATCTTTCGACCGTCCGGCAAATCGACAAAACCAAGAAAGCGGCCTTTTAGATATTCGTGCCAGCACTCATCCGAATACTGCTTGCCTGAAACCATTCCTTGCTCTGCTAGTTGCTTAAGCAATGCCCAATACAGTCGATTTTGTTGGCTGTGACGCTTGTCTTTGTGTTCGGCAACTGTCACGGCTAATGGTTTGTTTTGAGCGGCCATTGCTGGCCAGTTTTGCTTTAGAAAAGCGTAGAGAGCGCGACATTGGGATTCTTCGCGCAGGATGAATTGGCGAGACATTTGGCCTCCGAATATGCGACTTCCTTGTCAATATTCCCTGCTAACAAACCTCTCCACGAAGATCGGCGGCATATACTCTTGCGAGCGCTACCTTTTCAATGATTTGCTCATGCAGAGATTCGTTTCGCTCAATGACGACCGTTTTTATACGCTTCTTGAGTGGTATTTTTTCCACTAATTCAATGTGCAACTCTGCTGAATCATTAAAGCCAAGAAGCTCAAACGGGGTGGGTAAAAGCACATAATGAACATAATGAACTGGACGATCATATAGCCACATATAGCCCTGACCCTGCCAATCGTAGCCTGCTTTTTTAACTTCTTTTTCGGCGTCTTCTTGAAAAAAAGGGAAGGTATCAACAGACCAAGAACACTTGGTGTCCTCAATACATGACTTGCTAATGAAGTCACACTCCCCACTAATCCAGTCGTTTTCAATGCGCCCAATATGCTTTTTTGGCATACGCGCAGTAATTAGGCCGATTGCCTTAATTGCCTCATCCTCAAGCATTTTTCCCTTGCGCGTGTACTTGGTTTCCACCTCAGTAAAACGGCCATAAATCGACTCGATGACTGCTGTCTTGATCATTGATTTAGCCGTCTCACTGAGTCCTGAACCTGATTTCGGCTTGCTCATCAATGCGCCAATGCTGCTGCATCTAATTTTTAGCATGATGACCTCACAAAGCAGATAGGGTGGATTTTTGCTCATCGCTGAACGTGTATCCAGCTTCGCCACTCAACACCGATATTTTGTCTAAATCACCCGATTGAATGTTTTTAATGACCGCCTGAAACATCCCGTCATCGTCCGTTAAATCCATACTCACAGGGGTATATTCTGGCGTGTGGTCAATGTATTCAAACTGTTCTGAGTCCACGTCTTTGACAACTGCTTGATCTGCTAGAACAGCTTTTTGCATATCAATAGACAGCGGTGCTTGTTTGCTCAATAACAGTTTTAAAACTGTTTTTAGTGCCATTGCATCAAAGTTATCATTCCATACACCAAATCCTTTTTTAGCGGTTTGGCTGTACTTGTTGGCGTGTTTCTTAACATCATCAAACGACATATAGAGATACGCCTCAAACCCGTTTAAGAGCTTGAAATAGGCCACATAACCGACAGGTGTATCGTTTGGTGATGGCTTGATTGACCAGTTAAACTCATAACCCGTCAATGGGTTTTCGCTAACTAACTGACCATCAAAAACAGGGGAGGCGCTAATCGTTTTAAATTGGCCGCTACGTTGGGCTAATTGGATAAAGCCTTTGTAGCCAAGCTGAAACTGAGCTTCGATCTTGCCTAATTTGCGATTATTAAACGGGACAATATAAGCAAAGCCTAGATTATTGTTAATCGGCAGATTAAGCGTAGCAGCCATACACGCAGCGTTGAACACGGTGTCAGGTGCGGCGTTTTTCAGCATGTCGTTGCTGTTGACGATTTGAAGCACTGATGTTGCAAAGCTTGCCGCGTTCTTGCCAAGCAATTCTGCGAGCTTAGCTTTAACATTCGGCATGGCAAAAAAGTCTTTCGATGTTTTTGCTATTTGTTGATTAGTCATAGCGTTTTACCTGTCCCTGCAACCATCACCATCGGCTTACTATCCGGCAAATGATTGCTCTTATAATCAAAATCAGAGAATAAAAAAGCCGCACAAAATGCGGCTACTAAAAACCATTGACTGAGGCTCATGCTGTTTCAGCCTCAAAAACAACACGTTTCATCAACTCTTTTTCAACTGCAATCAATTCTTGACCAACAAGATCATTGCGCTGCAAAACCTGCAACCACGCCTCATTACGCTCTTTGATTTGAAAGAGTAAGCCAATAATAATGATGATCAGGTTGATAAAAAGCAGGGCGAGCAAGACACAGGCAAATGCGTCTAGTTGCAGGGTAAATTCCATCTCAAGCACTCCGAATTGTTGTTTTCTTTGGCTGTTCGTTCCAGCCTGACATTTTTGCTAACACCAAACCTTGATGTTTGGCATCCGTTTCGCTAACTGCATTTACGTTAATGCTAAAAGCGGGGGCTTTGCGCCCATAGCCAAACTCAACATAAAATTCGCGCATTTTCGCTCTCCTTACGCTGCGGCAGCGTGAAGCACACTAGCAACAAAATCATCGTATTCGACACCTTCAAGCCATTCATCGGCAGCTTTCTCGCCCGATAACTCGTAGTAAGCTGCATCAGCTAACCGCTTGAGATTAACTAGGGCAACCTTAACGCCCGTTTCGTCTGTGCGACTGGCCAAGGCATAGATCAAATCCTCGAAGTGCTTGTAGCCCTCGTCCAACAGACAGATAGCCTCGCCAAGCTCTTGTTTATTTACTATTGTTCGCATTCCTCTAGCTCCTCCTCTTGTTCGTCGTCATCGCCAACTTGCTGGGCAAACAATGATTGCTCACAGTTTCTCAGCATCCCTTGATATGCTGAGCGCTCGCTGTTTGTTTCCATCTCAATATCCTCTTGACCAAAAACAGCTAACCACTCAACGAATGGCTATGTGTTTTTGCCCTGCCGTGTACAATTTTCTCGCTACTCGACCTGTTTTCATCCGTTCTGAGAATTACTAGCATCGACTAAGAAAACCGCCCAACTTGGCGCAGGGTGAGAACTTAACTTGTTAAAGAAAGGTCTAAGTTCAGCACTTAGACTATGCAATCGGTGAGTTGTTTGCATGGGTTAATAATACAATGCGTAATAATTGCAGTCAATACGATATGTAATAATTTATCGTAATAAATGTATTAAATGATTAAAAAATAATCAATGAATGTTCTGTGTTAAAGCACTTTGCAGAGAAGTTGCAGAGAAGTTGCAGAGAAAGACTTGCTGTGGAGCGTGGAATTGCTTTTACGCTCTACAAGTTATGAAGGTGTTCATGTACATGAAATAGCACTTTCATTAACATGAGACTGTTGTCATGTTAAGAAAATGCTAAAAAATAAACATGAGAATGGACTAAAAGCGACTAAAACTAGCTAAATCCATCTAAAAGAAGCATTAATCACAAAGACAATGCCCAGTATGAGTAGGGCTAGTTTGACTTGAGAGGTGATGAATTTTTTGCGGTAGTTGATATACATAGAAGCATCCTTGCTTTGAGTTAAAGCGCTTTATAGTTTTCCACCTGTCCAAACGACGCGGCCAATAATTTTTAATGAGTCCAGCGCATCGGCACTGACGAAATCATCGGGGTATAACGTCTTATTGGGATTGTCCGATGCAATACGCCACTCGCCACTAAACCCGCCAAACAGCCGTTTTACGCGCACTTCGTCACCATTTAGCAGGGCATAGACCTTACCGGTCTCTAAACGCCCGTACTGATCGTTTATAAGCAGGATTGCGCCATCGCTAATCGTGGGTGACATAGAGTCACCGTGAGCCGTGATAACGCTTAGGTGTTTTTCATATAAGCCTTCTTCTTTAAGCCATGCGCGATGAAATGCCAAACCTTTCTTGACTTCGAGATGCTCGCCATTAGCAAAACCATTACCGCACGAACCCAAAACATCGTACTGGGGGATGATGGCAAAATCTTCGGAACTGGCAGGGCGAGGGAATGACTCAACTTTCATACCTCCGACCTCCAAAAACTCAGACAAAGTAAAGCCAAGTTTGCCTGCAATCTTTTCAAGCATATCTAGTTCGGGTTCACGCCGACCATTAAGCCAATGACTTAATCCGCCCTGACTGATACCTAGTTCTTCGGCCAACTTTTCTTGAGTTATACCGCTCTGTCTCATAGCTGCTTTAGCTTTGGATTGCCAAGTCATGTCGCACCTCAATTAGTTGGCACAATAATACATATCGTATTGATAATTAAAACTAACAGTCTGTATTGATTTAATACGCAAATACTGTATTATTACGTTATGTATTAAATAGGCTAATGAAATGAACTACATTAAAGCTTTCCGCGAGCAAGCAAACATGACGCAAGAAGACCTTGCATCTGCATTGTCTTTGACTCAAGGGGCTATCACTCACTACGAGAACGGGCGCCGGACTCCTGACCTTGATTTGTGCCGAAAAATCGTTTCTGTTTTTATTGAAAAAGGTTTGAGCGCCACGCTTGATGCTGTTTTTCCGCCAAAAGAAGAACAACCAAAAGCCGCCTAAGGAACAAGCCATGAGCTTAGAAAAGCCTGATTTGCATGTTCGCGTCGATGACAGAGTAATGGCTGCTTTAAAAGCCATCGCTAAGTCTCGGGGCAATGAAGCTATCAATAAAGTGGCTTCTGACATGTTGACATGCTCTGTTATGGGCGAGGTTTATTTTCTAAAGGTAGCAGCGGTTGACATGGTTAAGTCAGGAATCTTGGGGATTGACGGGGAGTAACGGGGAATGACTTTAGTTTCTTATTTTTTGGCCACTTGCGGCGCGATTGTCGCCTTGTTTGGCTTCGCTGTGGCAATAGGCCGTGGTTTTAAAAACGATGACGATTTTGACGGTATGGCTTGAGTTTGTTGGAAGGGCAGGAAATCCCCATAGCACATGGGCAAGGATGATTGGCTGCTGTAGTTAGAGTAACGGGCAGTTTTAGTAGGGATCGAAAATGTGTAGGCGGGTCGTTGCATACCTTATTGACAGAGTCACTCACTGTGCCGACACGAGTGGATAACCACATAGGCTTTGGCTGAAAACGAGAACGAACGGGAAACCATCGCACCATCTCTCAAGGCGTGCGCACAGAGCCTAGCTGGTTGTTAAAGGAACATATCGCAGGAAGCGCTTTAGGGAATGTTGGCCGGGCATGCTGGTGAACAACAGGGATGTGATTTTAGCCGCTCATGTTCCAAGGCTGGCGAACTGGACTCCAAATCCGGTTGTGTGGGGTTCAATTCCCTAAGCGGTTGCCAATTTCAGACAACAAAAAAGCCCGATTCGTGGTCGGGCTTTAGTGAACAACATTACATAGAGGTCGAGGTAATTATAAATGCACTGCGTAGAAAAGCAACGATTAAAAAAGTTGGCAGAAAAAAAGGTTATTAGGGATGAGGTAATGCCATGCCGCCATTGCGGTAACAAGTCGTTTTCTTGGGACTTTTTCCGCATGGTTAAGACTTGCAAGCAATGCAAAGACGAAAGCGGGGTGATGTGATGATTAAATCCTGCAAGCATTGCGGCTCAGATTTTAGCGCAAATCAAACATGGAAAACGATGTGCATTCCTTGCTACATCAAATGGAAAAAAGCATCCGAAGAAACTGTTGTTCAAACTGAGACGCAAGTTGTAACAGTCATGACCCCTATCCCTGACGACATGGTTAGTCGGTTAATCCGCCTTTGCCATCCTGACCGCCACAACAATAGCGAAGCATCAAACACAGCAACAAAGTGGCTTCTTGATGTCCGTAAAAAACAGAGAGAGGCAGCGTAATGAATCATTACCCACACCATATCGGGGACTTTAACGGAGCTACACGGCATTTAAGCCGTTTAGAGCGTTCTATTTATAGCGACTTGATTGATGTCTATTACGACACAGAGCAGCCACTATCGTTAGACGTTAAAGTTTTATCCCGCAAAATAATCGCAAGCACCGCAAAAGAAGTACAAGCATTGAAAGACGTGCTGTCAGAGTTTTTTATTAAAGGTGCTGACGGTTATCACAATGTTCGCTGTGATAAAGAAATTGCCGCATATCAAAGCAAATCTAAGAAAGCGAAGGCATCCGCAGAAGCGCGTTGGAGCAAGCCAGAAACAGAAGATTACGCACAAGAATCGCAATGCTCAGATGATGCGAACGCATACGAAACGCATGACGAACGCAATGCTAACCAGAACCAGAACCAGAACCATACTAATAATAATACTCGCGAAGCTTTTGAAAAGTTGGATAGCCAAGGCGAGTACGTTGCAAAGCCAGTTCGTGAGTTATTCAACATGACTTTGGATTGGAAGCCCAACCAACAAACATTTTCAGCGATAGCGATGCGTAACGGTTTGCCTGCGGAATACTCCGATGATCGTTTGGCTGGTTTTGTTAGCTACTGGCAAGCTGAAGCTATCGAACTAACGCAGGGCCAATGGGAAAACAAATTCGCCACATACCTAAAACGCCCTGTGCTTGTGCCCAAAGAGCCCAAACCGAAGTCATTCGCTAAAAACCAACAACCGCAGTATGACGAATACGTTATGCCGCCGCCGTATGTACCACCACCCAAAAGCACTGAAAAAAAAGCAACGCCTGAAGAAATCAAAATCATCATGGACGAAATGCGTCGAAAAATGGCAGGGGGTGAGTGATGGACGGTGGATATTTTGAAGATTCGCAGGAAGTTTTAACACCTCCAAACTCTGTAAACATGGAGGTAAATATTCTTGGTTGCTTGATGAGTGATGGTCGTCAAATCGATCGGATTGCATCAATTTTGACAGAGGATGATTTTTATCACCCTCAACACAAAATCATATTCCAAGCCATCCAAACAATGGCCAATGAGCGCCTACCCATTGACGCCTCATGTGTACACCAATGGCTGATTGATAAAAATTTGTTAGTGGACGCTGGCGGGGATGAAGGGCTTGGCCAGATTTTATCATCGTCAATTCCTGACAACGTAAATTTAGAAATCTACGCGCAGAAAGTGAAATATTTCAGTATTTGCAGGGCGCTAATCACTACCTGCAATGAAATCTCTATGACCGCTTACAAGCACGAAGGCAAGCCACTCAATGAAATTCTCGATGCTGCCGAGTCGAGTGTTTATGCCATCAAAGATGCGTTAAGCCATAGCTCAAGCTCAACAGGGCCGCGATTAGTTCGCCATGTTGCCTTAGAAACATCTATCAGAATTGAGGCTAGAGGCGGTAAAGCATTGGTTACAGGGCTAACGACCGGCTATCCAATACTTGACGAAATGACACTTGGTTTACAGCCAAAAGAATTGGTTATTATTGGCGGCGTTCCATCGATGGGCAAGACCACGTTCGCAATGAATGTGATTGAAAACGCTTTCAAGGCAGGAATTGATGGGGCGGGAGTCGTGTTTTCAATGGAGATGGGTGACAACGCAATAATGGAGAAAATGTTCGCCTCTTTGGGTCGGGTCAGTAGCCACAACTTACGCAAAGGCGACATGGAGCCAGAGCATTGGAATGGCGTAACAGTAGCTTGCTCTACTATCTCAAAATGGAATTTGTATCTCGATGAGTCCACAGGATTAACCATCCCAGAGCTTCGCGCTCGCTGTCGCAGGATTGCTAAAAAACACGGGAAACTATCAGTCGTCATGGTTGATTACCTGCAGCTCATGCGTCCATCAAAAAAACACTTTAGTCGTGAGCGTGAAGTAGCAGAAATATCAAACGGTCTAAAAGCCCTCGCTAAAGAAATGAATTGCCCTGTTATAGCCCTATCACAACTAAGTCGCGACATTGGCAAACGTCCAAACAAACGCCCTGTAATGAGTGATTTACGCGACAGCGGCAGCATTGAGCAGGACGCTGATTTAATCATGTTTGTTTACCGCGATGAGAAATACAACCTTGAATCACCAGATAAAGGCATGGCCGAAATCATCATTGCTAAACAGCGTAACGGGGAGACGGGAACTGTGATGCTGAATTGCGATTTATCTAGATCGGCATTCCGTCATATTGAAAATGGCAGGAGGCACTAACGTGAACCAACGAATCCTAGATTCCGTCAAAGCATACGACTCAAGCGTCGATCAGGTCAGTGTATTACGAGTGCTGGGTAAAACACACACAAGCGCGCAACTCGCTGAAAAGTTTCACATACCACCAACAACAATGAGCCGGTTCTGTCGCAAGTACGGCGTTAAGTGCGTGCAGATAGATCATGTGACGCGCGGTAAGTTGGGTTACGCAAAGGCGCAGGCTAATAGGGCGTGCATGCAATGAATACCGACATGGCATTAGTTAATCACGTCATGCCGTGTTCTGGATGCTACCCAGCCAATGACCGCTACTGTGCGACTGGCAGAGAGTTGTGGATAGAAGACAAAGTGTCATGGTTTTGCGAGATGAAAAGCAAAGATATTCGTCGGCATGAGTTTGAAATTTTTAGCCTGAACACGGGCGATAGATTTGTGCAGGAAATCAAGAAGCGGGTTGTTGAACGTCATTATAAATTGAGGGTTGTATGAGCTTAGAAACACTCACACCAAGCAAGACTGATTTTCTACGCTATGACGCGCAGACGTATGACAAAGACGGGTTTTTGCAGGTCAGCGGTAGAGTACGTGAATTAGCGCAAAAGCCGCGCTATTGGCAGATTACCGCGACAGCAAAAACAACAGATCCAGCGACGGGGGAGCTACAAACAAAGCACTTTAAATTTAAAACAGATCATCGGTTTCGACTTAATGAGTTAGCGCCGATTGTGAATGAGCATATTCATGCCGACGATGATTATTTGCCTGACTGCGTGTCTGTCATGGTTTGCGCGAGGGTGATGATGTGACGATAAATGACGCAATACACAATTTAGAGAGTTACGGGCGGCATATGTTTGGTCATTACATTTGCATCAATGTCGATCGCTCGGTTGAATTGCTGCTAAAAAATGCAGTCATCGTTTTAGAAGATGCGGGGATGATCGAGCGGGATAAAAACCCGAAATATACGCATTGCAATGTCAGGATTATTAATAAGCCAGAGCAGAAAGTTGATTATACGAAGGGGCTTTAGTGATGACAGCAAGCATTTGGACTGATGAATTAGTCGCAGCGTTAACCGAAAATTATCCAAAAAAAGGAAAGCTGTGGTGTGTTGAAAATCTTGGATTGAGTGATGCTCAGGTTAGGCAGAAGGCAAGTAGGCTTGGACTTAAGGCAAGAGGCGTGAGTGAATCATGGTTTTTAGCAAGAAAGCAGCACTCAGAAACGCTTACAGGAAGGAAAAGACCAGATCAGGCGATTCTAATTAAATCAATGCACGACCAAGGAAAGCTTAAAAAAACAGAAAGACAATTAAAAGCACTGTCCGAGCAGTTGTCGAACTGGAGAAAAAACAACGAACACCCAAAGGGATATTTAGGGAAAAAACATAGCAAAGAAACATTGGCAATTTTATCAGAGCGTTCTTTAGCTATGCACAAAAACATGAGTGAAGAGACTAAATATCAAAAAGTTAAAAAAATGATATTAACCAAGGCGGAGCGCGGAAACATGGTCGCACCAAGAGAGGGGACAACTTGGAAGTCAGCTTGGCGGGAAATAGGCGGAAAGAGAAAGTATTTTAGGTCTAGATGGGAAGCGAACTACGGAAGATATTTAGAGTTTCTTAAAGTAAATGGACAGATTGCTGAGTGGGAGCATGAGCCTGAAACATTTTGGTTTGAAGGAATAAAGAGAGGGTGTGTTAGTTATTTGCCTGACTTTAGAGTGACAAAAAACGACAACACTATTGAGTATCACGAAGTGAAAGGATGGATGGACGACAGAAGCAAAACAAAGATAGCAAGGATGGCTAAATATTTTCCAAACGTGGTTTTGATCATTATTAAAAAGAAGCAGTACGACGAAATAAAAAGGAAGTTATCAGGAGTTATCAATGAGTGGGAATAACTCGCGCGGCGTAGTTAAAGGGGGAATGGTTAAAATAAAAGTGAGTGAATTATGATCATGCTGCGAATAATTTTAATAAGCCTCTGCATCACGGGGGTAATATTTCTGCTTGCTGGCTGCTCAACATTGCCAGTCTGCACGTCTGTTGTAAAACTCAAAATTGAAGTCTGTCTGACTAAATAACGGGGTTAAAAATGTCTGAATTAGCGATTTACAGAGATGAGCAGCACGCAGTTATTCGGGCGATGACTATTGACGCTATTACGTCATGTAAGCCTGCACAATGGCAGCAGCAATATAGTAGCGGCTATGTTGAGGATTTAACACATAAACACAGTGATTTAGAGCGACTGACGATCACTGAGCGTTTGACTCAAGACTCTATGACTCGGGCTAAAATTCATCGGGCAGTTAGCAAGGGGTCATTTTTGGCGATCGTTGCAAAATACTCGGCAGATGATAACGAGCGAGTAAAAGCGATAAATGAATTGGCTAATTTACTAGACACGAAAGCTACTGAAAAAGTGCGTCGATTGATTATTTGGATGTGGGCTTGCGTGGCTATTCGTCGGGGGATGAAAACACAAATAGCTGAGACTCAAGAGCAATCAAGAATCACTTTTTACAATCGTCGTCGCGAGATATTCAAGCAGCTGAATGATTGGGAAAAACAGGCTGTTACTGATGCATCTGTAGTATTGAGTGGGGTTTGTTTGGATAGATGATTGGCTGGGTACTTGTCGCAGTTGAAGCGCGAGTTAGAAGCGTTTAATTTTTACGATGAAGTGCAGGAGATGAAAAATGGGTATGTTTGATAGTGTAAAAGTACCTTGCCCTAAATGCGGTAAAGAACAACTTTTTCAAAGCAAAGGCGGAGACTGTATTCTTGAAGAATACACTTTAGAAAATGCGCCACTTGATGTGCTGATGGATATTAACAGACACGCGCCATACGGCTGTTTAAGTTGCGGCTGCGAATTTGCGGTGCAAGTAAAAACAGTTTGCAATGTTGTTGATTTTTCAGAACTTGAAACCAAGCTCTAACTACTGAGCTTAACGTGCGCCACCCCACACGTTTATAAACTTAGCGAATGAATCACTTTTATTTTTAATGCTTAGACAGAGGCTGGGGTGGTGTCACTGTTAAAGCGTGAGTTAGACAGGGGAATAACGATGAAACCAGCTACATTTGCCCCGATTTATTTGGGTTTATACCCTCCTCTTGCGGAAGTTGCAAGAAAACACGGGTATGCACTTGCCGCACATGGGACTTTAGGTCGAGACTTTGACTTAATTTGTGTACCGTGGGCAGACGAACCAAGTGAGCCGCAAATTGTAGTTAATGAAATTGTGCAAGAGTTTGACATTAAACAGATTGGTGTACCTGAAAAAATGAAACATTCCCGAATTTGCTACACGCTTGAGGTTTCATTTGGTGGGTGTTTCTTAGATTTTTCATTTATGCCGAAAACTTGACTGTCTAACTACCAAGCATAAGCCGTAAAGCCCGATGACAGCGAACATACAAAGGCGGCTGGGGCTTTATCGGTTTGATGCAGAGTTAGGCATTTTTTGCGATGAATTGGAGATGATGAGATGACTAAATATGTGACGATTGTTTTGGAAGTTGAAGACATGACCAAGTTTGACGTGAATTTCAAAAGCAAAATACACGGCGGAAAAGTCACGGCAATGGCTAAATATGACGCTTTGGCAGTTGCTGATATGGCTTATGCGGCGTTAAAAGTGTGTGTTGATGATGGCTCTTGTGATGACGAGGATGTCTTGAACAGAATAGATAACCTTATGTGATGCAATGCCTAACTATTTATTAACAGGCAAGCGATTACAGCATTTTAGAACTAAAGTCTGGGTGCTTGTCCTGTTGAATTACGAGTTATAGGCGCGGGTTAATAGCGATGATTGAATACGGCTACAAATGGTTTAACGGCCTTGTCTTATGTAATACGCACACTGAGCGATACAACGCGATGACTGGTGTTATTAACGCAAGTTGCGGCGACTACAAAGACTGGATGATTGAAGCGCGGCACAAGTTTTTAATAGCGTGTTTTGACGTGGTGCGTAGTAGCGTATAACTATTTATTAACAGGCAACGCGAAGGCTTGAAAACGTGAAACTGTTGGCTGGCGCGTTGTCCTGTTGAATTACGAGTTATAGGCGCGGTGAACTTTGGGCATGAGTGCAGAGGAAACTATGAGTCATTTGAGAAAGATTGCTACTGATTTAGGAAAAAGCCAAATAAAGCAAGACAAGGTGTTGATGAGGCTAATACTTGTTGCATGGTTTGTTTTTTGGATTGGGATGTGGTGGGTGTCTGAACATAGTAGCGTATAACGTCTTGCGTAAGGCGTAACACCCCTAGCAAATTTGAAAGATGAGACTACCTAAGAAATGCCAAAAAGTGAAGAGCTATTGGCTGGGGTGTTATCGCACTTGACGCTTGAGTTAGACGTGGGCTTGCACTGGCTGAGGATTGGGGATATGATTCACCCACTGCCCCACATGGGCGGTCGGGTTTAGCGGCCTGAGCTAGCAAACAACGCATACCGCGTTTAGCGGTTTTTTTATGCGTACAATTCTGCTTTATCTTTATGGTAAGGCTGGATAGGGAAGCCGAAAGGCTTGCTGGTTCGTTTGTGCCAGTCCGCTAACCCTGTTCAGTCTTGCCTCCAATCAATTAGCGGTGACGGCAAGACTTCATTTAACAAACGAGGTCTATCATGTCTAATTCTCAAGCTGTTTCTGTATTTAATTTCAAGTCTAATAATATTCGTGTCGTTGCCGATGACAAAGGCGAGCCGTGGTTTTTGGCTAACGATGTTTGCACTATTCTTGGCTATGCAAACCCTCGTGATGCTATTGCAAAACACTGTCGCACAGGGGGTGTAGCGAAACGCGACACCCCTACCGAAAGCGGAAACCAAGAAATGACTTGGATAAATGAAGGCAACTTGTACCGCCTGATTATTAAAAGCCGTAAACCCGAAGCTGAACCGTTTGAAGCGTGGGTGTGTGATGACGTTCTGCCAAGCATACGCAAAACTGGCGGTTATCAAGTGCCAACACCACCCGCAAACCCACATCTTGCATTACGCAATGCGGTACACGCAGCCGCCAAAGGCAGCCGACAAGCACACAGCAACATTTACAACAGTCTGTACCGCAAATTTCAGGTGACAAGCTATAAAGAAATATCTGCTGAACAATGTGTAGCGGCCATTGAGTTTATCCGCAGCTTAGAAGGTGATTATATTCCGCGTGATAAGATTGCCGCACCTAAGCCAGTTTTAGCGTTATGCGATGGTCAGCATTATGTTGTAGCTAAGGACGGTGAAGTATTGCTTCATAAAGTCTTGAGTAGCGATATTAACGACAGTTTCTTGAAGCAAAAGCCAGTTGATACATTGGCAAAACTAAAAACAGACTTGGATTATTTCTTAGCACCTGAAAACCCACGCTTAGAAATGGACTACTGCCAAGCGCAAGATGCGCTGACCTGTTTATCGACAGTAGTAAACATTCTTGAGCGTAACGGCTTGCAGTTGGGCTTGATGTATCAACAAACTCAATTTGTCAGCAAGTTATTGTCAAGCTACTGGACGCGCCTTGATGAATTAAGTTCGCACTTGATTAGCATTAGACGCATGGCTTCGGTACAACAATTTCCAAGCATTGTAACGATGCAAGGTGTACGTTTTAGTTAATAGGATTGCTGTCCAAGGACGGACTAAGACAGGAGCGTCTAACTAAAAAATTCAGGTGCAAGTACCCCACTGAATTAAGCAAATGAGAGTTTGCCAAAAACATAAACAATTTAGCAGTTAGTGGCTGGGTACTTGTCACACTGCAATGAGAGTTAGATGGAGAGATTGCGATGAGTACAAAATATGAAGACCCAAAATTAGTGCCGACTTCTGTGCTAATTGAGCGTTTAAAAGAGTTGGCTGATGCTGTAGCGAAGGGGAACAGAGACGAGCTAACCATGAGCATACCCGCAGAAGTTGACCGTGACGCTGATATTGTACTTTCTGAAGCTGCAAAGCGTTTAGAGTGGATGATGGGGCGGTTTGGATATTTGTTGTAGCCTAAGCTGAATCTAACACCAGCTTAACGTGCGACACCCCACACGTTTATAAGCCTATGCGAATGAATCATTTTTATTTTAATGTGCTAAGTAGTGGCTGGGGTGGTGTCACTGTTAAAGCACGAGTTAGATTTGGAGACTGAAAATGGCGACTGATTATTATATGGGTAATGGCGTGATGATGAATTACGGCGAAACCTACGAAATGAAAAAAGAAGAATTGATTAAGGTGCTTGACCAACACGTCGAAGCTTTGAAGCGTGTGCAAGATGAGCGCGATGAGCTGAAAATGGAAATAATGCGAATGAAGTACCCGAACGAGACTTGTTTGCAGAAAGGTACTATTCAATAAAATCTAACGTCAGCGCATAACGCGCAAGTACCCGAACAAACTATGATGATGAGAGTACCTCAGAAACATAGAAAAGTGAACCGTAATCGGCTGGGTACTTGTCGTTGTTGATGCAAGAGTTAGAGTGTTTAATTTTAGCGATTTATTTTAACGATTGATGCAAATACCTGTTGACGTGCAAATATATTTGCACTAAAATACATCTCATAGGGACGCAATAGTGCGAACCAAAACTCTCAGAGAGAAACAACATGAAAAACTTCAACGTAGCTACAGAAACAACAGTAATCAGCGCAACAACATTGACTGTTGGCCAAACACAAAAAGCCACTGCATTTAACGTAACCCGTGTTTTGAAACTTGAGCGTGATGTAATGTCGTTGCCTGCCTACATTGTTGATGCTTGTCGCGAAGCTGGTTTTAGCGTTAAGCAAATTGGCCGCACTACTCGCGTAAGTAGTGTTTGGGGTTTAATCGCCATTTAATGAAAGAAGCCCCGAAAGGGGCTTTTGTTTTGGAGTAACAAAATGAAAATGCGATTAACCGATGGCCGCAGTTATGCTGAGGAAATACCAGTTAACGTGGTAAATCCTCAAATGTTGACCAAAGGCATAAAACTGGCCTATGCAAATTTAGCTGGCAAAGCACAGTTTGTTGATGGCCTGATAATTCAGGTTCAGGTTGAGTGCGGAGATTGGGTGGCGACAAACAAATACAATCGCGATGTTTGCGTCTATCGTGACCAATCAAAAAACGATTGCGAGAAAATATTTAATGATGCGCTGGCTTGGGTAGCACACTGTAATAGCATTGATGATTTTGCTGGTTTTGTTTCAAAACCCGAGCATAAAAAACCGAGGTTGGTATGTGTCAAGCCGAAAAATTAACAATGTGCGGGCGCGCACTTTATGGCAACGCTTGGAAATCTTCGCTTGCCGATGCTTTGAATGTTGACCCGCGCAGGATTACGCACTGGCTCGATGACACTCGCCCTGTGCCTACTGGCGTATGGACTGACATTAAGTATTTGGCGGAACAACGCAAGCAACAGATTGATGAGTTGATAACTAAACTCTAACTCGATCTTATACCCCAGTCCGAATAATGTTATTAGACGACTGGTGTATAAGTACGGGTTATCCACAATCACAACACCAACCATTTGACTCATTTGTACATTTGTACTATATTTTAGTCATGCTGGTCATTTTATTGATTAAGCAAAGTTTTAAACAAAAGCTGCCAACAAAGGCGGCTTTTTTATTGTCTAAAATTTGGTGATGCCATGAAATTAGTCTTGAAGCGAACATTGTCTAACGATGTTTGCACAATAGGTAAACTATATTTCACCGCACCAACCGGCCAATTAAATTTCATCTGCTACACACTCGAAGATGTCATTCGTCCAGCGGGTCAAAAAGTCTACGGCAAGACAGCAATCAATGCTGGCACTTACGCGCTAAAAATTACTTATTCAAATCGCTTCAAGAAAGATATGCCGCAAATCATGGATGTTCCGTCATTTGATGGAGTGAGAATTCATGGCGGGAACAAAGCAGAAGACACACTAGGTTGTGTTTTAGTCGGCATGAATGCTGGAGAGAATCGAATCAGTAATTGCGCCCCAGCTACGGCATTAATCATGGATTTTTTGGAACAAGCCGAGCGGAATAGACAAGCAAGCACGATTGAAATTATTAATCCAAAGGTGGCAGCATGAACTGGCTAAAAAGACGTTGGGCTGAGCCTGATACACGAAATGCTGTATCAATATTATTTGGATTGGCTGCTGCCGCATATCCTCCATATGCTGTTTATCTTGGCATTGTCGCTGCTGGCATAGGTCTGCATACAGCCATCACTCCAAGCTCAGAAAAATAATAAGGGCCTCAAATGAGATTGAACGACCTAGGCGGAGCGTTTGACGAAATGAGTAAAGCAGCAACAGCCCCATTTCTAGCATTTATTACCGCTCTGCTTCGTGCTGCGTATCAAAACAAGAAACGATGGAAAAGCAGATTTTTAGAAGCGTCATTGCTCGCATTGGCAACTATTGCAGTTGTGCCAGTGCTAAAAATGACAGGTATGAATCCTGATATAGCGGTGGCTTTTGCTGTTTGGTCTGGCTATTACGGCGTTGATGTGCTGGCCGAGAAGTTTAAAGAGCCTAAATTGTAGGGTGGGTAAGTGCTATCAATCAAAGCAACGATAGACACTAGACAAATATCAAAAGACCTACAGCAACTCATTAAAAAACAATTGCCGTTTGCGACAGCTAAAGCATTAACAGCGACAGCACAGAAAATACAAACTGCCGAGCGCAAGGCAATGCCGAGTGTGTTTGATAGACCAAAGTCGTTTACAGTTAATGCAATATCTATAACGCCAGCGAATAAGCAAAATCTAACTGCAACTGTCTATATAAAGCCGATTGCTGAAGCGTATTTAGAGCCGTACGAGTTTGGCGGAAACAATAAACTAAACAGTAAAGCATTGCTTAAACCGATCACTCAGGCATTAGATCAGTTCGGCAACATCCCAAGAGCATCGTTAAGTAGATATAAAAACCGGAAAGATATTTTTATTGGCAAGATCAAGACGCGCAAAGGTTTTGTTAGTGGTGTGTGGCAGAAGCCAAGCAAGGAACTAAAGAAGGGTGGGTTTAGAAAAGGCGCTAATAGTACAGGGCGCTTGAAGTTATTGATTCGCTTTACTGATGCTCACCCTGCCAAGCAGCACATGAATTGGTTTTCAACTGCTGGAAAGATATTTGAACAGAATGCAGTTGCTGAGTTGAATAAGGCGATAGCAGAAGCGCTAAGGACTTCAAGATGAGCAAGCTATTGATTCGTATAGGTATGGGGGTTTCCAAGGTACTCCCCAAGGGATTCAGAAAAGCGGGTATTGCGCACAGATTGGAAGAG
>OFRG01000053.1_pt1 | contig 43750 bp, 51 predicted proteins | sample 1543071 | NCBI WGS metagenome assembly OFRG01 (sample SAMN07774222, study PRJEB24372) | wastewater metagenome | isolation source: WWTP Verbania (Effluent) | place: Italy: Verbania | collected 2015-12
TCATTTAACCCTGCTCCCTCCAATTCTTCCCCGCACACTGTCATGTCGGCCTCCTCTATCCATGCCTCAATGCGACATAAGAAGGATTTTGAAGATGGGTTTATATCCGGTTTTTCTATTGAAGGTGGAGCCATGGTTCAGGTAGCTGGCAGAGAGTTTCCCCATGAATCAATCAAAGCGGGTGGCGGAACATTAAGGGATTATAACCATGGGGATTTGGCCCGGGTTGGATTTGCTGCGGGAAGTAAAGATCTGGGCTTTCTTTTTCCCAAAAATAGACTACCTGGAAATAATAGTGGAGGAAATTTTCTCCCGATTCTAAACCTGGTCGGCGATGGACAATGGGTGACGCCTGAAGCTGATTATTTATTATCTGGCGGTCTTACTGTTGCGGCAGACAGAAGAATTATAGTTTCTACCGCAATTGGAACTATGACCCAGCTAGACGTGGTGGAAAGATTCTCAACCGGAACTGAATTATACGGTAGTTCTTCAAAATTCATAAACATTTCCGATCAACTAGGAATGATATCCTTTACTGTCCCCGATGGACTGGGCGGAACGGTAACCGTCTTGGCTTTATTCGTAACAATGTGGACCCACGCATCCTCCTCTATCGTTGGGACTTCAGCTAAGATCCGCGAATTCAGTATATCGGGAAGCACATCGGGACTATTCGACAGTAAAACCTGGTCCTATACTTCCTATTTCCCAGGGTATGAAGTGCAGCAAAGCAAGGGGCCGTATTACTACAATCGTCGTAACTGCTACTTTTTTATCGACCTGATCACGCTTCCGGCAGAAGCCGGTATATATGTGGTGGCGCTAGAAACAGGAATCTACGCACACAAAAGAGAGGCATCGTCTACCGTTGTCCACACCGAATGGGGATACGACAAAAACAGGCCAAATAGAACCGGCAATATCCAAAGCTATGGGAAATATTTGCTGGAATGTGGATACCTTGGCACGGATAGATCTGACAACGCTCTTAACGAATTTAACGGCACTCTACAGGGAAATGATCCCGTCCATTCTTACACCTACAATGAAAATAACGGCTACTATGACCTGGTATCTCTGCCAGACGACGCCGGGAGATCCGTTCTTCATTTTTACGTGCGCAAAGAGGATCTCACCTACGATCACTATGCCCTCGACTTGCTCGCAATTTTTCCTCAAACAATTTACAGGTTGTATTCGTGCGGGACATACCGCGATAACGAAACTAAACTATACGACGAAGCGGGAGCAGAGTTAAAATCAACTGGGGATCCTGAAGGCCCCGGACTTATTTTGTCTCCATCCTCGGCCTATACTTTTTGGACTCAGTCTTCGCGATGGCCTGTTCTGGCTTACACCTCGGGAGGACTACTGATAATTGAATTTTGGCTCTGGATTTGTTTCACCGAACGTGGACCTGATCTAGGATTCGGCTATACGTCTGGGCAAAATTATTGGGCACTGGTTGCGCTGAATGCTGTTAGCCGAACGTTTACGGTAAAAAATCAACTAGCCACAGCAGCCGCTCCCACCCTCCTCTATCCAAGCGCAGAATGGTTGGCCGCTCAAATGTCTACCTGGGAGGCTTACGCAGAAGCGTCCATGCAGTATGAAGCGGCATCCAGCCTAATGGATCCAGGGTCTGACGGCGACTACCCTACGATAAACGAATCTGGAGAATTGATTAATACTCCGCTGTATTTCCCTCGTCGATTACAGGGGGTCTCGTGCGATGGATTTGATCCCGAGCCGGGGAAAAATAACCGTCCCTGGGCTTCCGATAAATTTATACCTCACCCATTGCCGGGGGATACGACTGACTCATTTTACGCTTTTCAGGATGAATTTTTGTTTGACTCTATCTATCTCACGAGTAGGCAAGCGCCGTCTGGGGTATTTGATCAGCGAGGGTACCATTTTCAGATTCTTTCCGAACCTTTTCATTATGCAGACGGAACTGGGTTGTCAACAATAACCCCGATTGTGCCAACCATAACCCAGGTCTACCCTGCCAATTATTATTTCATCTACCAGGATGTTCCCGCCGACTGGGCCCAGTCTACTTTTTACAAATATTTTGAAGCTGGAGTATTTCCCGAAGGTGAGGAACCGGACGAGCGCACGGTTCTCATAGTAGGAGGCTACTGGGACGACGGGGACGGGATCGTATTCCATCCCAGCTATTCATATGGGCCGTTGACGTGGACTTCTATCCCTTGCACCTACGAAGAGCGATATCATGCCCCTGGAGTGGTGTTGGTCGGAGATTTTTACACCAGATACAAAACCTGGCTGGTCGTAACCTCCCCAACCGCTGCTGTCGCGAAAATTGATATCAGTGAATACAAAACATGGGGATCGGCCGGAACCCTATTCCAAAACATCCCTCTCCTCGCCTGTGTCTGGCAGTGGGAGGTAGTCGGCAACTACCTATTAATACTGAGGCAAAGATACACGGGAATATACGATCCAAACATAAACGCTCGGGAACCATACATAGAGATAAGAGACAAAAATTCTGGATCAGTTTTATACAGCGAACCATTAAGACCCGCCGGGGGAACAACTCACTCCTGTATGTATGATTTTCCCCCGATATTTCGGACTCAAAAAGATGCACTCGGAAACGCTTATGCCCAAATTTACACTTCCTGGCTAGCTTCGGGCGGGGATGCTACTAATTTTGCTCAACGCATCCATGTCAAAACGGATATAAAATTCACCGGATCAATAAACAGGGAAGAGCACATCTATACGGGGATCAAGGAGGCCAATATTCCATCGCCGCATGAAATTTCTAATATGGTGATCAATGGCCGCAATATGTTCTGGGCCGAGGGTAGCAATTCGGTGGTGAAATACACTCCACCCGACCCGCCACCTTAATTTAAATTAAAGGCTGTTGAAATCTATCTCCTGAAATTCCCTTCTATGCATCAAAATAAATGGAACATAATCTTTGATTATTATGGCACCTCGGCCGCTGCAAACCCTGCAACCGGAATACCTGGACACACTGTTCTTCCCAAAGGTTCAGATTCTGAGGCCGCTGCTACAGACAAAGACAAACTTAAGGCCGGGGATCAGGTTCTAGTACCCCGATTTGAGTTAGGCGAAGGGTCGATCATTTCTGGGGTGGCCAGTTGCGATCAAGCCTGCACGTTAACTGTCTGGCAGGGTAAAAGCCCGTTTCTGTTCAGTATCAAACAGGATTTCACTGTTCCTGCTGACTTTTCCAACGGCGCTGGGGTTAAAATTGGTCCCATTGATGTGGTCGGGGAATATTGCAAAATCACGATCAATAATGCTGGGGCGGCTACGTATAATTTCCTCTGCCAGATTAGAGCTAAGGAGGTAAGGTAAGATGCCCGGAACCAATGACCCTAAGCCTGAATCTAAATACTGGGCCCAGGTTAAGCCCCTGTCTCAATCCAATTCCATTTCCTGCGGACAAACTTCCTGCGCCATGGCCGTTAATTGGTTAATGAATAGAAACCTCACTGACCGGGATTTTGATGCGCGATATGGATTCAATCTCCTACGCGGCATGAATGTCGAGTGTAAAGGGAAATACAACTGGAAAGATTTAGGTAATTTCTCTCCTGACAAATGGGCAGATCTAGATCACCGATTGCAAAATGGACTGGTAGTAATTATCGGTTTAAATGGCCCGGTCTTCTCCCCGTCTGGTCATGGTCATATTGTCCTGCTCACCAAGATCGACGGGGAGAAGGTTACCTTCTGTGATCCCAATGCAAATAACGTGGATGGAAAATTAGTCCGGACAGTCACCAAAAAACAAATTGAAGACGCCAAGCCCCATCCCCAAGGTAAATTTATCTTCGCCTGTGACAAAATCCCCAAACCTGAATAGATCGGAGCGGTAAATGCCTAGTGTAGTTTCTTACCGGTTCGATCTGGTCAAGGATTTTCGAATTGTTGTCGGGTCCGATTATCAGCAAAAATGGCGCTATTATTCCGCTCCAGATCCCGGCCAGGCTATCGGGCAGATCGTCTCTATTGACTCGGCCACTCCTACATATACGGTTAAATTATTCACCGGACAGATTCTGAATTCCATCCTCTCCTCTGACGTAACTGCCTGGGAAATTGGCGATTTTGTCATAGTTGAAGATAGTTTAGGGGTGGCTGGTATTGTCGGGCCCGCTGTGTTGGAAGATATTTCAACAGTCACCCGGGTTCATGCACAGATCAGGAAAAACCCTGGATCGGCTGTGCTGATCGATTTTGACTCAGAAAACGCAGGTAATACAACTCTAGGCCGGATCGCTCTTTCCCCTGATGCCGTCACCACCATGACATGGGATCTCCCTGCTGCCAAAAGTATCGGAATCATCCCTGGCGCTCAGTATTTTTATGATTGTTATTTCACTTATGCCGCCGGGCCGGTTCAGAGGCAATACGGATCGGTAGAAATAGCTCCCAGAATAACCAGGGATAGCTAGGAAGGGGTTAGAGGATTAAGTATGATTTACGGTATCTCAAATCCTGTAGCTGTCCTGGTGGGGGTTGTAGGAGGTTCTGGCGGGGCTAGCTCTTCTACAACTTCCGTTTCCCGTTTAAATGCTGGCGGGTCTACGATTTACAAGGGTCAACCAGTTTATCTGTCCAGCGCGACTCAATGCCAAAAAGCTTTATCCACCACTGCTTCTACTGCGGCCGTTGGAGTTGCTTCGGCTAATGCTATTTCAGCAGCCGCCACAGATGTTTTGCTAGAGGGAATTGTTACTCAATCTGATTGGACAAATGTGATCGGCTCGGCAACTCTGACAACCGGTTCCAAATACTACCTTTCTGCAACTGCCGGACAACTTACTCTTACCCCAACTGACGCCCTTAATTATGTCTACCAATACATTGGAATTGCCTTATCTACCACTGAACTTTTTGTCCAAATCGAACCGCCGATCATTCTGTAAGGATTGAATAAATAAATGTCTTTCGAATATCCCTTCATAGCCGCTGGTTCTCCTCTCAGACAGCAACGAATGCGAGACGGATCACATCTTTTGCCTATGGGAATTGGCGGATTAGGTGTTGATATCTCTCTGGGTGGCGGATCCGGGTTTATATTGGCGCAGGATGTTTCCCATGTAATTTCGGCGCGGGCGTTACTGGCTACCGATATTCCCTCTCTTGATGCGGCGAAAATTACAACCGGAACCTTTGGAAATACATTTATCGCCTTCGGAATTGATGCGGTAAAACTTGCTGATGGATCCGTGACAAATACAGAATTCCAGTATATCGGGACACTCACTTCAAACGCACAAACCCAACTGGATGGAAAATCGGCGCTCGGCCATACTCATGCGGCAAGTGATATTGTATCCGGGACTCTCGCGCTAGCAAGATTATCGGGAATTACTACTACAGAATTAAGTGCAACTGCCGGGATTTTATCGGCTCAAATTGCGGCCTTAGATGCGGCGAAAATTACTTCCGGGACTTTACCTCTCGCGCGATTAGCTGGGATTACTACTTCTGAGTTATCTGCCAGCGCAGGGATTGTTTCGGGGCAGTTGGCTTCTGGAATTGATGCAGTTAAAATTGGTGGAGGATTAGTTTCAAATGCTGAATTTGGGTATTTGGATGGAGTAACTTCCGCGCTTCAGGGTCAAATTGATGGAAAATCAGCATTAGGACATGTTCATGCTGCCGGTGATGTAACTTCGGGGACCTTTGCTCTTGCTAGACTTTCTGGAATTACTACAACTGAACTTTCTGCGACGGCGGGAATTACTTCTAGTCAATTGGCAGGGAGTATTGATGCTATTAAAATCGCTGACGGAACTGTAACAAGCGCCGAATTCCAATATATCAATACTCTTTCTTCTAATGCTCAGACTCAGATCGATGGAAAAGCCGCCTTGTCTCATTCCCATGCGGCTTCTGACATTGCTTCTGGAACTCTTGCTCTTGCGCGTGGAGGAACAAACGCTGATTTATCTCTATCTGGTGGAGCTACTCACTTCTTAGCCCAAGATGGAACCCAAGTAATTTCTGCCCGTGCCCTTATCGCTGCTGATGTTCCTGGTTTAGATGCTGCCAAAATTACCTCCGGAACATTTGCTTTGGCCCGGCTTTCTGGGATCACTACCTCTGAATTATCTGCAACTGCTGGTATTTTAGCTGCACAAATTTCAACGATTCCCAATCAGGCCGCATCAATCATTACTTCTGGGACATTAGCTCTTGCCAGGGGCGGGACAAATGTTGATTTAAGTGCAGGTGGCGGGACTGGGTTTGTTCTCAAGCAAGCTACAGGTGGAGTAATTTCCTCTGCGGCATTGGTTGCGGGGGATATTCCTAATTTACCGGCCTCAATTATTACTTCTGGGCAAGTTGCTGTAGCTAGGTTAGGGACGGGGACCCCAAGCGGATCTACTATTCTGTATGGCGATGGGACATGGGGGGCTCCTGGCGCAGGAACTCCTGATTCCCTGTCCACTCTCACTGCCGGAACCCTATCTGCTTCTGTCCCCTTGAACCTTGGCACTAACGCCATCGTGTTTAACGGGATCGGGTCAGTTCCGGCGTCTACGGTGAGTTATATCGTTGGGGACGCAGCAAATGGAAATGTGATCGCTAATGTAGCTACCGGTAAGAGTTTACAGGGCAAAGTTGCCGGGACTACCTATTTTTCTCTCGCGGGAACGTCCAACACTATCGGAGACGTTGCTTCCGGGGGTCATTTTTACGCTGACAGCACTACGTCTAGGATCAAAAATGCTTCTGCTACTCAATTCCAATGTTTTACTACCGGAGCATATATTGATCGATCCGATGCTTTGTATATCAGGACAAATGCAGGCACTAATAAATACAAATTAGCTGATGCTTTAATGGAGTGTGACAGAATCTCACTCGGCGGCACTATTGGATCGAGTGTAGATCCAGGGGCAGGTGGGTTAGGCGTAGTTGGCCGTATTCAATTTACTGGCGCAGGAACATTCTCGTCCTCCCTTTCGCAAATCGCAGCATCCGCGTCTGGTGGATATATTCGCCACGATGTTCCAACAGGAATGTTTCATGGTTTTTATGTTGCTGGTGTCGCTCAAGTTGCTGCAGGCTATGGCCTTGGGTCTGGGGGAGACACTTGTTTTGGTATGGGTGGCTATGGGATTCTCGGAACTACAACTCTCGCAGGTATTGGCTCGTCTAGCGCCCAGACTCTAAACCTTAACGTGTCCTCAATCGGTGCAATTTCTCTCAAAGTAGGAGGAACGCAATACTGGGGCATTTCTAGTATTGGCGCTGGGCTAAACGCAGTTCAAAATGCGACTACGGCCGTTGGGCCATTTATCTACATGCCATCTTGCGCAGGGACTCCTACTGGTGTGCCTACAGGTGTGACTGGTCAGGTTCCTATTGTTATCGATACCACAAATGACAGACTGTATTACTACAATGGATCGTGGAAACAGCCTCCTGCAGCCGCTGATTCACTTTCCACTTTAACTGCTGGAACCCTGACCGTGCCTTTGGCTCTCGGAACGCAATTGATAACGAGCACCGATAACTCCTCATGGCTTAACGCGACGGGTAAGTATATTCAGTTGGGGGTTAACGGCAATCCACTATTCCAGGTAGGCCGTGGATTTGCAACTCAATCAAACACGTGGTTTGGTCTGGGAGAGTTTGGTTGTAGAAGTTACGATGCTATTAGAGTCGGTCTCGGATACGACGGAAGCAACATTTACTACAACGTAAACACGGGCCAAACTCATCAATTTTCCGTGCTCGGGACAAACTATCTCGTAATCGCAAGCACGGGGGTTACAATAGGATCGCCGCTAAAAACAGGTGCGAATGACGTTCAGTTCACTGGAGCGGGGACAGGATCAAGTTCTTTAACCCAAATATACGCTGATGCAAATGCTGGTAATCTATTAACCAATTTACCGACTGGTAAGGTCAGAAAAATACTCTTCGCCGGAACCGAGAAATACCGCCTAGCCGCCGCATTAATGGAAGCTGACCGGATCTCACTTGGGGGCACGATTGGGAGTTCTGTAGATCCAGGTGCGGGTTATGTGGGTGCAAAAGGTCTGCAATTTACTGGTGTAGGCACTTTCGATACTTCTAAGGCACAAATTTACGGTGACGCCTCTGCTGGAAATATCGTATACGAAGTCCCAACTGGAAAATATCATGATTTTATTGTCGGTTCAGATCTCATTTTTATCGTCGGATTTGCGAACAATGCTCAGGGAGACACTAAGTTCGCGTTAGGCAAATATTCCACCGGCACCACCAATGGAGCGTATTCTGGTATAGCCTCAACCTCTGCAACAGCACTTGATTTAAACGTTGCTACCGGTGGTATTTTAACTGGAAGAGTCAATAATGTCACTTATTTAAGTGTCGCTTCTTCTACTGCTTCTCTTGGTGACACTTCTTCTGGTAGTCATTTTTACGCCGATAGCAACACAGCCAGAATTAAAAATACCTCCGCAACTCAAGTCCAGTGCTATACGACGGGCGCGTATATCGATCACAGCGACGCCCTGTATATTCGCACTTCGGCCGGGACCAATAAATATAAACTATCTCATGCTCTAATGGAGTGCGACAGAATAAGTTTAGGCGGCACGATTGGCTCCAGCGTAGATCCTGGTGCTGGCGGATTGTATCTCGGCGGCCCCTTGTGGTGCAACGCTGGCATCCGCACAGCCGTTACGCTTGTATCCGCGACTTACACCGCCCTAAATACAGACTCGACGATTGTCGCCACGTCTGGCACGTTTACGCTCACACTAATGGCCGCCACCGGGTCCGGCCGAATCCTAACTGTCAAAAACATGGGCGCCGGAACAGTGACGGTGGACGGCAACTCCACCGACATCATAGACGGCTCCCTCACTAAGGCGCTAACAAATATACACGGGATTACCATTCAGGACTTTGCCTCAGGTCAGTGGCTCATAATTTCAAGCACGTAAGGAGAAAAATATGTCCTTCCTAGTCCCACTCTTTCAGGATCCTGAAACCGGAGATGTGATCCCGGGCGCGGGCTACCTCGGCGCAAAAGGTCTGCAATTTACTGGTGTAGGCACTTTCGATACTTCTAAGGCACAAATTTACGGTGACGCCTCTGCTGGAAATATCGTATACGAAGTCCCAACTGGAAAATATCACGATTTTATTGTCGGTTCAGATCTCATGTTTATCGTCGGATTTGCAAACAATGCTCAAGGCGACCAAAAGTTCAGCTTGGGTAAATATTCAACCGGCACAACAAATGGGGCTTACGCGGGTATCGCTTCTACTGCAGCTACTGCGCTAGATTTAAACGTAAATACTGGTGGGAGTATCACTGGCCGCGTCAATAATGTAACTAAACTCGCAGTTAACACAAACGTCGAAATCGGAACCGCCGCTCTTGCTACTTCTGCTACCGCCGGATTTTTAAACATCCCCACCTGTGCAGGAACCCCTACTGGAAACCCTGGTGCAACAACCGGACTGGCAGCAGTAGTTATTGACTCCACAAACGATCTTCTTTACTTCTATCGTGGTGGCTGGAAACTGCCTCCTGGTGCGGCTTCACTTTCTACGATCACTGCCGGAACGCTCGCCACGACTTTAGCTCTTGGAACACAGAACATAACTCAAGCAGCAAGTAATTCAACTTTATTCACTGTTACTGGCGGATTTCTCATTTACGATGGAACAACAGGTGAGTATTGTGGCTATTTCCAATCTTCTGGAAACAATCAATTCGGCGGAACTTCAAGGGGGCGCGTAAACACTAGCACAACCGGACTTGCATTTAATGCCCCAGCCGACTACACGTTCAGTATAAATGGAAACGAAAAGCTTTACGTTGATACAAACGCATGGCATTTTGGTTCTAAAATAACGTCACGTGCGACCATTGGAAATGTCAGAATTCAGGCAGGTGTCTCTGCGGCAGGAATGCTTGAGGTTTCTGATCGCATTTCTGTCGGCGGAACGCTAGGAAGTTCGGTTGATCCTGGGGCGGGGGGTGCCCACTTTGTCGGGAGTTTAATTATCGGAACGGCAGCCAACGCTACTACTGCCACTGGTCCGTTCATCTACGAAGCTTCTTGCGCGGGAACTCCAACTGGTGTGCCTACTGCATTTACTGGCAGGGTTCCCACAGTAATCGACACTACCGCCGGAAAACTTTGGGCCTACTACGGTGGGGCGTGGCACTACGTAACTTTCACCTAAACAACAAATAAACTAAGGAGTAAATCAATCAATCATGTCGTTCCAGTTACCAATGTTCATCGACCCAGAAACTGGGGAAGAGATGCCTGGCGCTGTAGTCAAGATGACAGCATTTAGAGGCCACAACGAGAAGGGGGTCTTTGCCTTTGATGGCATTGAAGTCTCTGTGTATAAAGACCTAGCAGCTAGTAAGTCAAAGAACTCACGTATGAAGTTCGATATCTCAACCCTACTCACTATGGCCCCTCCCGACGCCGAAGGTAAAGCGCCAGATACGGCCCTCAACGAAGAGGCGTTGGGCCGAGTTAAAGGCGCTATGTTAGCGGCGTTATATGCAGAGTATGGTGCGTTAGGGTTGTTTGCAGACGCCAAGGAAGTATAGTCCTTGACTTCAGTAAAGGAGCAAACCAAATGTCATTTCTACTAAAATCCATGCCTGATCCCGACTACCCCGAAGAAATCCTCGAAAACCAAATCCTAAAAATCACTGCATACCGCTATTCCAACGAAAATGGAGCCTCTTACTCGGATCCAGAAATCTCCATTTTCCCCACCTTGGAAACCTCAAAATCTAAATCATCTCGCCTCAAATTCCCCCTCTCCCGTATCCTCGCCCTAACCCCTGAAATCACCCCGGCCACCGATGAAACTCCAGCATTAAAAGCCCCGACCGAATTTACTCCGGACCAAATCGACCAGATCAAAAAATCAGGTGGAGTCAAGGGTATGTATGAAATCCTCTCCTCTCATCCGTTTTTTGCCGACGCCGAGGCAATTTAATAGTGGGAGTAATAAGAGAGAAATCCATTGATCTATTCGCAATCGCCTTTTTAACCTTTTTTCTCTTCATTTTTGGTGGCGGATTATCTGGTTGTGGTGGCGGAGAAGAAAAGAAAGAAGATTCACTTAAAAAAGGAACTGGAGTATTATCTGCTGGTTCCACCGTAACGGTTCTAGTAATAAATCAAGCTGGAGATTCGATTTCCCCCACCCTAACCCGCGCAATCTCCTATATCGAACAACAATTTACTAGAGACGTATCTCCCAGATATCAAGTCTCCGCGCATTGTCAACTTTACACAGGCGCGCTTGACTCATCCCAACCAACAATTTTAGTAAAAGCCCAAGAAGCCCAACAAGTAAACGGATTAATCGGCTCATCCACAACCCCCCAATTAATCCTGGCCAACTCATTCGTTGAAGGTAATCTAGGAACCGTATGTATCAATTCAAAAACGGCAAAAGACTGGCCCATGCGAATTGATCACGTCGCCCTTAACTTACTAGACACAACAAAATTAATTGGCCAACCTTATGAAGATGTCGCATATCACCCGATAACATTCAGCACAGCAGGACTTTTAGACAATTTTTACTGGCTTTGTGATTGGGTAATTCCTCCCGGCGCTACCAACGCGTTCGGAAAAACTGACTCACGCGATTTTGCAGGCATTAGGAAGTAATTTTCGAAGCATCATTTACCCAAAATTCAAACGGAGGCCACATGTCAAACCAAGACTTTCCGGTTCATTCAGATACTTCAAACCAGCATCCCACAGCTTTACAGGAGGCCCAGGCAATGCAGCAAAATCAGCAAACCCATCAGCAAAATCCTAATCAGCCGCGACAAATCAATATCAAGGAAGCTATCACCGAAATGGGCCTTTCCATCTCTGACAATGAGATGCAGATTGAAGACCTGGAAAGCAAACTCCTGGCCTGTCGCGAAAACAAAAAGACCATGATGCAAAAATACCAAACTCTTTGCGTTCAGGCTAATTTGATCCAACAGTTCGAGCAACAGCAGCAACAGCAACAGGCTCAGCAAAATCAGGCTCAGGCTCAGGCTCAGGCTCAACAGGCTCAAAATGGAGTCACTATTTCCAAATAATTTCCAAGTAATCCACAAAACAATCTAATATCGTACGTTGTAAAAAATCGATCATTCCAGGTCGGTTTTTTTGTTTTACCTATATTCAATTAATACCAAAACCTAACCATTGCCAAACCAATTACAGGGCAGTCAGGCATTTCACGCCAAAATCTTAGACATGACAAACTTGCCAGATGTTAACCTTACCGAACTTCAAACCTTTCTCAAAGCCTGGGTGGCTGAGAGCAGTCTAATTCAATGGTCTGGACTTGGGGGATTTTTAACCGGCATGGTTTACCATCTCCATGGCAACATTCTCGCTTTTTTCATTTGCTGCTTATGTATCGGCCTGTTCTGGTTTTTCGACACCTTTTTTGGGTCTTGGAATGCAGCAAGTAAAGGAAAATGGAATACAAAAGATTTTGGCCGCTCATTACGCAAGTTAATCTTCTACGGTTGCGGTATCCTAATCGCGTTCGCCATGTTATGGATGGGAAGTCTATTCCCGGCCGCTGGATTTAATCTCATGGCGCCGTTAACGGGTTCGGTGATCATGATAATTTTCATCATTGAAGGTCTGTCGGCTCTTCATCAAATCGCCATCTGGTCAGGCTCAAAAAGACTTGCTCAGGTGTTTGGGAATTTCAGGAAACGCGGCGACGGTATGGTTGATCAAATGACTGAGGTAAGAACTCAGGTAGCCCGGAATGAACAAGGGATCAAGGAAATCAAAAAAGTTCAAATCGTGCAGAGTGGAATTCAGGCTGTCCAGGGAGTGATTCAAAACATTCAAGCGGAAACCCAGGTCAGCCAAGCGGCCAAAATCGCTAACATTGAAGAGCATGATCCGCTGATTGATACAGAAAACAAGCAAGATTAGGAGCAAAATCATGCAAACTGTAGATCGAATTTTCTGCCATTGGACTGGGACCCCCTACAACTGGAACGGACTTAAACCCAACAACTCCCCGGCCTATCATTCTACGTTCAATGAAAAAGGCCGCAAGACTCAACACATGATTTACTCTATGCCGTTGTCTGGTCATACCTATAGACGCAACTCCAATTCCATCGCTCTTTCCTGTTGCTGCATGGGTGGAGAGATCTGGGAAGACTATCCTCCAACCCATGATCAAATCGACGCCATGTGTAAAGAGGCCGCTGATGTAGCTATTCATAGAGGGTGGCTGCCTGATTTGGACTTCCTGGAATTTAAAATCATGACTCATGCTGAAGCTGCCGGGCTGAGAGATTATCCCCTACATTTAGTTATGAAAGTGGGCGATGATGACGAATTGGCCGGGCATTTAGGTTTACCTCATGGGAATTATGGGTTGTCTAGCTGGAAGGGCGCCCCTAAAATGCCGTTCTGGCCCGGGGGATCTGTCGAGCGATGGGACTGGGGATGTTTACATAAAGAGGATATGGACAAACTAGGAGTTGGCGGGTATCAATTAAGGAAACAGATTGTCCTCCACATGAAGGCTTTATTGGGTAAAGAGAAGAAATAGTCACGAGTAAACGTCTTTTCACACGATTCAAGGCCCTGGCGCAATAAAGTGCAAACTGAAAAGTCATTAATAACGCCCTTCAGCCTATTAACAATGCGCATTGAAGGGTTATTTTTTACGGGAGACCTATCATGAATAAAAATCTCAAATCCTTCCAAGCTTTAACTCTTCTTCTCTTATCCTTAATTGGTTGGGTCGAGCGCCCCGGCGAAGGCGAGCAAAAAAAGGCTGAAGTGGTCAAATACATGGAAGACGCATTGAAGGCCGAAGGGATGTCACTTCCTCCGTTTTTGAGCAAAGTTTTCCTTAAATTCCTCCCCAATGCCATCACTATGATCTGCACCTGGATCAAAACTAAACCTGGAGTTAAGGCGCTTGTGGATAATGTTTCTGGTGTTGTCCATGCCTTATCCATGGCCGTGACAATTCTGGGCGGGGCAAGCGGAGAAACTGAGAAAACCGCCCTAGTGTCCGATGTTAAAGGAATTGTCGGGTCGGCTGGCCTGGCTCTTCCTGAATGGGCATTGGGTGTTTACGATACTGTCGCCCCGTTCCTGTTGGATCTCGCTGTGGAAGAACTGGGAAACGGAAAAATCACCCCGGCTGGCGAATTAAAGAGTGGGCCAGGATAGAAAAAAAATTACGGGGGATACTGGTGGAGGAAATAGCAAAGAAGGTGACGCTGGGAATTTTAAGCTCAGGCCCGGTGAAAAATTACCTGAACTCTCTATCCGAACAGCAAAAACTCTCCTTTCGGCCTTCTCCCTCTTCTCAATCCCAACTCATTAACCTGACGAATTCACTTCAGGCCCGCGATTCCCAACCTAATCTAACTATCCACAACCTACCTGTAAACCATTGGGATGTAAATCAGGCATGGAAAGACCTGGATAATCCAGAAACCTCTCCTGGGCTGTCTGAGCAATTCTCGCGGCCCATTGGACTGAAGATAGATGGCAGGGTGATCAAATAAAAAAGAAACCCGGCTAGAGATGAACTTTAAACCGGGTCTCTTTTTATTGCTCTATTTTACTGCTCAATTTGTCCTGGCTTTCCCTCTCACCCTTCTAGGCTCCTTAACCTCCTCTTGCATTGGTCGACCTAATCTCGGGCCAACTCCAGCTAAACGATCATCTTGCCGGTTTTGAGCTTTAAAACAAGCTAGGCAGAAATCATGCGGAGAGAGAGATAAATTACTCATACACTGTTCCTGGGTGTGCCCGACAAATTCCGTCTCACTGGTCTCCCGGGTCCATTTACTGCAATGGGCCACCCCGTCGCGTTTGAAATAATGGATTTTGCTCTGTGTTTGGTTTGAAGTGGTCTTTTTGGCTGAGGTTATTTTGCACCAACCTGGATTGTAAAAAGGCATTATAGGATTCCCTTTGCTAACAATTTCCTTCCGGTTCCCTGGCACGGAGCACAGCATTCAGCTTCGGTTGACGCCATGTTAATTCCAGTCCCCTTACACCTTGAACAATTTTGCACAGGCTTTTTTTCGGGAATAATCGGCTTGAAGAAACATTGCCAGGGTGATTTCTCCATTAACTTCCCCCAACATTGCGGACAAAGGCTCATCTCGCCGCGCTTGCCGTCTTCTCCGGGGGCTAATTCTGTAGCAGTTAAATCTTTCATTTGGTCCCCTTCTTTTCTTTATACAAATCAAACCAATGCTCCCACATATCATGCGCGTGGTACCAGGACTGCACAAACTCCTCAGATCTGGTCTCCGGGAATTTGTCCATTTTCTCCTGGTTCGCTTCAATCCACTGAACCGATAATTTCAACTGCTGGGACAATTGCTCATCGGTCGGGTGATTTAGTAGCTGATTCAACCCCTCCACCACATCCCACCACTCGGCTTTGATTTGTTTGGTCTGGCCGGTCTGAGAGCGAATCAAAACCCCCTCCTGATCGAGCAATTTGACCGGAGGATGGTCGGGGTATCCTCTAGAATCTGGCCCTTTTTGAATCCATACCGGCTTAATAGCCGATGAGTCTTGGATTAATTTCACCAGCGCGGTTGTTAGTAAAGCCTCTCCAGCTATGCATTTCTTGATCTGCTCGGCGGCATAGGCCATGGATTTTTGCTCCATGGTGATTGGTTTGGGATATTTGCTCACTTTTTATTAAACCTCCGGAATCATCACGGCAGGCCGCCCTACCATGTAATCATCCATAACCCGATCAAACTCCTTATGTGTGGCTGCCGTCCTGGTTACTTCAGGGCCTTTCTCCGCCATTTCTCCGGTTCCAAGCCAGTATTCCATACCTCGACCTTCCCCAAGCCATCTGGCCCAAATTGAGATGGTTTCCAGGGGGGATGGAAAAGAGAGATCAACGTCACGGATTGCGAGTAGATTCCATTTACCTTTAGCTTTAATCACCTGTAAGGAAGCCTCCATTTTTGATCTCAGTGTCGGATCTGCTTGTGAATTATAAAGCATGACTGAACCACCCTTCCCAGAATGGACCAAATTCGCCGTTCATCCCGAAATCATTAATCACCTCGGGCCAGGATTCCAAATCAGTTGGAGTGTCTGTCTCTCCGGTCCGAAAATAGAAAAGCATTCGTTCATTTTTAGTAAACTTCTCCCGAATGCTCTCCAGCCTTGTCCTGTGCATAAAATGACACTCGCGGACAACATTGCCTTGATCTTCCGGATTGATTGCCGTTCCTGGTGGATAGGGCGGGCCATAGGAGGTTAGCCAGTGATTGCGGGCCGTGTTGATTTCCCACTCGCACTTTTCAATGTCAGCGCGACGGGTAATCTCGGCCTGTTTTTCCTTATTTACCGCCCACCAGGATTGGATGCAAGAAAGATGGATTGGCAGGGCGTGTTTGGTGTGCTTGAGTTTTTGATTGTCCATAGCTGAAGAGTCAGCTATGGACTCAAATTCCAATCGGCCGCAATGGATGCAGGGTTTTTTGCCTTTGTATTCCTTCCATCCCTTGCCGTAAAAGTCAGATTGAAGAAGTTCGGTTTTGAGCAAATACAAGGGGCGTAGCTGAGTCATTTTAAAACTCCCTGACCGGCTTCTGCTTCAACCAGGCAGTAACTTTAACCTTACTCCCCCAACAGGAATGGGGCGCCACGTTAAACAGATACCCGGCGATGGCCGGTAAATTATCCAGGTTTTCGTTATCGGCATACCCGATAGCTTTGGACAAATCATTCTCCAATACCGCCGTGAGAAAATCCCCAACCGGCCGGTGAGAATCTATGTATTGTTTCAGCGCCTCGAAGGTTCGCTCAGGAATTCTCCATACCCGTGATCCTCTGATCCATTCATAGGTCTTACATGGTTCAAGTTGAATGTCTGCCATTTTGATTTTACCTGCTTTCTTTCACTGTTTTTTTTTAACTGCTGAAACTGCTTGAGAAAATGAAAAAAGGCCCGAAGGCCAGGGGTTATTTTTTCCGACAAGTGGGGCCGATACCCAGTTCTTGAGAAGCCGGGTCAGTCAGGTCTTTGCCGCATTTGAAGCATTTACGCGACTCGGTTAACGTATAGCCCATCTGGGCGAATTTCTGGCCGATCTGATTATTCAGGGCCAGGGCGACGAAAACCGCCACCGATTTTCCATGATCCGAGTTAACGAACTTGTTCCACGGCTTACCCTGGGATACCAGTTTCTTCCCATCGCCCAGAGTGATATAATCCGAACTACCCCAGGTATTGTCCGACCCTGCCAAAATCCCGACCAATTGAGCGCCCGGCATAAACGCGGCATCCTCGGGTTGAGTTCTGACGCGAAAAGTTCTGTGGCCGCCGTTAGGGGAAAGGACCGTGAAAAGCCCGTCGTAAAGGTCAGGAAGGATAACCGTGGTCTTGGTGGTGGCCATTGCTGCTGCGTTCATCTTCGTAATCTCCTATACTGTTCGCTCGGATATACCGGCAAGGAATAGATTACCAGGGCGAACTTTAAAAATCAACCCTCTGAGAAGGAAATTGTTTTTTATTTACCCCTTTACCCCTTGAACTGCTGCACGTCTCTCCTGGCCGCCTGCATACTATCTACCAAATCAAACACTTCTGGCTTTAACTTCCACCTGTCAGAATCGGTATACGCATGGCCAATTATCCCTATTACATCACATGCCACCTCGATCTGCCACTCATACAGCGCGCACATCCAGGCGTCTTCTGTTATCCCCTCATTCCCGGCCTCATGATCATTTTTAAACCACAAATCCCAGGCGATATCATCACAGAATCTATGCGTCTTCCAATACCAACTTTGCCCACCATCTACGATAAAGGCTTCATGGTATTGATCCCCCCTGTCTATTCCGACTCCGCAAAACATACAGGGGCGCATGTGGGACTGGTGGGCGCGGCGAAGAATTTTAGATAAAACCTGCATTTACATACCTCTTTCCTCTCTAGCGGCATTCCAGTTCATCACCTCTCTCACTCTTTTCAATACTGCATGGCGAAAGTTGGATCTTAATTTATTATTCTCCAGCCTTAGGATTGCCCATTTGCCATGCCAGAATTCCCGCTCCTTTTTTAACTCCCGGATCTCTTTGTCTTTTTTGGCGATGCATTGGTCATAAAAAAATAACCTGGTTTTCTCGTAAATTTCAACTTCTGGCATTTTACCTCCTAAATTTTCCCCTTGAATTTCAGGACAAATCGGATCAATTTCACCCGAGCAGAATTTCCAGCCCCTTTACAGTCCAGTTTTTCCTGAATTGAACCTAAAGCATTTTGAACAGTCTGAGGCGCCACATTCATTTCCTGGCAGATCTCCTCGTTGGTTTTCAATTCTCCGACCAGATCGAAAAATCGCAACTCCCGGCCTGTTAAAGTCCCGTGAAGTTCGGCCATGATATTCCTGTTTTTAATCTGCCTATCTGCGGTTTCTTTTGGCTCCGTCTCAAACTCCTCATACTCTTCAATTCCAAAATATTTACTCGGCATGTATTTTCTCCAGCAATTCCCTTAATTTTTTCCCCGTCATCGGTCCGGCAATTCTCTCTAAATCCTGACTCACATCCCCGCGCCAGACCAACGGATTGGGACAGTATCTCAGCAATTTTTCAGCCAACCCTGGGCCTATTCCGTCAATCCCCTGCAGAATCCAACTCCTCCACCTGCGCACCCTTTCACCTGCTGATTCGTTGGGTCGGGGTCTTTCATCAAATCCATGCCTGCCCCGTGTCCCATCCACCCCATCCCCGACTTTATCGATCTGATTGGAAAACTCAGCCATGTTCCTGATCCATCTCCCGAACTCGGCCGCGCCATTATCGATCCACTCCACATTGACTTGATTCCTGGTCTGAATCCTCCACAGCAACCTTTCCAACCCCTTCTTGCTCATCTGCTGCTGGGTAAATTGCGATGCCTTGTGAATTAATCTGGCGTCATCTCCATCACCCGACCAGCGCGCTCGACCTTCTAAAACTAAAAATGCTTCATCCAGTCCGATATTAGACCATGCATCCCGAATCTGAAGCATTTCTTTCCCCAACCTCTGCCCCTCACCCCAGAGTGAATCTAGAAAATCTTCGGGGAATTGTTTCCTCTGCACCCCCCAGGTTTTGCCGCTGATTGAACCAGTCCAGAGATAATCCAGGCCATTGGGTTCACAGATACCAGAGATTTCCCCGTTACAGGCTTCACGATAAGGTAAACGCTCCTGGCCGGAACATAAAATAAGGGGAGGTTTGGGGACGGGCTTAGAGACAGATGACTTACCTACTGCCTGACCTGCTTGCCCCGATTTAAGCCCCACTGTAAAATTCCTCAATTGTAATCTTCCCGGGCCGCTTGAAACTCGTGGTCAGGTATTTCAAATTCCCAATCAGCCTGTCTACAATTTTTTCAGCCGCCAGGTGAGATCTAAGCGGACCAATTTCCATGATCGCCTCCTTGTCACTAGCTGAGTAAACGATCACTCTGAATCTTTCCTGCCTGTCTTGCGGATCTTGACTTCCCATTATTTCTGCACCCCGTCCCTTCTCCATTTTGCTACATTTAAAAGATACTGCTGACCGAAATTACTGACCGGCTTGGCATTCCACCAGTCCCGCGCACCCCGCTCCCGTTTGGTCGTGCAGGTCCATTTCCGATCATGTTTTTGCATAAAGTGAAGCCGGGAATGAAACTTGAATGGCGTCTCCTTATTCCCACCCGGTTTCAACTTTCCAAATTCCCTCTGCGTGGCGTTAGAATCATCCATACGCCCCGTTCCTGTTACCACCTGGGTCTCTGTGCAAACAAAGACAACATGGGCGCCAGACCGGTAAATGATGCTCTGTTCCCATGCGCGATACATTGGAGAGATGCCGGAAGCGTAGTATTCCAGAAGCGCCGAACCCTGCTTAAATCCAGCCTTCCCCTCTTTGCCACTTGCCCGGTATGCTTTTTCCAGATCGTCTAAATCTTTCCCAATTCGACTTTTCACATAATGAGCAGGCGCGTCAATCCAAACATCTGAAGCCCGATCAACAAAAATCCAGTCTTCCCGATCCTTTTTGATCTGTTTTAAAATCTGATCCGTCGCCGCGTCTACTTCCCCATAAGTCGGGGCAGGGTAGATATGCATCCTTCCACTCGCGGCAAGGTCAGGGAAGTTGTCTAGATTTAATTCCATAGCCCAGTCAGTATCAATGCCGTAAAAGTGCGCAGGAGAGCCAGAAAGGAAGATCTCGTTCGCGATAGATAAAAGGCCATGGGTTTTACCAGTCCCCGATTCACCGAAAATCATGATCAATTCTTTCCTGCCCTTTACTGGCGGAAGAAGTGGGCCTGTTCCAATATCCAAGCCTAATCCGTCATCTAGACCGGCAATGACAGTTTCAACCATAGCCTCAGCTTCATGATCGGCCTGATTTTCCTCTTGCTCTTTCCAATACTGAGCGATCAATTCCGGATCAGTGTCAGGTAAAAACTCCCCGCTGGCATCATTAAATTCAAGCTGGGCCCCATTAAGTAAATTAGCGAATCCCATTTTATTTATTTCCTTCTTCTTTCAAATGTTGCACCCTGACCTTAAGATAATGAATCGCCTTCTCCAGGTCCTTAATTTCACTTTCCCCGTCTTTCTTTCCAGCGCGCGCCAGGTATTTCAGGGCAGAGAATTTAGCGGCACATTGCCAAAACCCCCAAGCGGAAGCCACCTTGAAAACTTCATAAACACCAAAGGCGTAATGGGACGGGGGCGCCATGGTCGGGTCGACGGTTTGAGAAGATGGATACTTTTCTTCGCTTCGAATGGCGTCTTGAATGGCCTCTTGAATGGCGTCTTTCATCCCTTCGGTATCACTCATCATGCCGTGGTGAATATCCATCATCTCCTCTCGTCTCTCTTTTTCCGTCCTATAATCATCTGTCCCGCTCGTCATTCTTCCACCTCTCCACCTTTTGATTTTCTGATCGTCCTAAACCCTTGCCCGCGATTGACAAACATCCCCTTCAATTGCGGGTAGGCGGCAAACAGGGCCTTTTGATTCAAACTCTCCCTGCCATCTGTCCACCCGCATTCGAAACTTCCCATGACAGCTTTCTGCACATCGCCAAGGGCCTCATCAATTATGGCTTTCAATTCCTTTCTTTGCATTTCCAATTCTTTAACCTGCTGCCCCAAAGCCCAATAATGTTCGGCTGTTTCTTCCAGTTCGGGGAAGGATTTTAAACCGGTTCTTCCGTCAATCATTTGCGGTTCATGAATGGATTTGAAATTGCAGAAAAAGCTTTTGTGGTCACAGGCTGGGAAGTGGGCTAAATTCACCCCATTATTCCCAGAGCAGACAAATCCACTCGCCCCGGAAACTTCCCCTTCACCTATGCTTTCCTCTAGCATTTCCATGCGATAACTGGCTAACTGCTCGACCATACACACCCGACCCTCAATGGTTGATCTGGTTATGCTCGGCTGGGAGTAAAAATAATACCGCTTCTCTCCGTCAGATCTTCTTTTGTAGGCGAAAATCAATCCTTTAAGTTCGGGAATAAGTGGTAAATCCTCAACCTTAACCCCCATCGCCTCATTGTTACTTCTCTCCACACTGGCCGCGATCTTCATCCGACTCTCTAAATCCTTAAGCATGTGAAAATAGGTATTCCACTGATACTCATACCCAGTGTTGGGGCCGATTTTGTCCATTTCGTCAAAGGTAGAATCACCAAGAGCCTTTCCCTCAATTCCGTAAATCAGTAACTGGCCCTGGATATACCTCCCCCCCTCTCTTCTGGCCGGAATCACAACATAGGCCACTCCATCCATGGAACCCGCGAGAAAGGTCTTGGAATTCACGGTCAGCATTAACTTCTGCTGAGTATGGATGTGAATGAAGGGTTTATTTTCCTCCGACTCTCCTGATTTAACAGGATGAAAACTCGGAATCACAACCTCTTTGCAATACTTCACAATCGACGGCTCATGAACATGTCCCTCGTTCATAATCTGCAACGCCCGTTGTGAATGTGGATCACTCTCTACCGCACACCGGGCCGCCACCAACGCGCGAACACAGGATCCAATAGAAGAAGGTCGGTAGCCCCATTTTTGAATGTTCTTGTCCCACCAGACGCAGGGGCGATCCGAGGAAGTATCAGGGGTTAGATTAGGTTCAGGAGATGCAGGAGAAAGAATTTGATCTATTTCGTCCACTTCATTCATGCCGAAAACACCCCGGGCTCTTGAGGGTTGGTATACTGCACCAGGGAACTCACCAACTCTTCCAATTCTTTAAGCTTCTTATTTTGATCGGCTAACTTAGAATTTAGTGATTGTATAATCTTGTCTCGACCGTTCATATTTTCTGCCTGTTTCGCTAATCTTTCCCGGTAATAGGACAAACTAGGAAGATCAACAAAGCCGCCATTAATTACCAGTCTAGTCGGTAAATCCCCAACCCCAAAAGCTGCCAGCAAATCCCGGTAACTGGCGATTTCATCCATTAACGCTTCGATCATGTGACTTTGAGATTTAGCGAAAAAGTCAGCATGGGCCAGTTTTTGATCCTGAATTTTACTCTTTTCGATAAGTTTCTTGACCAGTTTTTCAGGATCCACCTTCCTGATTTCCTCGCCTAAAATTTTCCCAGCGACTTCATGTAACCTGTCCCCTACTTCAATGGCCTGGAAGACATTCAACTCCCCCCGATTATGCTTGGGACATCTTAATCTAATCCTCTCCCCTATCCGCGACACGATAGCCTGTTCTGCGATATTGTCGAGTGGGATGAAGTGAGTGTCAGGGATGATGTTTGGATTAATCCAGGGGGCGCTGGTGGGTTCTGGTGAGATGGTATTCAATTCTTCGTCCGACATCCTATAAATACCCCTCTTGCAATTTTTCCAGCATAAACGTTCCATAATGAGAGGTTGCAATAGTCAGATCCTTACTCAAGCAATCCCTACACTTTCCCACCTCCACAACACATTCAGCAACCTCGCCCACTTCCTCGGAGAAAATAGCAAAAGCCCGATCCAGTCCATACGGTCTCGACGGGCAGTTTTTATGCTTAGCTTCCGCCTTGATCCTATTCTCGACAATCCGATCCAATATCCAGTTAGGAATATGGTCAGGATTCTTAATGCCGAATTCTTCCCCGGCCTTTTTGTTGGTTTCGTTCATTTTAATCTGCATTAGGTCTCCTATTACTGCTTCCTATAAATACAAAAGAAGTAATGAAATCTAACTCACTACTTCTTCCGGGACAAAACGCTTTCTCTGGTTTTATCCATTTCAGCATGTCACTTTGAAGACTGGGCCACCTCTAGCCTCAAGATGGTCTGACAAATGCTTCTCGGGTGGGAAGGGTGGGATCGAACCACCGACAGACGGGCCAGGCTTTTTCAAGTGTCCACCTGGGATTCGTTGCTCTACCTACTGAGCTACACTCCCCGAGTATGGACTAGGTTGACCCCGATCCATTTGTGGCCGATTTTACACCAGCGCGTATTGACCCTTACCCGCTCCCTTTGCTCCAGGGGTTTTCAGCGTCCCGGTCTTCACCAGGCTCTTCTCTTGCAGCAAGGTATCAAGGGCGCGCTCGGCATCCTTTTGATCCAGACCACTCTTGGAAATGATATCCTGCTTGGTGGCATTGGGGTTCTTCTTGGCCACAGCGCGGACTTTCTCCACATTGTCCTTGCGGGATTGGATCACTTCGGGGCTCAAGGTTCGGAAATTGGACACTTTGATTTCTCCTATTGTTTAATTATTTTGTAACCAATGGCTACTCTGATTGGTTTATTTTAGGACCGTATTAAATTTCCTGCTTACTGGTGAAAGGAGGATGCTTCGAACATCAAGCTTTTAAATATCAATCTGGACTGTCTCTTAAACTGTCCTTTACTGATACCTACTAAGCCATCAATCAGGAGAAAATTGAAAAAACTGCCTGACTGACTGCGTTTGCCATTTCCGCCACTATCCTTTCATTTTAGGCCCCGGGGTGGATCGAACACCCGATCTTTTCGTTACAAATGAAATGCCTTACCACTCGGCTACAGGGCCATAAATCCCAGTCTTTCCCGAGTGTCGAATCAGATTAAGGGGCCGATTACCCCTCCGCATTATTTGGTCGTGGATTCCAACTATTTGCCCCACTGAAGGGAGGTATAGTTACCCTTGTGGATGAGGCCCAGAACTGCCCTGGACACCCTGGGTATACCTTGCGGCTTTCGAAGGAGTCATCATTTAAGCCTATCCATCGAACGTTAAATTACCCCGCTCTTCTTTGAGCTACTCACCCATGCAGAGACTGGTATTTTTCACCACCAGTCAAGTGTTTCAGTTTAAAGAGAGAAGCCTGAACTGCCCTTTTCTACGCTCCCATTACCCCTTGACCAGTTCGTAATTCGCGGCCGACATAACGAACGCCATCACAGCAGGATCCTCAGTCACGGAATTTTCAGCCATGAGAAGCGCCGTTCGCCAGGTTTTGAAATCCCCGTTCTCTCCAGCCGCTGCGACCAACTTGGCCTCAACTTCAGGAGCGAACGGGGTCTTTCCCTTGGCCTTTACAGGGGATTTGACAGGTGCAGGAGTGGTGGCTTTAACTGGGGTCGCTGCTGCCTTTACAGGAGCGGCAGTTTTAACCGGGCCATTGGATTTAACCGGCCCCGCTTTGCCATTTCCTACTGCCTTCTCTTCCTTAGCCTTAGCCTCATCCCGGGCCTTAACCCCTTCCGCGCCCAGTTCATAATCCTCCCAAATCTGCTCAAGACTCGGAGCCGGGAAGTCAATGCAACCTTCAGGCAGTTTAGTCCCGGTATCCCAACCGACCACAGCATAAGGACGATCCCTGACTTTCTCGGTTTTGTTGTCCATGCCTAAATACCGCTCAGGCCCGATTCGTACGATACAACCGTTCCAGATTGCAGCGTTTTTGGCGACCTTGGGGACCTTTTTCTCAAACAATCCCCGCAAGAATAGCCGCACACCCGGGAATTTGCGATCCTCAATGGCTTTCAACATCCTCCCGTAACCAGTTGTCGCCCAGAAGGCAGTCAGGGTTTTGCCGTCCCTACCGGTCCCCTCAACCCCTAACCCTTCATCCGTGACATCCCATCCGCCACCGATAGACAGATTCACCTTCTTGGCGCCATCCTCTTCCAGGACAGTATACCCTTCAGAGTAATCCACTCCATTTGCAGGCTGGACAGAATCGCCAGACCAGACAAGTTGAACCAGATTTTTGCCTGTTTCCTTGTCCTTCATCTTTTCGTTTTCTTCAAACGTGGAGGTTTGGATCAGAAAGTCAAAGGTCCGCGCGAAACCAGCCCCGCCGACTGAATCAAATGATCCATCGGAGGTTTCGTCAACTTCCCTTTCCCAATCTTCCATATTGTCGAGAACATCCGCTGTCATAACCTTAGACATGTAAACCGCCTTTTGTTTTGATTTTATTTGGAACTAACCGATTTAACCGAGACTGCATTCAAAACCCCGGCTCTTTGGATTAAACTCGGAACATTAGATCTCCTGGTGTCGCCCGAGTTACCGGTTACAATTTACCGGCTGATTTATTCCCCCTTGAAGAATTTCACCTTAGCATTTAATAATTGTATGTCAAGAGTCTATTTAAATTTAATGTTCGTGACCTCCTGAATACAGCCAATCCCAATATATAAGCCAATTGAGACTAACTGAATATCTAAGCTTTTAAACATCAACTTAAAGACCACTAACGGCCAATACCTCCCCACCACTTAACCTCTTCCCCCTTTATACTCGGGAATGGGTGGACAGGTCAGCACACCGGGAGATTTAAGCCGATCACTGAACCATTTGTAGATAAACACCTTGGCTTCTAGAATCCGATCAAACTGCTCATCCATCAACCAGATCCGGCAACTATCTCCCGCCCAACGCAAGCCGCGAAAACTGCCTTGCAACAACTTCCGCGCGACCTGAACATTAAACCAATGCCAGCCGGTTTTTTGCTCTTTCCTCTTACTCACCACCCGATTACTCAAATCCCCCCATGGACACTTGGCCCATCCCACTCCTTCGCATTCTTTCCCCGGGCAATCCACACCCCGTTCTAAACTCGGGCTGATAATCACTAAACCAGGCGGATCCTCTAAATACGCAGCCTCTTTGAATTGGGTCAACAGTATCTCTTTTTCAACACTGGGTTCAATCTTGATCTGTTTCTCCACCCCGTTTTCCTCTATCAACTCCACTCTATCCCCGCGATGGGTTAAAATCCGCCCCACCCTTCCCCCGCTTAAAATCTCGCCAGCCGCGCCGAAAACCTCTTCCAACTCCTCGCCCAATTCCCGGGCAAGTTCAAAACTCACAGTATGGATGATTAAATTTTGCTTAGCCTGCTTTTGAATCATATAACAGGCATTAGCTAATAACCCCGTCCAACACTCCTGCTCTTTCCATGGCCGATTCTTCATATTCTTGACCACATTCACGCCGCGCATTCGGTAAACTGGACTCCTGAATCTGTCCCATCTATTTGGGGTCTCGACATACCGATAATTTATCCCGGCCAGTTCGATCCCGCATTCCTCGAGAAACACCTCTTTACTAATGATCGTGCCAGACATAACCAATATTTTATCCATGTGATCCCAGAGTAATTCATCCGCGTATTTATCCACCCTGACCGGAAGAAAACTCACCTTAACAACTTCCCCAACCCGCTTTCCTCCCTTTTCCGCCCTGGTCGGCTGGTAAATCCAATCACTCGCCTCTCCGTCTTCGTTAATCTCAATTCTGGCAAATGCGGTATAAGTGGAAATGATCATCTCGGCGGTTCGCATTCTCTTTACCGCTGCTTGGTCTACCTTCCCACTCTGTCCCGGGTTGGCCTCAATCCAGACTTTGTATTTATTGGTCACCCGGATCGCGATATTGGCGGCAATAGATAAGTGTCTCCTTAATAGTTTCAAATAGTCCCAGGCGCGTTTCTCCTGGTCATATAACGGCGGTTTAGGCCAGGCAGACTCCCGATACTGTTCCGCATACTCAATGGCATCCATGGCGTTAACCTGGCAGAAACTATCAATCTGTTCCCTGCGAAAATTGGTCAACTCAACAGATAAAAACCCTTTTAAACTCTCCTCGATCACATCGCACTCATCAATGACATCTAAATGCCGCCCCTCATCACCGGTAAATTTACCCCAGGTCTTTTCTGGATCGTATTTATGCCTGGGGACGAACATATTGATCCCATTCGCGGCATGGAGGAAATAGGACAAATTCGCGACTCCGACCCTGGCATGGCAGAATTGGTTTTTACGTTGGGAGTATTTGCAGTTAGTCTTTATCTTCTTCTTCTTCGCTACTTCTTGCCCGGTAATTGAAGCCTGATTTACCCCACCTTCACCGGGCCGCGAGCAGAGATTACTTTCAACACAATCTTTACAGGTGATTCGCGGAAAATCTCTCTCGCCAGTTAAGCCGCCATGGGGGAAATTGGATCTGCCATTTAATAACACGGCGCGCTCAAAGTCTCGAATAAACTGTTTCTGCAATTCGATATGAGGAGGAAGGTAAAGCATAGGGAGATCTAAGCATTGGCGAGTAATTTCGGCCAAAAGCGTATTATGGGTGACCGTGCAATCATTAGTTAAATAGGTATGCGTAGGAGAATTGACAGTGATACATTGACATTCCATTTCGCCCACGTATTCAATATTTGTAATCACTTTGCTGCAGGGATACTTGGTCGGCTCAACCCATGTATCTCTTTTGCGGATCAACCTGAACGGGTTCATGGGAGGCTTGAGATTTACTCGAAAATACTCTTTACCTTTTACCCATTTGCTTGGTCCAATCCTAGAAATTCCACCAAGAGACCTAACTAACCATGCCGCCCCGTCTCTTAATTCTCTTGAAGCAGAAACGTAATCAACGCCCCCTTGTTTTATCGCATGGCCATCTGTATCCATAAGACCCTGAAGAATAGCTAAACGATCCTGGACACCAGAGAACATGTAACATTCAGGAATAAATTTTTCAGCCGATCCTTTAAACATAAGGCCGACCCTTTTAAGAATTTTGATGAGAGAATTTCCATAACCATTTTTCTCAGCGGCCAAATTGTAATCCCATGGGTTTCTAGGATCGTTTCGAGATTTACAACTTACGTCAGGCGGCATAAAATCTCGAATAGCCTGAACTAATTGCTCATCATTGCTACTGAAAGTTAAATGACTGGTCATTCCTCCATTTCCAAGCAAAAGACCCATGAAGTAAGGATCTAATGGAAGTTCTCGGTCTTCGAATTTAATCGGATCAGTAATCGGTATTCGATACACATTCGACGGCATTCCCCCTTTTTTGCCTGATTGAAAGGTAGGAATAATTTCCTTTAATGCCTTTACTCTCCAGGGGTTTTGAGTTCTATTGTCTTTTCTCGCCACTTTCCATAAATGCTCCAGGCCGCACAAAACTTCCGTCTTGTCATTGAAACTCACCCGGTAAACAGGCTTTATTCCTTGAGGATGCACGGCCGCCACGTTACAAACTTTACCCTCCTGGTCGAATACCTGGCTACCGATTTGCATATCTCCCATGGTCTGCCATCCACTTGGAGTTAAAATAGGAGAAATTAATGGCTGCTCTTTGCCCACCCCCGGGGGCGCCTGGACGATCACCATCCGCACATCTTCCTGTTCATACGCGGCTAAGATTTTGTCCAGCACTTCAAATTGTTGATCGGAAATCTGGTAAAACTTGGCCGGTAACTCAATAGTCCGCACCAGCCCGGCAATGGGAACGCGATGGATATTTAATCCAGGAGTAATGTAAACCAAATACTGCCGACCGTCTTTAGTCTCTCTGGTTTCGGGAAGCAAATCCTCAATCAATGCACCTAAAGCTTTGCTGATGGCCGTTCTGGAATTTGGCAGTTCGCTCAGATCATTTTCGGTATTTTCGGCTTCAGTTAAGCCAGTTTGCGGGATAATCATCTTCCTTTTTTTCCTTACTTTCTATACTGTCGGGACGCGCCACATTACTAAAATTATTATCCATGTCTTCCATTCGAACCAGTCTCAAAATACCTCTGCCAATCAAGGCGTTCATGATTAAATTGACATGGTTTTCCAGGTTGATAATCCTTTTGTTCAGCCCAATCATGGTATGCACATGAATCCCAATACAAACCATAATAGCATTCTTCGCCACCTCTGCCCAACTTAAATCAGTCATCGCTTCCATTCCCCGTCTTTCCAAATCGTTTTCTCGCCACTTTTAGGATTAAAACGTACGATTTCCAAACCCTTTCTTTGGCCCCGCTTTACGCAATCCGCTGTGCCGCCACTAGAGCCGTCCCACACTGCCACTTGCCTTAATGTGGTGTTCTCTACCATAGCCTTATTCCGAAGCAGATAGGAGAACTTGGAGAAGCCTGGGGTAATGATTTTCACGGCACCGGTTTTCTCAGCGTATTGAATATGATCCCCCCTCCATTGGGAACTGGCATATGGTAAAAACAGGAACATTCTCAGGTCCAGGAACATGATAATATCGGCCGCCCAGGAATCGACCAGCTTAGCTCCACCGACGATCCAGCCTATTTTGTGAAGATCCGGCAAATATGAACCGCTGCTCAAAATGGTTTCACGGAGGAATTTTCTCGCATGGCTTGTCGATTGGGGGGTGAATTTTTCTTGTTTGGCGTGGCCAGTGAAGGAAATGAAATCGGTAGGTAAATCGGTCGGAAAATTCACTGTTTTAAATTCTTCGGGCGGAAATTTTCACTCTGACCCCAGATCACATCCAGATCGTTCACATCTTCCACGGGCCGCACCAGACAGCAACGATCTCCGACTTCCAGAACCATTAAAACTCGACCATATAAACCTTTTATCACATCGCCCACTTTGAGACCTAAATTGCAAGACATCCAGAACGGCGGCTTTCTAGATGACCAATGAAATTGAAAGCTACCTTCAACACTCTTGATCCCTGTGGCGACCTGTTTGACTTCTCTCTTAATTTCCTTAATTTCTCTTTCACTCCAAATGGATTCCATTAAATCTCTGGCCTTCTCTGTGTCAACAAATAACTGCTGACTATCTATTCCCGACGTTAAAAGCGCCTGACCTTCAGGGACGTGAACTGAACTCACCACAGGAATTCCCAAACCAGACACCCTCCCGATAGTCACGCCACCTTGATTAATAGTCAGCGCCGAATCAGGGGTTTCCACTTCACCAACTGAACCAAGAGTAAATTTAGCTTCAATTTTACCAACCGGGCTGCTAAAAGGGCTGAAAACAAAATTACTAAATCTACCATCGCCCGGGCGGATCTCATTCCACTTTTCCCCGTCCGATACATAGACTTTATTTTCTATATAATCATACATGGTGGCAGGATTCATTCTTAATTTAAGCTCATCCTCGCCGACTTTATTCACCACATTAGAGACCCAGGATTTAGCCCATGTCGGCGCTGGCATTTCTTCACTCATAGCAGGTTCACTTGATCTCTTTACCACTTCATCTCCCACCGATCAATCACCTGATTAATCCTGTCTTTCCACAATTTCGGGAACTCCTGGGCATCTTCCCGATACCTAATTACATTCCTGGTAAACCCTTCTTCGTCCCGCTCCTTGGTCAGCGCCTCAAGCATTTCGTCTACATTTTTCAGCGCCAGCTTGTGTTTTTCCAGTTCAGTTTTTTCTTGCTCCTGAAAAAGCAACATCTCAAAAAGCGGGTTCCGATACATGCCGACATGGGTTAAATAAACCGCCCGAGACAGAACCGCATCTCGAACAAAATTGGGAAACTCGTTATTATATTCCTTGAAGTTAGCCAGGATCCAGGTCCATACCGCCGCATATTCCGGGTTGATCCGACACTGAATATGCTGCCCGGGACCTCTGCCTTTTTCTTGTGCTGGGGAGATGTAAATTTTATCTGGATCCCAAGCTTTCCCTGCTGTCGTACGAATCATTACATCCCGAACCGTCTCGCTGCCATCGGTCTTTCGCTCAATATCCGGGCCTTCGTGTCTACCCCCTAATAGCGGCCGACCGTTTATCTTTCGCTCATCACCTCCCCTGGTCTCTTCATCACCCTCAATTTCCTTTTCCCAATCCTCTTTGGGACCTAAGTCATCCGCGACCTGGATAATGCCACCCCGGCGTTTTGGTGAGGTTTGGGGGGTATTAAGGTCTGATTCATTGGCATTGGTCTCATGATTTTCGGACATAGCAAAGCAAGGCTCCTAGTTTTATTTGATATACTCGCACCCCCCAGAGATCCTCAACCGCCCGACCTCGCCGCAGTCCGGTTTTTTATTCCTCTATCCAGGGCATTTTACCTAACAACCTGGAGATCATAAAAAACACAATAGCAAGGCTCAGGGTCGGGAGGGGCGGCAGGGTGGAAACCCTGGCATGGTAGTTTCCAGGATGCCTATTCTGCCTCCTTGTGGACGAAGTGGAAAAAGGTGAATTATTTTACTGGTCCCAGGCTATCCCGCTTAGTCGGCAGGGTTTTGAAAAAGTTAACATCTGACTTAAAGGGGATGGTTTTGGCGACCTGGAAAGGTTTGGAATTTATTCCTTAAACTTATCCTATTCTTGATCTAACCAGGTATTATCTATATCTATTCATGATCTAATCTATCTATTCATGCCATGGTCTCTCAGGTGGTCTATTTATTTTCTGGTGGTCTATTGATAATAACTTCTTTTTTTATTGAATTTTTCTCATCATGTGTAACAGCGATTCACGTGATTTTTGCTGAATCGCTGTTACACGTCACTCTATGCAATATATTTCCTATTATAAATTTCCTATAGTATATAAATAGAACTAACGTTCCCCTTATTATGTATATTGATTTATTATTATTATTAAAAACGCCTCTCTTTATCTATCATTAAGATGCTTATTTTCTATCCATCTTTAAATCTGCTTTCAATTTGCCTTCTTCCCATTTTCCCTATTGATCTGTTACCTTTTATCCATCTTAAGAAAGCAGTGTATAAATGACTCATTTCTACCGACCCGCGCGGACCGCGTTATCTAATCTCGATTCATCTGATCTTGGTCTCCATGATCCTTATGATCCCCTGAACCCTCCCTCTCCCTGTTGTAAGAATTGCGTTTACTTTCATCTTGATTTTACCGTCGAGTATTCCATGCACAAAAAGGAAGACACGGGGAATAAAATCTTCTACAGGCTCAAAACGGCGCAGGGTATTCAGGAAAACCTGCCAATTGAATTCAGCCTAGATCAATGCCAAATTCTCCAGCCGTTTGGCGACTGTGATAAAAAGGGGGTTGTTCATGAGGAATTTCTCTGTCAGGAATACTGGTCCAAGATCAACCCTGAAAAACCAGACGGCTGGGATTTTGAAGACTATGAAGAGGAAGAAGTATAAATGGCTAAACTCACCAAACTGGACCAACTCAATCAACCAGACATCCCTGAACTCATCCCACCACTTGGACCCCGCACCGATTTAACCGATCCAACAGGCCAATTAAAACTCACCTGGGAAGAACTCATTACCTCTGATCTCCCTTCATCTGTCCGCAAAATCGCCTTCGCCCGAATAACCCGGCAACGCTTGGACAACCTAAAAAACTCCATCAAATCCTGTAAACTTTGCGACTTACGAAAATTCTGCCGCTCACCTCAGCCCATGACCGGCCCACATTACGGCCCAGCATCACCACAACCCAATCATCCCGGCTCCTGTATCATCGTGACAGACTACCCCGGCATGTCTTCAGATTCACTCCTGGCCGAAGCAGTCAGACATTACCAAATCCCAATCGCTGCCTACATCACAACCGCTGCCTGCACCCCACCACCATCACGACCCATAAAGGCCAGTGAATATTCTTCATGCCGCCTCAACCTGGAATCTCAGATCAACTTTATCCACCCATGGCTCATCATTTCACTCGGCGCCCAAACCTTAAAAGCTTTTCATCCTAAACTAGGCGTCACCCAGGATCGCGGCAAATTCTTCAAAACCATCATCAATGGTCAGGAATACTGGGTCATCTCTACATGGAATCCCGGCTATGTTCGACGGCAAATCACCCATGAAAAAAAGCCAGCCTCCCAATGCTCATCCTACCGGGAATTTAGAGCGGATCTCAAGCTCGCCGCAACCGCCTTGAATATCGCCACAACCCTTGGAGGAGAGATAGTTGACGGAATTATCCAGCTAGTACCCCATGCAGATAAGGCTGGACTCTACGAACCTACTGAGGAGGAATTAGCCGCACTTGATCAAACCATTCAGCCGAAGGTCCCTAAAAGTTTATACCTGGACGATCTGGACAACCTGCCAGAGTATATAAATGGTCTGCCAGAATTTTAACGACCAGGTATAAACTTTAAAGATTTTCTGTCCGGCCCGCCCGCCGCCCTACCCTCTAGCCTTGCTATTGGGTTTTTTTATTTTCAGGATCTCCTACAAACCATCCCAAATCTCAGAAGGTGGTTTTAATAAAATTCAGAAAAAACCAAAGTGGATAATACCAATTTGGATGAAAATCCATCTCCCCGCAGTGAAAAAACCAGCAGTGAAAAAACCAGCAAATCTAACAAACCATCCCCTATTCCAGGCTCTCATTACAACCCCAACGCTAAGCCCCCCACCCCTAAAAAACGCACCAGGGAAGACATCACCCGCACCATCGCCAGGAACGCAGAAAGAATAGTCGACCTGCTCATGGGAGAAACTGACATTGGTGAATTATCCCAGCACCTGAAACGCCGACCCAATCTCCTTCCCCTTCCCCACCATCAACGGCCAAACTCATCCCACCCATCACACTTGGCGCCTAAAATCAAACCCCTAGCCTTGAAACCACCCCGACGAAGATCCCGTAAAATTACCCAGGAGATGCGGGAATTGATCTCTCTAAATCGGGATAAAACGCCATTGATAGTAGTTTCTATGATCGAGTCTTCTTTCTCTGTCACCATCTCCACAAATACTGTTTATGTTGTTTGGCGGGAGACCAGGAAACCAGAATCTACCCCAGAAGAACCAGGTCAGGAAGTTTAAAGAAAGCAGCAAAACCAAGTGCAAATAAAAGCCGAAATCATTGCCGATTCATATTGCGCGAACAGAATTACCACTTTTTTGGTAACAGCGCCCAGAATCATTCTCTGTGAAATCAATACGCACAAAATGATCTCAAAAAATGCCGCATCATCTCGCGCTATTCCGGTTTCCAAAAGAATCGAGCAGGTTCGGGACAATGGATTTATTCCGACCTTTTGGGGCCTCAACAAGCCTGGTATGCAAGCCTCTGAATGTATGACACTGGCCGATCAAGTGGAAGCTGAAGAACTTTGGTATACGGCTAAAGATTTTGCCTCCTCTATTGCATCTCGAATGGACAAATTAAAAGTTCACAAGTCCATTGCTAATCGTATAATCGAACCCTATGCCTGGGTTAGTCAGCTTTTAACGGCAACTGAATGGGGTAACTTTTTTAATCTTCGAGTTGACGAAGCCGCTCAGGATGAATTCCATGAACTCGCTGGACAGATGTTGCTTGAATATCAAAACAGCCAGCCGGTTACCCTCAAGCCCGGAGAATGGCATGTTCCTTTCGACTCAAAAGACAACCAGGAATTTCCCATTGAAGATCGTCTCAAAGTTTCTGCTGTTCGGTGTGCTCGGTTATCCTATGAGAAGCATGATGGGGCAACTAATTTTCAGGAAGATCTTAAGTTCGCTCAGGAAAAACTTTTAGGTCCTGGTCACATGTCACCTTTTGAACATTCCGCACAGGCTCAAGGTGAATTTGCCTTCGAGAATATGGACAGCTTAAATGAATACCTCAAGGATGAAAATGCCAGATGGGACGGTGAAAATTTCTGGTGGGGGCCGTATCGGAATTGGACGCAGTTCAGGAAAACCTTGGCCGGTGAAAATCGGGAAGAATTTAACGCAGAAAACCTACTTGAAGGATGGAGTAGACGCCGAATTCAGCGCGGGTATGATCAAATTGAATCGTACGTCTAAAATGCGACTCCATCACACCCCCTATGTCAAAGAATTTCATGATTGGGCCAACCCATTCGTCCATGCCCTGGGAGACGATCACCCGCCCGGCTGCCCAGTTCACGACCCCAACTCCCTTCTCCTGACCTTCCCCGAACGCGCTCAGATCATTCTTACCCGCGTTCAAAAGCAGCATCCTGAATGGTCTATAACCTCTGTATCCTATCCGCCAAAAACCTGGGAAGTCACCTGTCCGAACTGTCTCGACACCTTTACTGCCTCCCCTAAAGCCCCGCATATTTGTGAAGTCTGCATGGCTGGAATACTTTTAGAGAACAAGGAACGTGGCATAAAGGAAAATCTGGAAAAAACGAATCGTTGGGCTGAGTTACAATCCATTCAGTTCAAAAATGACGAGAAAAGACGAATCAGAGAGGGAAGGAAAGAGGAGGCCCAGGCCGCATTTAAACAGGCTGAGACAGCACCCAAAAAACTAACCTTCGGCGTTGACGCGCTGCCTGATCAGTATAAAAAGAAAAGGAAGAAATCCTAAATATGTCTGCCAGTCCACTTAAAACCCCACCTGCTCATGTTTTTTCCCGGCCAGGAATGCCCGACCTGCACCCTGTTCAAATTTCAGCCATTACCCATCTCCTTTCTACTCTGCCTAAATCTACTCCATCCAAGCCCCGCCTACCTGATCTACCTACTTTCCTCCCATTACTCGACCTCGACCTTCCCGGCGACCCATCGAACCTCATCCAACATGTAAATCTCCTCATTCTCGACTTCCAGGCCGCCTTTAAACGCGCCAATGAAATTTCACCACCCCTCATCCTCCCCGACGAATACTCCACCCTCTTCGCCACTATTGAGGCCGATTTTCCTTGGCAGTATAATGACTGTGGATACAAAGGCTGGCAGGACGTTAAAGCCTACAGAATTCACCCCAGTTATCCAAAAATGCCGCTAGAAAATGTGGATCTATCCTTCCCTGAACTCTCCCGTGTCGCTGATCCTCTAGGCTGCCATGGTTGGTTTTGGGTGACGAAAGATTTCCTACCTTATATTTTCCCCCTGCTCGCTAAACATGGCTGGCATTTTAAACAGATCTTCACCTGGATTAAAACCAATAAGCAGAATCAACCGTCATACGGCATGGGATACTGGGGGAGGAATGCTTGTGAGTTTTTAATCTTTGCCATACGTCTCAACCAGTTCCGAAAGTCTGCACCTCAAATACCATTCAATAAAATCCGGACCACCACTCCAAACACTATTTTTGCTGAGGATATTTACCAGGACCTCTGTATGGAAGAACTATTCACTAACGACCATGGCCATCACCTCATGCTTCCTAAATCCTACCATTCAGCTAAGCCTGACAAAGCCTATGAACTCATGGCCGCCTTATCCCCTGGCCCGCGATTATCTATCTTTCAACGAGCGCCACGTGAAGGATGGAAGTGTTTTGGGTGGGAGATGAATGGCTAGTCCCTTGGATACTCCCTATACACCCAGGAATTTCCCATCAACGTCAGAAGATCAAACTATGAACGAAAGAAACTTCAAGTCAGTCATGTGCGGAACCATTGGGCGAAAACCCGATAACACCCGGGTTTTCCAGAATATTTCGTACGATTTTTTAACCCGCCTGCCAGTTAATACCCTTGAACCCATTCCCCTGGTCCTCAAAACCCCTGTCGGCTGGAGTGTTAAAACCAAAAAAGAATCCACATTTGGCTCTTTAGATGAACTTCCACCCATAGCTCAATCTTCTGTCATTTTACGGAATTTCTCTGACAATTACGTTAAACACCCGGTCAATTCAAAGCCTGTGGTATTTCTCAAAGGTAAACATTTAGTCGAGAATCCTTACACCTTACCTGGTAATTATGAAGTTGAAATCAAACGCCAAGTGGGCCATCATTCACAATCTCCCTCTGTGATTTCCTATCCCAACACCCTTCTTCTCTCCATGCGCGGGTTGATCGATAAAATCTTAGACAACCTTCCTTTTTCTGAAAATACCTACTTAAAACGATTCTCTGACCTGCTTAAATTCCAGGGTGGCCGGCTGACACAAAATCAATGGGATGCCTTACTCGACCAGGCAATAACTAAAAATGCCATTAATGAGACAATCACTCAAGAAGCTATAGAATTAAAAAACACCTGCTTCAAGAATAAAATCGGATTTTTACATCTCTTCCAGGCTTGCCTCTTTGAACTCAACCATGAATCCAGTTTCTCCGGTCTACCTACTACTAACCCTTCCCTACTCTCTGACGAAGGCTTGTCCTATTTCTGCTTTCTCCCCACCCATCGCCCCTATAGAGATTCCAAAGTCCACACTAGAGTCTCCACGGCCGATATATACCCTCATTTTTATTACTCCTTATACAATATTTTCACAACCGGAATCTTAACTGCTGTCGCCCCTGATTCACCGGATCGCAAAAATTCAATCTCTTCCCTGAATCAAAACTATTGGGCTTCAGCCTCCTTTATCCAGAAGAAATTCCGCGAGCGGGCCGCGCTGAAATATTGTGACATTTTGGACCTGATCAACCTACTAAACACTGACATGCCTCTAATCTCTGAATGCGTTAAGGAAGTCCGAATTCCGTTAAACACCACTTGTAGATTCGGGCTGGCAATGTTTCGTCATGCCATTCTTTCCATGCCTAATGCTGAATCAATGGATGATGAACTGCTTTTAATCTCCGCCCATGCCAAGGTTGAGGAGGTTCGCAAATCATTAATTAAGGTGGTAGAAAGAACTGTAGACGGATCAGGGGGTAAATCTAAGTTTACTATGAACGAACTGAGAATTCAGCAGTTAGGAAATATCATTGGTGATAAATTTCTAACTAATTCCCTGGTCGACTCTATCCATTACGTGAACCAGTTTAATCACAACCAGTATGATCCGTTTAATTCTGGGACTGGCCACCCTGTTCCTAAATTTGGTGAAATAGTAACTGAGACCAGGCCGTCCGTTAAAAAGGATGAAGTTAAAATCAAAATAGATCCGGATGATAAACTGTCTGTCAACACCATGTATGCTGATAAAAATGCCACCCCGCCCGAACCATCGCCTGAAATTAAAAAGGCTATTCAATACCTTAACGAAGTCACTCCTCAGTTTTCCTTTTCCGATTCCTTGAATCAGGAAGAAAACTCAATCCTCGCCATTCAAAAATCCATCCAGGCCGAAGTTCTCAAATCGCTCGGTATCCCGCCTGAATATTTCGACCCAGGTTTCAGCCACTTCAACGCTAATCAATCAAAAGGAGAAAACGCTATGGTTCAAATTCAATACAAACAACCCATTCAACCCAACCCATGGAAAATCGCTCAGACCTTCCTTAGATCCGGAATGGAAAACCCCATCTCTTGTGACTCAACCCTTTCGAACATCATACCCGCCGACCGAATCGCATTCATTTCCCGCGACATACCCGACAGTTTAATCCAGCACCTCACCGGTAAACCAGCCAGCCATTTCGTTGCCACACTGCAAAAGGCAGAAATTAAACCCGGGCAACGCGGATTCGATCTACACCTGCACCAGAAGGAACCTTTTGAATCATCCAGTTTTTTTTGGCGCCTCGAATCCGGACCCCATCAAGGCGAGAAGTCCCCTCATTATTTTATCTCGTGCTACCGAGGAGGGAAGCAGGTTCAAAGTCTGGAAATCGTAGCCAACAGCCAAGAAGCCATCGAGAACCAGAAAGAACTGGAAGACCTGAATAAAGAACTTCAGGTATTTCAAAAAGTTTGGGCAGGGATGGGGCTTCCTGAAGAATATTTCACCCCTGAAGCTCAAATCAGTATAAACAACAGCAAAAAGAAAGAGGACAATATGTTCGACAAAAACGCGGCCCAAAATCAAGCTAACCTATCTCAAATTCATGAACTCCAAGAGGCCCTTAAATCGGCTATTCAAAAATCTAGCCTCAGTGACGCCGAGAAGCAGAAGAAAATTGAGCGAATTGATCGGCCTGTGGAAGGTTTAGGAAATTCTGCTCAGTCTAATGCTCAGTCTAATGCTCAGGCTAATGCTCGGTTCGTTATAAATTCCGGGATAATCGATCCATCCAAAGATTCAGACGGTCACCCTTTGACTCATGGCACCCCCTCCAATACTCCTGCCCCTCCCACTCCTGCCGATCCCCTTTCCAAAGCCGCTCAAGCCTATCAGGACCAGATCGCTAAACTCCAACAGCAGTCCGTCCTTGTCGAGCAGATACAGGCAAAATATGCCCAGGTCGAGGCCACCAAAGCCCAGTTAAACGCAAACAAAACCGTCCTGGACGAGACTAAAACTAACCTGACAGCTAAATGTGAACAGGCCCAAAAGGTCTTGGAGGAAAAACTCTCCCAACTCCAGGCTGAACAGTTATCTATCTTTGAAGAACAGAAAAAACTCGGTCTGAATCTCGACAAGGAGATCATCGGCCAGGACATCATGGATCAACTCCTGAACCCGGCCGCTACCATTAACCCTAAAACCGGCAAACAAATTCAAATCACTCCTTGGTGGGTTAAGCTCCCCATGCCACTTGCGATGATTTTCATGATCGTTTACCTGGCGCGCTCGGTTTATTCCCTCAAGACTCAAACCAAAAAACGCCCCAAGTCTATTCCCTCTACCCGTAAACCGGCCGCCAGAACTCACCAGAAAGCCGCTAATCAATCTAATTCACCCGCCCCCCAGGTTATCTCTGCCCATGTCCTGGAAACCCCACAGCCGCCCTATCAACTCGGCACAGGGAATTCCACGATCACGGTAGGAGGCAAAGTAAGTCAAAGTAAACCTAAGCGCCCCAGTAAACCCAAAACCCAGTCAACTCAAACAGACAAAGGAAATTAACTAAATGCCCGCTTCCGGAAGATTCTTTATCCCGCCATCAATCTTGGAAACCTTCGCCGATATTTATCTTGGCGGGATTAACAGCAATGGCTCTTCCGGAAGCAAGGGGGCGAAAAAGTCTGACGCGCTAGGGATCCTCATCCGCCTCTGTGACAAAGCTGATTTTCGTAAACATTCCGAGTCTCGCCGCACAGGTCAGCAATTGGATGTTTACCGGATTTACTCTGATTCCATGGGAGAACTGGAAGCTGAACTCTCCCCGACCGTTTATCTTTCACTTCAGGCTAAAATGACCGAAACCGCTGGACTTAAAATTGTGGTCGACCCGAACCTAAACAAAAAGGATGAAAACGGCAACGCGGCACTTCCTGGGGTTATTGGTCTTATGCCGCAGAAATCTGGGAATGTAAACGGTATGGGGAGTATTGGATCGATATACCGGCCGGTATCTTAATTTTTCCAAAGGAGATTACCTATTTTTGATTAAACCAAGACCCTTCAAAAGGTCTATTTTTTTATACAAAGGAGCAGAAAATCATGTCCAACATCCTGAAGAAACTCAACGAAATGGCTCAGGAGAGAAGCCTTCAAGACTCCAAAGACTCAAAAAATTCCTCCAGCGCCTCCATAAAAATTGAAGGCAATCAAAATGTATTATTTGAGGGTGTATTGAGCGATCCCCCCGATCTCTTCCAAAACGGCGACCACCCCGGAAAACTTCTCCAACAGGAAATAACCCGGCTCCAAATCACTTCTGAAGCCGTCGCCAAATGGATCAAGGTCGACCCGAAAGTCATCAAGTCAATCCTCACTCAAACCCCTGCATCCCATCCAATCAACGCCCCCCTCTCTTTACGCCTAGCCTGCTTCTGTGGCGTGGCTGACACGTTCTGGTTACGTTTACAGGGGTTGTATGATTGCGCTCGGTATAGGGAAAAGATTAGAAAATTGAACATTCCGAACTGGACTCAGGTTTGTCCTGGAATACCGGCCAGAGATTTACCACATAGTCAACAGTCCGGGCAACCTCAACTTAAACCGCTCGATCCTGGTCTTAAGCAACTGATTGAGGAGAACATTCAAACGGCTCAAGTTGTCACTCAAGGTATTCCTTAATGCCTATGTATCGCGTAGCCTCATCTATTTCTAATATCCACACTCCTGCTCCTGGCGCTTATGATTATGCTGAAATTTATGAATCGAACACTGCCAAAGAAGCTGTTCGATTTCATTGTGAAACATTTCATGAACAGGGTATTAAAATTCCTGATCGTCTTTATGTATGCAGGGCCTGGGGTGGCCCGGTCTATGCTTTTGACTGTGAAATTAAGGTAAGTATTACACAATGCGCAGAAATAATTACTCACTCCGTCCGTCAATGCGTCCCCAGGCCCCACCTCACAGCCGCCCCGGTTTGTCCATAAAATAACCCTTGAAAGGCCCTATCCATGAGAAACATCATCAACACCATCCATTATTTTGCCTTGTTTTGCATCAATTCGATCAAGGCAATCTCTTTAATTTTCTTCGCCCTACTCATCGCCTCTTTAAGTTAAATGGCGCGCGGCTCGAAAGTTAAGAAAAAACCCCGCCCACCTCGACCCTCTAAAACCCATTGCCAGAAACAACATTTCAACGAACGCTGCAGGCAAAGGCTCGGCTTCATCCCGACCCGTTCTCAACTAGACTGGATGAAAGAACAGATCCAAAAGAGAAAGGCAACATTCTTTGACCGGCAATCTGATCGTATTACCCGCTGGCTGGTAACTCTACAAAACATCTCTTGCCTGGTGGTCTACGATAATAAACGGCACAACCTGGTAACCATCTGGCCCTTTGATCTCGACCTGGACAAGTGCAACAATATACAAATCGTACGAAGAGACGGGGGAGTCATCACACCCGTTAACCTGGAGAATATTGAAATCAACCCGGTCAAACCAGACACCTCTAAGGCCCTGGACATACCGCCATTTAGCCTGACCGATGATGAATTGATGGCTAGTTTCAGGCGACGGCGGGAAAAGAAAAACAGTAAAGAAAGCAGGTAAATAATGCGATTCGTCAATAAAAAAATCCAAGTAATCTCGTCTTCCGACAAATTCGTTCATATAACCTATCAGGTCGAAATTCCGCAAGCCAATAATTTGTCATACAGGTTGATCGGCCGAGTAGTTAGGATGAGTGACCACTGCTGGACATTTCAAACAAGAACCGCATGGCATTCATCTCCCGGTAAATTCGAGACTGGCTTTTATTCTGCAGTGTCAGAAGAACGATACGGGACCAGGAATGAAGCAGGCAAAAGGGTGCTGGAAGAATACAAAAAAGCAATCAGCAAAGGAGAACCAAAATGACACTCAAGCAACTTAAACTTTTCCTCGAACGCAACCCGGGACTGCCCGACTCCACTCCTATCCTCACCACTGGCGAGGATCACTCCTATCGCTCCATAAATGTTCAAATGTTTCCGGTCTGGATGGATTTAAGTTTGCATTTCGAGGAGTACCATGGGCCACCCTATCAAGTTAAAAATGGGACCAAGTTGAATGGAATCATTTTCTCATAGCTAAATACATCTTTTGAAATAATATAGTCTTGAATCCTCGACCACTGGTCGAGGTTCTTTTTTTATCCCATTAAAGGATCTCCCCCTACCCACCGAAATTTGTTAATAACAGACAAACTCAAAAACCATTAAACATTAAAGCAATTTTAACGCACATTGAAGGCAAATTTATGCTCGACAAAGGCAAAAAAAGAATCTGGCCATCCAAACCCCTTAAGCCGGAAGAAACCGCTCCAGCCGACCTCCCTACTCGTCCCCCTGGCGCTCCCCCTCCCATATCTGCTAAACGCAAACAGGGTCGACCACCATTTAAGAAGCTCCAGGCCGGTATGACCAAAGCGGAAATTGAAGAGACCAGAATCACCCTGGCCGCCGAGAAATTAGCCAGAGAAAAACTTCGCTCCGAACCTCTTAAATTTATCGGAACACCATGGTCTAAACAACCATGGGAAACATTCCAATCCTATCAATGCTTTGTGGTGTATCTTAATCTGGGAAAGAATCGATCCATTGACACTTGCATTCGCTACACCTATCCCGACACCGAATCCCTAGCCCGGGCCACGGGAAGAAAGCCGGGAGCGAAATACCAGAGGCCAAAGGATAATCATGAATTTGTGGCCATGTGGTGTGCTGATTATCAATGGGTAAGACGATCCGCTGCCTGGGATGATTACCTGTCTGCTGTGGGGGAACAGATTTCAATTAACTCGGCCAAGAAGATGCACATGCAACATGCCGAACTGTTTGAGGATATGTTTCTCAAGGCCGGGAAAGTGATGCAGGAGATCTTCACTGACCCGGTTCGACTGTTACAAATGGATATTGATGATGTAAGGAAATGCATGGAGACGGCGGCTAAATGGGAGAGACTGGCCAGGGGTATTTCCGGAGATGAGAATAAACCATCTGTTGGGATTAACATCACGAACAATAACCAGGGCAATGTAAATACTCAAATCAACAATGGCGCGGCCGACTGGGATTTGAAGTGTCTGTCACCTGATGAGTTACGATCCCTGCTGGCGATAAAACAGAAAGCTATGCAGGCGAAACATGGTGGGCTCATTAACCCGGGAAATGTATCTCAGGAAGATCAGCGAAGCCTGGCGGCAATACCGATAAATGGGAAGGTGGTTTAGGTCATGGCAGAGGAATTTGAATCGGACCAAAAAGACTGGGAAGCCAAACAGTCAAAGGATAAGAATCTTGACCGGCAGCGCATGTTCGACGCCATTAAAACTTATAATGAATCCAGCCCGG
>OFRG01000055.1_pt1 | contig 43505 bp, 58 predicted proteins | sample 1543071 | NCBI WGS metagenome assembly OFRG01 (sample SAMN07774222, study PRJEB24372) | wastewater metagenome | isolation source: WWTP Verbania (Effluent) | place: Italy: Verbania | collected 2015-12
CTTTATACCTGTGATTATATATATATATGAGGCATAGTCAAGTTGAATCAACCGGAGGTGAGCCGATAAATAAAAAGTGCCTGCTAATATTAGTAGGCACTAGAAAAATATAAACTATAAATTTGGCGATATGTCTATATGAAGCAAGCATCTTCTATTAGATCTATAACCTCATTCGATAAAGCTTTGAACTCAGCCTTGTCTTGTTTTGTATAGGTTGGCCACTCAGCCTCTAACTTTGCCCGATCAGTCATCTTTAATAGGCTTAAGCCAAGTAGAACATTCTCTATTTCAGTCATCTTACGTCGAGGCTCTTTAGTATCATAGTCTGGAGTTACTGCAATATAATCGTCGTCTAGCCCACTATATAGCTGTACTAAGTCGCCACTATCAACCTCTAAACCTAGCTGAATTGCTGCTTCTAACTTCAATTCCTTGATCTCCTAATAGCCTACTTCATATTCCTAGTAAGTTCTTGCATATTAACCTTCACAGCCGGTACATACCCATCACTCGACGGCGTACTATGGATATGCACAGGCACACTGCTATTAGGGCTTTGTATAACCATACCAGGTCGAGGTTGTGCTTGCTCTTGAGGTATTACTTGAGGCATAGCTAGGCTACCAATCGGGCTTTCCTCTTGCTGCATCAATAGCTTCTTACTCATGTGGAATGTAGCCGTTTGACCACTATTAAATGGTATAGCCACAGGTTTCTGTTGAGCTCCTACCTCTGGTGGTACATAACTCGGTTGAGAGTTCCCTTGTAACTCAGTAGGGAGCTGTGGCCTACTATCAGCTAAATTATTTAAAGCTTCGTTCTCATTATAAGAATATAAAGGGACATTAGCTAAAGGGTCAGGATTATAGATTGGCTCGTCTTCCTCTTCATACTCTTCCTCATCCTCATTTGGTACTTCTAGAGTAGATACCACATCTAAACCACCCTGTATCCTCTCTTGATGAGGATCAAAAGGAGGCATAGGTTTCTTAGTCACCTTATGCCTGACTGACAGAGGGCTTACTACTTGCTCTAAGGATAGCGCCTGTGAGCCATTAACTAGTTGGCAGTATACTGATAATACCTTATTCGGTAATATTAATTTACTAGCAATTAAATTAAAGAGATTAATATACTCACCATTACTTGCAGGCTTAAAAGGTTGATCAGTCAAAAACTGATTCCTAATTAAATTCACTACATCCTCAAGTTGATCAGCCGTATGTAATAATAAAGCTTTATTGACATATACTGGTTTATTACCGGGATGCTGTGAAAGTAATATAACCTGCTTTAATGCTCCAACATAATCTTCGCCCATGACTAATGCTCCTTAATTGATAACTAATCTATACACTCTTACCAGGTCTGATACTACCACTGTATACATTCTTCTTACCTCTGACCTGTCCTACAATAATACCAGAGTTAGAATAATCAACACGTCCAACAGTAGGAGCTTTAACTTGATCAAGTCTTTTCTCAAGCATTTTAACTGGTATAGCTCCAATAGTCTGAGGCGTAGATAATGTGGCCGGACATTCCGTAAGCTCTATAGCTGGATTGCAGATGATATCTTTATAGATCTTGAAAAGCTCATCAACTACGGCTGCCCAAGCTTGCTGTACATGAACTGGCAAATACTCTAAGCCGCTATCAGAACACTGTGCATTAAAGGCAGAAGTATGGCTATCATAGATAGTATAAGCTAGCTCCTGTCTTTCATGCAGAGGTAGGTATGTATGCTGAGTAAGATGTCGATTCTGACCGAAGTATCTTCCTGCTACTTGTAGTACTGCTTTCCAGCCCTGCTGCTCCTCAGTATTCAGTGAACTGAAAGAGTCTAACGCCACTTCTTGAGTTTCAGCATCGCATAGTGCCTTGCAGTAAACATCATATATCTCATATATCTTTTGTAATTCAAGTTGTAAACCTAAAAACATAACATAACCTCACTTTATTTGAATTTTAATTTAACAATGAGCCGGAAGCCTTAAATACTACTTTTTTAGTAGCAGGCTTACTTACGATTGACTGATCTTGAGGGTTGCGATAGCTTCTTTCAGCTACTTTCCTAACACTAAACTTGCCGAAACTTTTAAGTTGAACAGCATCACCCTCATTAAGCACTGAATCAATCGTACCTATAACGAGGTCAATGGCTCTACCGGCTGCTTGTTTGCTTAAAGTAGGTGACTCCATTAAATCAATTAAGTCTTGTTTATTTAGAACTTTCATTTAAACTATCTCCTCTGAATTTAATATGCTAATCAACTGATTAGCTAACACTTATGTCAATTACTTGGTAGTAACGGCTTTAATAGAAGTTGAATATCCGAGGCTAAAGCCATAATCTTACCCTGAACAATCTTTTCAGACTCTAAAACCCTACTCAAGTCTGCTGGGCTGACAAAATCTTTATTTCTTAAAGCTTGAATATCCTTTAGAACCTCATTCAGGCTGTACTCGATAATATTAAGCTGTTTATCTACTGCGGCTTTACTATAACTTGCCATCAGTTTCTTCCCTAGCCGTGACTAGCTCGTAATATCTATAAAGGAAAGCCCTTTTAATGCTAATAGGTGAGATCTTCTCAATCTTCAGGCCAGGAATAGGATCATAGTTCTCTAATCTACTTAGATCTACTTTATGGAGACAATCCCGAAACTCATTACTTAGTATTCTATTATCAATATACTTCACTTGTGGCGGCATGGGATAGGCTACTTGAAGTTTCTTAGATATAATTTCATCGATCTTATTCTCATACTCTATAAAGCCCTTACCAAACTCTGTATGGTGCTTATAACCTCTCGGTAAGTCTGGCATATATGCCTCAGTCTTATCATGCAATAAGGCATCTAGCTCATAGCCCTTATCAACATAAAAGGAGCATAAGAGACTATGGTGAGCCACACTATAACCCCATTTAGTATGAGCATTATATCGAGGTTGATAAGATAAAGCATGAGCAATATCTCGAATATCAATTTGTGATGGGTGTGGGTGAAGTATTGAGAAGTACTTACCACTATAACAATGAAGATAGGGAGTCGAGCCAATTGCTAGACTAGCTTGCATCGCACAATCGTCAACTAGAGATAACTCTCTTGCTTCTCTAGTTTTTAGCCAATCATTTACTGTTTTGGCATCACCACGACTAGTATGAAAATTATATCTCAATTGATTATTATTTAAGGGCATTATCAATGGATTTTTCCTATGTTTAATCTTAAGATCTTAATCTTTACATAGATGACATATCTCTGTCAAACGTAATAATTGACAAAAAGCCAGATAGCATCTTACAATAGAACCATAATTAGATCAAACAAGGATGAATAAATGCCAAACTATAAAAATGCCAGTGCCTCGACCCTTGATCGAGCATCAATCTGCCCAGCCTCATTAGCTCTGCCCTATGTCTCAGAAGCTGTCGGGGATGCCGCCGTCAAGGGGACATTAGTACACATGTACCTAGAGCATGTAGTAGGTAATCTCTCACCTGAGAATCATCATGAATTAGTAGAGGTTAAAGAGCTAGCCTTATATCAACTCCGCCAGACAGCTAATAAACCAGCATTAATTAAAGATGCTATTGATATAGCTCGTAATATAGACTTGCAAGATCTTAGAGAGTTATTCCCTCCTCAAGAAATCGAACAGTTTCATTATGAGGTAGCCTTTAAATATAATGTTAAAACTGAAAAGATTGTGGCAACTACTGAACATGGTGACTTCTCTACCTATACTCCCTATGACAATGAGTTCACCGGGGTAGCTGACTTAATACTGAGGCATAGTAACGGCTTCTATACAGTTATAGACTATAAAACTGGCTCTTATACGCCAGTTAAAGATAATGTGCAGCTTAAATTCCTAGCTTTATGTACATATCTTCAATATAAACCAGAATATGTCACAGCACAGATCATTGCTATAGATCGTGATGGCCAAGTCTCTGAAGAGTCTGTTATATATAATACTGCACAGCTAGAAGAACTAAAAAAATACTTCACATCTCTATATCTCAGAGTAGAACAAGCTAGAACTAAGGTAGCTAATAAAGAGGTAGTTTCAGTGACTATAGGCAGCCACTGTAAATATTGTGCCTGTAAGCAGTATTGCCCTGGTTATACCCAACTAGCTAAATCTGCTCTCGATATTCAGCCGTACCATGACCTCAATCTCGACCTGTTATCTCCCGAACAATTAGGTCAGCTTTATGAGAGAGCTAGTACAGCCTTAGATATATTAGAGGCAATAGTGAAAAACATAAAAGGTATCGCTGCTACTACCCCTATACCATTAAATAATGGCCGACAACTGAAGATGATCTCCTTTAATAAGGAAACTATCGACTCTGAGGCTGCCGTCGATGTGTTAAAGGATATCCTCAGTCAGGATGAGCTAATGGCCATTAGTAAGCTCACAATCAGTAAGAGTGCAATCAAAGATGTACTAGATGGCTATAAAGTTAAAACAGTGATGACCCTCCTAGAGAAAAGTGGGTGTCTAAAAAAGAGTAAGGTCGAGTATATCAAACCTCTCTAAGAGATTGACTCCCTATCATCGGTAGTATACTCGTTAACTATACGATAATTCTCCATAAAATCTGCCTTAGAGCCTTAGTTTACTGGTGATAGACTAAGGCTCTCCCCCTTTTACACTAACTATAGAATCCGGCTGAATACCCTTGACATCTAGATGGAGAGCGGTTATATTACACCTACCAGAAAAGAGTATATACAGGAGTAGATGATGCTAACCAAAAATCGAACAACTAATGAGCAAATATTTAAGTCGGCAAGAAGAACTAAAAATAATCTAATTGTTTATAATACTGAAGATCCACAACATACGATTAATCAAATTATTAGCTGGCTGCCGTCTGGAGAGAAACAGCCCATGATTATTAAGTGGACTAATATTAGTGGCTTTAGATCATTAAATGGTGGCAATAAAAACCGCATACCAGTACTAGCAACAAAGGCCAATATGACTGCTATTGAGTCACAGACAATCGAAGAAGCTAGTATTGAGTTAGTACAGAGGCTCAGTGATGATTTTCCTGGCATTATCAGTGATCTTAAGAAGCTCGGCTCTCCATTTCAAGAAAATGTTGGTCTGCCTGAGAGAGGTGTCTGTATCATCGAGAATGCTGGCCAATACTTCGAGGAAGGCTACGATAAACGCTGGGAATATATTCAGATTATTCAAGATTTAGTTAAAATATTAAAGAACAACTACCGCACAATAATATTGATTGGTGCAGAGATCAAAGTGCCGATTGAATTAGCTCAACAAGCTATCGTACTTAGTGATGAGCCTATACCAGAGACTGAGATTGAGAAGATCTTAACTACAATGATTACTAGTAATAACCTCACAATGCCAACCCCTCAAGAGGTTAGCAAGATTGTTCCGGCTTTAAGAGGATTAATTCCCCATCGTATCGAGAAGCATATTTCATTAGCTTTAGACCCTAAATTGAAGCCTGTAGTTAATGTGGACTTGCTTTGGCAAATGAAAGAAGAGGTTATTAACTCTGTGAAAGGCTTGCATGTTAGCCGTACTACTGAGACATTTGATGATATCGGCGGCCTAGAGGATATTAAGTCATTCATTACTAAGCTGTTTAATGGCAAACGGCCACCTAAAGTTATTGCGCTATTATCAGAAGTAGAGAAGGTTTTTGCTAGTGCCTCTATTTCTGGAGATAATACCGGTACATCCTCGGATTTTCTATCTACTACTCTCACCTCATTCGATAACTATAAGTGGAAGGGTATGATCTTTGATGGTAGTGCAGGCACAGGTAAGGACATGGTTATCAAGGCCATTGCTAATACCTTTGGAGTATTGGGCTTAGTAATTGATTTAAATGGGGCAAAGGAGTCTTTACTAGGAGTTGCTGGCTCTAATATTAGAAAACTATATAGTATGCTCTATGCTCTCGGAGGTGAAGATGTGTTCTTTGTAGCCTCTTCTAATGCCTCAGAACAGCTACCCTCAGAGCTAATTAGAAGATTCACCTTTGGTAGAAGATTCTTCCCTATGCCTACTAAAGAAGCAGCTCTAGATATTCTTGGTAAACAGATGAGAGCTTTTCAGTTAAGTAAACAGGCAATTCCGAATATCTCTGGTTATAGTCCGGCTGATATCAGGAATCTCTGCAATCTAGCTGATGCACTATCTATCCCATTAGTAGAAGCAGCTAAAGAAATAACTCCTGCCGCTATCGTAGAAGCAGCTAGGATTCGATCTAGAGGAGAGTGGGCGCAAGAGCATAAGATTAAGTCAGCTTCTACTGGCTTACCTTATGTGATCCCTGGCTCAGAGACTAAAGAAAGTAAGGATGTATCACATGAAAAATCTATAGGTGTTAGACCAATTGAATTTGAACAAAATATATAGACAGCTAAAACCCGATAAAACCCCTTGACTTCGTCCGTATAATGATTATAATAGGAAGAGTCAAGGGGATAAATAAACAAAGTAAAGATTGAAGGAGAACGTGATGTCACACATTGAAGAGACAGAGACAGAGTTCAAGGTTTCAGAGAAGAAGGCAATGATTGAAGCTTTAGGTCTACTAGGCTTTGTCGTGACCGAGAATGATAGTGTTAAGTTCTACTTTGGTAATGAGAAGGCCGATATCGTTGGCAAGATTCTCAATGCTAAGGGTGAGCGTATTAGCAAGTATGATATCGGCTTTAAGGCTACTCCTGAAGGCAATTATAAGCTAGTAGTTGACAATGAGTTCCATAAAGCTGGCTATCCGGCTGCTGATCTTCTCAGAGAGAAGCTTAGTCATCCAGCAGCACCTGGAATTAATTTAGGTCGGCTTCAGCAAGAGTATGGAATCTCAATTGCTAGACAGCAAGCTAAGAAGCTTCACTATAATAGTCGTCGCTTACTTAGAAATGGCAATCCGGTTGTCCAATACTATAGATAATCCTAAACAGAGAAAGTGAGGAAGAGATGGCAGAGCTTATTGATATTGAATTTTTACCAACAGGTAAAACTATAATTAAAACAGATGGTTTTACTGGGGAAGGTTGCATCGAAGCAACAAAAGAATTAACGGCACGATTTGGCGGCAAACAAATATCTGAACAGAAAACTAAGGAGTATTTCGATGGCAAACATAAAAAAGCTCCAACAAAACAAACGGTCAGAACCTAAGATACTACATACTATCGTTTTTCTTCCAAATGGTACAGCTAAGATGCCCTATAACGAATCTATACCTCTCTCTGAGAGGCTAGGTACAGTCCTTCAGAGAAAGAGGGCATCTCATGTTGAACCTGTAGAAAACAGTGATAAATGGTATGTATCACTTACCCCTTATACAGGCAAGCCTAACGATATATTAGGCACTTACAATACTCATAGTGAAGCCTTATCTGCTGAACAGGCTTGGCTACACGATAACTTAGAATAATTAATAAGGAGATAGGTCATGCTCGGATCTTTAGATATAGACTTCGATAATCTAGATAATGCTAATAACTGGAATCAGGCTCAATCTAATGTTACCCCTAATAAAGTAGAGAGCCTTGATCTATCTCAAATTAACTCATTATTAGACTTTTTCCTAATAAATGGTAGATTACCACTAGAGCTACAACTACAAGAAAATAATAACAATAAATAATAGGAGTATTATGCCGGAAACTACTGAGAATACACAGCTAGCAGTAATGCCCATGATGTCCCTTCAAGATAGAACAACACAATTAAAAGCTTATGAAAGTATTATATCTTTATCATTTAAAGTCTTCCCAATTAAGAAGAAAACCTCTAACGATATATTAGATGCTAATAAAGTTGAAGATGTCCTATTTAGTAAAGAAACTGTTGAGACACCTACAGATAGTGAAGGCAAAGCCCAGAGCCATACTAAGGCTGATAAGGCAGTCTTTGGTGTCTATAAACAGATTCTCTTCTCTGAAGAGATTGATGAGATTAATCGGCTAGATCAGATGACTCGTAAGCTCTTAGGTAAGATGACCCTTCCTGGAGTTATTAGAGGTACATTTGTTGTTAATGGAGCATTAACTGAACGAGTTGAGACTTTTCTAAATGAACGTGCCTTTTTAAGAAATCAGCTAGTTAATGAATTTATTAGCTCATATCCTCAGAGAGTCAAAGAAGCCCTCAGAAAGCTTAAGGGCTATGCTAGTGAGAACGATTACCCGAAACAAGAGGATCTGCCTAAGTATTTCAACATGGAATGGATTAATCTACAGATAGATGTCAATTCTACTTTAGGTGAGGTAAACCCAGAGCTACATAGACGGCAGACTCAAGTATTCGATGATATGAATCAGTCTCATAAAGACTCTCTTATCTTTAAAGTTAAGACGGAAATGATTGAATTATTCTCTACTTGCCGGTCTAACCTAGAGGATTACATTAAATTCGAGAAGAACTTCCGCAGTAACTGTACTGATAATATCACTGAATACCTTAATCTTTTTGAGTTTCGCACAGCCAAACTAGACCTTGACTTCAAAGTGATCCAAGCTGCTGAATTAGTTAAAAAAGAAATGGAGAAGATATACGAGAGACTACGTGTCTTTAATGTATCTCAAGCAACCAAGACCAAGAAAAAGACTGTAATAGCTAATTATCTCAAGTCACGACAAGCAATCATGGAGAAACTGATTGAGGTATTAACTGAGGCTATTAATCTGTGCGGCTATGGGCTGAATAATGATAGCAGTGTTATATGTTTAGATATGGAGGAGGTCATCTAGTGATAGGCACTTTAAATAGATTTGAGAAACAAATGATTGCTTTGAGGTACTGGTTAATGGGTAGTGGATTCTCTAGGGCAAAAGATGCCCTGGAGATAGCTTCTGAGCTTCATAATGGTAAAAGACGTGATGGTTCTGAGGAGTTTTCTCATCAACTTGCCGTTACTCACCATGTCAAAACTCTAACTAATAATCTTCTCTATCCTGAAGATACACTTATTATATCATTATTCCATGATAGCGTAGAAGATGACAAAATAACTCTCGCCGAGATATCTGAGAAATTTGGAGATAGTATAGCTGACTGTATTAGTAATCTATCAAAGTTTACTCCTAAAGATAAAATACCTAAAAACCTAGAGTTCTATTACTCCATGATTGCTAGATGTCCGAAATGCTCTATAGTTAAAGGTGTAGATCGAGTACATAACCTAGATACTATGGTCGGAGCATTCACAAATAAAAAGAAGTGGATATATCTAGAAGAGACTGAGACAGGTGTACTGCCAATGCTCAAGCAAGCTAGAAAGAAGTGTTCAAAACAAGAACTAGCCTATCAAAATATTAAGTATATGCTCGAAAGTCAGGTTAAATTATTGCATCATATAACATTAGAAGGAGCAGAATAGTCAACGACTGTCAGCTAAAGCAGACAGCTTGCCGTTCCAAGAGCAAGAAAAGACGAGCAAGAGACGGACGACATTAGGCTGGTTGACACACTTAACGAGAGTGCTGGGCATAGACCCAGGGCAGCCCACTAGCGACAGACCAGGATACGTTCATCACTCCTGGGGACTATTGCTAGTCACCTTGCCACCACTAGCTTGTTGACAAGTAAGACAAAAGAGGCATCTCTATGAGCGCCGTTAAAAACTTGTCAACATTGACTTTAACAGAGGAAATGCTATCGCACAAGTGCGATTCCAAATTCCCCTGGCAGCTAAAGCAGCCAGTCCCCTTTCGAGGTCTATATGGCTTGTTTGGCACAAGAAGTACTCCGAAATACTACAGTACAAGATGCTTTAATTAATGAGGATCTATTTTAATCGACTTAACTGCTATAGCTCTATCGCGGGAACATTTAAGTGAGCAATATTGCCTTGTAGCTGACCTGCTTATACTTTGAATATATCTAAACGGCTCTAAGCAGGTCTTGCATATAAGGCTCACAATCTCAGATTTGCGTATAGCTTGATTAGTATTCTTATAGCCAGACTTATTCTTGCATAGATTTGAGCAATAATGTGAAGTAGCCCTCTTGAAATAAGAGTTACATATTTCAAGAGGTTTTTTACATTCAGGATTACTACAATTAGTTTGAACGCTCTTCTTTTTTATCTTAGTTCTAAATCTGCTAGCACATATCTTTGAACAATAGTTCTGGGCTTCATGCTTGAAATTATACTTCTCATTACATGCCTTACAGATCTTTGATGGTCTAAATTCAGAGTACCGTATAATACTTCTGGGCTGAATATTATTAGCACACCAAGTTGAGCAGAATACCAACACCTTCCGTATAGACTTATAATGCCTCTTTATTGGATGAGTGTTAAACTCTTCATTACATACATGGCATTTATAATATACATTTTTAGTTTTAGCAGTTCTAGGTACATGACATCTTGGGTTTTTACGGGGATTCATTAACCCTAGATGATTAATTACTTGCTCAACTTCTACCCTTGATAGAAAAACAACTCCTCGATCATTCACTTGTGGCTGTATATTTAATTTTATTACGGCTAGCTTTAAGGCCGATAAACTTACAGATAGTAACTTGGCTAGTATAGAGTAACTAAATCTATTCTGTTCTGGTAGATCTTTAATTGATGTCATCGCTATGTTATATCCTTTAATAGGAGGTATTTATTCTTTCATTTTCTGGAACTTTACGGCTTCTACGTTTTTATCAGGCTGTGACTTAGAAATAGGGTACACCTCTTCTTGAGGTGATTGATTCAACCAAGGTAAGTCCTTCTCCATCTCTATGTATTTCACATCCTTAACTTTCTTTGTTTTAAGGCTATCCTTCTTATAATCTATGTAGCTTATAGTAGCATATATAGAGAGTAGCCCCAGGATAGTAATTATAGTGTCTATATTGTCTTGAGTTAGCTGCATACTATACCTCTAATGGCGAAGGCCAGATCTCAGCATTATGATAGAAATATATCAACCTATCAGTTAAGTCTTGTAGTGAAGCCTCCCGTAGTGTGATAAATCCTACTGATGTGCGATAGTAAAGATCTATCTCATATAGCTTACGAGTTCTAGTTATACTAGCTACTAGCTCTTCATCGATCTCAACTCCGCTATGCTCTTTTATATCGTCTATATAAACCGTAACACTATTCTCATCAGGGAATCTCGCCATATTTAGATCAAACTCATAACAATCATCGAGACAATCCTGTAAGGTTCTATACTTATCTGAAGCTTCAATCTCTAAAATACTATAGATCGGTATAGGAGGTAGGCTTTCGAGATCTCCCGTATGCTGAAAGGTGAATACCACATCTTCAATTCTACCTCTGAAGTACTCCTCGCCTTCCTCATTTACCCTCTTAAAAGCCATGAAACTTGGAGAGTACTGTTTCTTATGAGATTCCGGATCATGATAGTAGAATCTAAAGAAATACTGAGTTCTATCTAGTGCCGATTCTAGCTCTAAGCCTGCTTCAGTAGGCATTAACCTTCCGTTTTTATGTCTTTGTATTGCCGCTAACATATTTGACATACTACAAATCCTTTCAGGGCGGGGTAAGACTACCTATAGAACTTAATCTACAGGTAGTAACGGTATTATTCAACGATAGTTACAGCCTGTGTATCTTTCCAGCTTTGAATCTGTTCTCTTAATTGCTGGGAGAGCCTATCTATCTCAACTAAAGGCAAGTTATCTAACTCTTCAGGTGCATCATGATAAGTCAACTGCTCATCGGTATATGTTAGTCTTAGTTGTGGAAAGTACTTCATTAGTCCCCGATGATAGTTGTTAGCTGCTTGCTCTCTAGCTGGATTACGAGGCTCAACGATTTCAGGCTCAACTATCTCAGTTTCTAAGCAGTTAGATATCTCAGTCTCAGTAGGTTTATCCTCTTCAGGTATTTGATTATTAGAGCTAGCTTCTGATGTGTAAGGAGCTAAACCCATTAAGATATCTGTGAACTCATGATTATAAGCATGACTGATAACTTTGGCTTCGAGCATCTGTTTTAAGTATTTAACCCAGGTGCTAGAAGGTTTAGTCTTATCATACAGAAGGGCTGCCTTAGCCTCCTCTAAGCTGAAGGAGTAGTTGTAGAAGTCCTTACTACCCTTGCGTTTAATAGATATAGACATCTTCTGAGCTTTCTCATCATAAGTGATACGTTCATTCTCTAATAGCCCAGAAGCCTTAACTATAGCCTGCATACCCTTAGTTGTAAGTACTACCTTACCATAGATGATTTGCAGTGAATCAACAGACTGCATTGGATGGAAGCCTAGTGAATGACCTTTTAATAGTAGCATTGTGACCTGCTGTTTATTGACCGTAGCAGGTAATATCTTAGACTCATAAATTAATTCTGAGAGCTTGATGAACTGTGGCAAATCAACCATGTTAAGTTGTTGTGATTGTTGTTTTAGCTGTAGTGAAGTTTGATTATTTGACATTTAAGCCCTTCTTATTTAAGCCCCTTGGTTTTCGGGGAATTGGTTTAAGATCTTGCACTCGGTTGTTGAGTTTAACGTAGTCTATTGCCTGTCTTAAGACCTCACTCTTACTGCTAGCTAGGAGCTTATTCTGTGACATCAGCCACTCAGTAGCCTGAGTTCTTAATATACAAGAGATACGTTCTAATTTACGAGCCTGATTAAAGATAGTCTGTATCGGTTGCCCGCCAGCTTCTATATGCTCTTTATAAAGGAATACGCAGCCTGCTAGGGCATTAGCTAGAGATAGATAGACCACTTCACCCTCATGGAATGTTGCTGGCACTATCCTAAGCCATTCAAGCTGATCTTCATATACTATAAGAGTTGTAGAACCGGCAGGTAGCATACTTTTAGGTGACATATTTTTATCCGTTCTGATTGTTGATCGCTGATTTGTATTAATTATCAGAGTTGAATTATAAGGGATTCATGTTAAGATATCAAGATATAAGTGACTACTTGACACGTAGTTAGATAGCTCTTATAATGAAAAACTAGAAATATATGAGGTCGATATGCTTAACCAGATTATATCATTTATATCAATACATTTCTCTGAGGCTCTGTCATCTCTAACGCTCTTATTAACACTATATATCTTATGGTTTGTACGCCGTAGCTATAAAGCTACTATAAATCAGTTTATAGTAATGGATGGTAATCTTAAGCTGGTATATAAGAAGGTTAATGATTCAGAGAAGCTTCATACTATGAATGAGGGTCAACAAAAGCAGATGCTCGCTAAACTTAATGAAAATATCGGCAATAGTATAAACAGACTCCATACACAAATTAAAAGTCTCGGCAATGTGATTAGAAATAAAAACTAAGGGGACAAGCTAATTAATCTCGCCCCTTTAATGCTAAGACAACAGACTACAACCCACCTAATTGCACCCCTCGCGGATATCGAGGCAATAAGCCAATCTCTAGTGATTTAGCTAAAAGCTTATCAGGATCTATGATATAAATCGAGAAATTGATAGTTACCGTAAAATGGTCTACAAATCTATCACTCGATAGAAACTTCCTGTTGACTGTATTAATTTTAACTAACACATTAATTGGAGGATCAGCATACGGGTCAATAATCCTGAATTGCTGTCTAGGTTTGAAGTTTCTAATCCTATCACTAAGCAACGTGCTGCCTACTATCGTACCAGTCAGATTAGGCTGAGAAGTAAGAGCTAACTTATTGGTAGCCGTTAAAGTTGCCTCATAATCAGATACGATAGCATCACTACTCATTAGTCCTTCAATAATGCCATCTGAATACCCATTATCGCCTCTTCTGATGACATCCTGTGCAGATGTATTAATAGCACTACCAACCACATATAGAGTGATCGTAGTAATCTCAATGCTGCCACCTGTGGTAGGTAGGTTATCAGTTGCTAGTATTATCCTGGTATTTGCACTGTCGACCTGAACCTGACCAGGATTAGTAGCAGAATTAGGAACGAAAGGTGTTAAGACAAGATTAGTTGAAGATGGCATAACTATTTACCTGCAATTTTCTTAGTGCTATCAAATAACTGGAAGGCATTATGTGCAGCCGTTCTTAGCTCACTATCATTCATTCCTAAGACTGCCTCAACTGTAGATATAACCGTATCTCCAATCTTAATTTTCTCACCTTTAGTTACTAGATTAACTAGAGATTGTCTAAGTACCTCGGCAGCTAAGGTCAATTTTAAGCCTCGACCATTAGATACGTCTAATGCTGTCTCGGTTTTGCTGGTAACTTCTAAGAATGACTCTAAAGTAAGATTCAACTTCTTTAGGGCTTCTACAATTAGGTCATCGGCTGTAGTAGGGGTCATACTTGCAATGAGTTGCACAACCGGAATTGCTTTATCCGACAATTGTATCAGGTCAACTAAAATCACCTTACCCTTCTCAAGGTGATCATGTGAGAAGATGCTAAGTAAACCATTACCAATACTACTTAATACATGTTTGATGCTATCAAGAAAGCTCATTTATTTTGACTCCATCGAAATATTTACTTAATACTAGCTGATTCTGCTTATTCTGCCAATATCTATTGTTGTTTTGTGTGGAACTCCTGGGGATTTAGCTTGACTTTTACTAGTAGAGGAATTAATCTAGTACATACAGGAGATAACTCAAATGCTAGTAGTCATCAGGTTTATTGAAGTAATTATCGGGTTTTCTATTCTATGGATAATAGGCACTAAAGTTAGCATCTTTATAGAGACTCTCCAGTACTCTATCTATAGAAACCTTACATTTGGTAAGTCCACAATGAAGATTATAGCTTTCACTATTGGCATAGCTACAGGTTCAGGTATGATGTATCTAGGATATGTAGTTAGCAAGGTGCTAGCATATATATTTGAAGGAATAATCTATAGTAGACTTTAAACTTCTCAATAGAAAGATATTAATATGCCCAGAATACGTGGTAGTTCAATGTTTTCGTTCTTAGTAGTCTTTGCCGTACTCACAAGACTATTTCATGCAATCTTTACACTTATATTCGGGATAATTGTTGTACCGATTAAGATAATCCTTGAAATAGGTAGACCAGGAAAAAGAAAACGGTAGATAAAGGAAGATATGACCATAAAACATAGTATAGCTTTATCACTAGCCTGTATAGAAGCAACCCTGAAGACGCTTGCAGAGTATTTAGCTTTACCATTAGCAGTCGAAGTCACAAGTTTAGGAGATGCTAATGCCTCAAATACATCCATGCAATAAGCAAGAGTGTAACACTTTTGATGAGATTATCAATCATCTCTCTATAATATTCTCTCCTGATGATCCTAATATAAGGAAATTTCCTAGTATATGCCAGGGCGATATAGATTGCCTGAAGCATGAGGCTATACCATATTTAATGATACAAACTGCCTTAAGGGTAGTGTGTACGCTTCAGGTATATGACTTATTGCCCTATGCAATTCTCTATAATGATAAACAATATGTGCTTTACCTTACAGGCAAAGTCGTGAAGCATGAGTCACGTCAATGTAGAATATCTATACTCGATACTGGGATTGTAGACTCTACACTTATGACCTACAGAAGAGCTGACATAAGCAAACCAGACGCACCAGTTAATCTACTCACCCAAGACATTGATATGCGACAGTACGGACTATCTCCTAGAGTAGTCTCTTTATGTAGTTATATTGAGGATATAGAAAAACATCTTAATATTCCCATATTCCCACTAGAAGGAGTCTGTAGTAATGTCCAATAAAGACAAAGCACATCTTGAGTTAGATACAGAACTACTCGATAAAGCTAAGGCTTTACTTAATTCAGAATCCTTCAAAGCCCTACCTAATGAGTGTAGTTTTGAAATTGATTGTATCGAGAATGAAGCTACTAAGAAGCTATCGAGCGAATATAAACAGAAGTTCCTGACTCGGATAGAGTTCTTCCCGCATGTGGTACTAGACTTCAGAATTAAGAAGTATGAATCTAGCAAAACTAACAACGAATTAATTAAGCAAACTGAGTTATTGCAGTCAACCATAGAAGATATCACAACTTACATGGTCAATTTCCAGTCGTAGACTTTAAATTCTAGGAGCTTACTAATGTCCACATTAACCTATAATCCTAATAGAGTATGTCATCCCGGAGAGCATATCGAGGAATACTTAACCCATTATAAAGTAACCGTAGAAGATATTATCTTAACCGCTAAAATCCCTAAATCAAGTCGAGAGAATATGGCAGTTCAAATTAAAAAGGTTATTAATGCTGAAGGATCTATCACCTATGCCATAGCTTACGTCCTTAATCAAGGATTATATATGCCGATCACTTGGTGGCTTAAGCTGCAAGAGAACTACGATAAGCATCTAAAATTAGTCCAAGCCCAATAAAAAAACAGGGTTAATCCTTTAACCCTGTCAATCTATACACCTCAATTAAAAATAGAATAAAGCTCTTATTGCCTCTCCTATGATTGCAGTCCCCACAACTAGTCAGCAGATTATCCTCTTCCCATGTACCACCTTTAGATAGAGGTACTATATGCTCAACAGTTGGTCGTAATTGACGATCTGGGGCTTTATGAACTAATAACTTAAGACAGTAGAAACATTGATAATTATCTTTCCTGAAAGTTCTGAGTCGTTTCTCCTGTATACCCATGTAGCATAGCTCCGTAGATAGAATAGAGGCTAGGATTGCTAGCCTCCTTATTCTAACATAAGTCTAGCCGCACTTAGAATAACCACATTCACCACAAACTTTACATTTTGCTCCATCTAGCATCACAGCATGGCACTCAGGACAATAAGCATCCTTAACATTAGAGAGATCTTCATTATTAGCTGTAGATCTTATTTTAATAGCCTCTATAGTAGCCTGCATATCAAAGTTCTGCTGTCGAAGTTCTGCTTTGATAGTTTCATGTCGCCTCATCTTAATACATTCAGCTACTATCTGCTCAATCGAGGTACACATCTTCTGGTTAAAGGAGGTACTGCCATCACCTTTAGCATGAAGTAAAGTGTGCAGTATCTCATCAATCATCATTGGATTACTACGCAACATCTTAGAGATTAGTTTACCAATGGTCTTATAATGACCCGTAGATTCATCAACTAGCACCTCAACTACTGAGCCAGTCTGATCAGTATTAACAGTGACATAGATAGAGTCACCATTAAAAGGCACTCGATAAGTCTTACCTTCTAGTATGGCGGGACGTACTGCTAAAGTGGCCTTATACTCTTGCTTATTTAGCATGGCCTGCTTAAGGAATTGATTATGGTCAGAGATATGGCTATTAAATGTATCGAAACTTTTCTTGGCTTCTTCAACTTGTCGATTAAAGTCAGCTACCCTACTTACGTCAATAAGACTACTACTAGAACCAGATCTCTCTACTATCTTGGCTATTCTATCACCATGCCCCATATCCATGCCTAGACAAGAACTAGAACCTGCCCCTACATTATTATCTATAGTAGGCTCACCTGAGTTATTGTTACTAGGAGTAGGTTCAGGGGTAGCAGTTATAGCAGTTAAAACTTGGCCTTCACGACTACCATCACGATAGTAGGATATAGCCTTACAACCTGACTCATAAGCTAACATGTAACATTCTTCTACATCTTCTAATGTATCTGTAGCTTTACCATTTGTAGTCTTACTTATAGAGTTGTCTACATGTCTCTGAAGTTCAGCTAGCATAAGTATATGTTCTTTACTGGACATATCACCCGCAGTTACAAAGTAATCGGGTAGCAAGTGCTTACTAGAAACGATAAACTCACAACCATACTGTAATTCCTTTTCTGGAGTTAAACAGAGAGTCTGGGGAATCTCTTTTTTAAGATACTCAAGCACTAATGGATGAGCATAATATCTAGTGCTAACAGTATCTTTGCGAATATGTGCAAAAGAGAAGTTAGGTTCAATACCTGAAGATGTCTCCGCTACTAAAGATACAGTGCCTGTCGGTTGGCTTGTAGTAACTTCCCAGTTACGTAGTTTTAGATGCTGACTCAGGTATCTAAGACCCTCATCTGGGTACTTATTATAATCTAAGCCATTACCTAGCCGTTCTAATAGTTCTGCACATATTTCTGGCTTACCAGAAAATATACGGAGGTAGGCATCTTTATTAGCTTCAAATTCCGGGAATATACCTTTTTCTGTAGCTAGACTCAAGCTAGCACTCCAAGCTTTCTTTCGTAAGAAGCTTAATAAATAGCCAGCTATTTTCCGTCCCTGCTCACTATTATAATTCACCTTCAACTTAATTAATAAATCTGCTAATCCCATCGTCCCTAGTCCTATAGGTCTACCAGATTTAACAGTCTTATCTATTTTAGGATCTGGCCAACTACCAGCATCAATGACATTATCTAGGAATCTTACTGCCCAGTAAATATCAGATGCAAATGTCTCAAACTCGAAATGTCTTAATGGTGTAAGATCCTGATCTGAATATGCCGTTCTATAGGTTGCATCTGTATAATATTTAGCTAAGTCTAAAGCTCCTAAGTTACAGGTATCATAGGGATTTAGAAACTCCTCACCACAATTCGATATAGTTTGTCCCTCACAATTGAACGAGTGGGCATCTTGGACTGTTGTATCGTATACATCTTCATGGCCATGATAGCTAATAGATTTCACTCTCGCTAGAAATGGCTTAGTCTTATGCTTCTGGGTAACATATTTCTGATTCTGGTAATCAGTTAGGAAGGCTATATGCTCGAAAAATCTAGCATAACTATCCCCACTGACTAGTAATTCATGCGATGATTGGCAGAAGTATTTCTTTTTACTACCTTTACCATCGGGCATTAATTTAAAGCCTTCCTTTTGTCTACTCTGGTAAATACTAGACTGGATACCAAGATTTAATAGCATTAATTGTACTGCACGTAGTAGATTCATATTGACATCAGATAATCTGACTGACATGCCAGTCTGTTTATTGCCTGATACTGTACCATTAGCACTAAATAATCCTTGTAGAAAACCTATTATACAATCTTGCGTACCAGTTAAGATCTTAGGGAGTAGGGTTACTAGGTTATCATCCTGTAAACCTATGTTTTGCAGGTGATTGTATAATCTCTCAGAAGAAATAGTATACCTATGTTCAGTATCTTTATATCCAGTTACCCCATATTGTGTACCAGTTCTTTGAACTATATTACCGGTATCTTTTCCTGCAAACTGCTTAACTGCTACATTAGCCACAACCTCATTTGCATATACCAGAAACTCATCGAATAGTACCTGTTTCTTATCGTAGAATGAAAGTACTGCCCTATTACAGCTTACATGTCCATCACCCATTAACCAACCTAGTACTCTGCCTGTTACTAGATCGCCGAAATCACCAAAGCAGCCTTTTTGATCTAGTATATATATTTGATCATTTGGTACTAGCTTGCCTAATTCTACATAGCCCTTAGTAGTCATGATCCTATGATCGCTAGTGGCTTTTAAGCGATAACCTTCTTTAGTCTCTAGTAGAAATACATCCTTAGTACCAGTCTTAAAGAACGGGACTGAAGCCCTTGTGTTTCCAGGCTTTAAGCTCATCCTGCTATCAATAACCATATCAACTTTCTGTTGTTGGTCGTAAAGTTCCTGTACTTTAATAATACCCTTACTGGTGAATACATAATTATCCCCACTTACACATGGATTACAAGATTCCACCTTTCCTCTAGTATTTATAAGAGGATGATATCTATTTACTTCATCTATAAATATTACACCAGGCTCGGCATGGACGAGTGCAGACTTCAGGATTCTTCGCCAAACTTCAGGGGCAAATACCATACCAGGTGTAGGAGGCTGAATCATGACATGAGCAGGATTCTCAGCTTTCCATTTGTCAAACTCGGCTTTATTGGCAAAGCTTACTGCATCATTTGGATTATTGGAATCTAGGCTATATAGACAGTAGTCACCATTACTTAGAGGATCAAAGACTGGCTTAGTCCAAGGTTGACCTTCAAAGCTGCATTGAAACCATTTCTTTTCTTTTACACAAGTCATAAACTCATCTGTGATTGTTAAAGATATATTAAAATTAGTCAAAGATGTCTGATCATTTTTAGCATGGATAAATATCAATAAATCAGCATGATTTATACTTAATATTCCCATTAGAGCCGCCCTACGCGCCCCGCCTTGAGCCACTACATCTGCTACAGTATTCAGGATTTTCATGAATGATACAGGTCCAGAAGCCTGCCCACCTGTAGTCGAAACTATGCTATTTTTTGGTCTGATATGCTCATAGGATACGCCCATGCCTCCACCAGATTTCGAGACAAGAGCCGTGAGTTTAGCCTGTTCCATTATAGACTCTATGCTATCTCCGATTTCTGAAACATGGCAAGCTGCCAAACAATGGTCATTTTTACCAGCATTAATTAGAGCTGGTGTATTAGGTAGAAACTTACGGCTATACATTATATCTCTTAGTGCTATGCCAAAGGCTTCTCTATTAACTGGAGATGACTCTACTCTGCCAACGAAATCAATAACTCTATCACATATCTGAAACCAGTTTTCAGTAGGCTTCCCATCTGTATCTTTCATGCTGTATCTAGATTCAATAACCTTCTGAGCATTTAAGCTTGGCTGAGTATAATTGCTTATATCTTTAGTCTTTTTAATCCTAGAGGAATCTACGATTAAGGTATTAGCTGTTATTTCAGGGACAGTTTGGGTATCAAGTACGGCTGACATATAAAAATCCTTCCTTGTGTTTTAATTTAAGTTTAGTGGGTACTAATTGAATTGATTAGGTAGGCTGAGTAGCCGATACCTGTAGTTACTTTGCTAACGATTAGTGCAAATCGCTTTAGTTTGGGGAAGAAGCCCTTAACAGGCTTAGGCGATATGATAGGTTCAACTATCTTATGTTCGAGGTCGTAGAGGTCACTGGACGTTAAAGCAATCTTATTGGTGGTGACTTCTACGTTGCTAAAGGTGTTCTCGAAATGATGTAGACTATTTAGTATGGAGGGGTCTTCAGCTATTAGCTCTAAATGGTCAGCTATCTTGCTGTATTTGGCTACTAGGGCTTGAAGGCCATTTTCATTTACAACTAGGTTATGGATATCTTCGAGGTTTGTATGAAGCTGATCACCATTTTGTGCTATTTGTTTATCGAGGGTATTTTCTACTTTATCGAGAGATATGAGGTTTTGATTAGCTGTTAGTAGGATAGGGTGCAGGTCGGCATATAAGAGGTCTACTTTACTATTTAGATTTGTATTAGTCTTGCCGAATTGTGTAATTATTGTGCCGAGCTGTGACGAGATATCTCCAGATTTAGTATTTATATTCGTCTTGGCATCATCAGCTAGAGATTTAAGGGACTCCTGCAAAGACTTAGAGGCTTGAATGGCCTCACGACTAGCCTGAGAGGTGGCAGCTAACTCTTCTTCATACTGGTTTATTCTCTTAGGGCTTAATAGGCTATCAACTCTCCAGGCTAATTGAGCTACGGGAATCAGTACAGCCATAATCGCCAGCAGTACACCTACCTCTAGATATTTCACTTTTCTATTGATAGATGCAAGCTTGGCTAGTTCTATGGAGTGACTATGGTTTATCGGGTGTATCTGAGTTGTCAGGTCTGGGTTGTTCTGACTCTCCGGTGCTACTGGTGTTAGTGGTTGTTGGCTCATTAGTCTTATCCTTTTTAATAAAGCTACCTAAACTAGTTGATATCATCCCAGCCTGAGAAGATATAGATGCCTTACCACCAAATAGAGAGCCTGCCACTATACCAAAGCATACATTAACAAGAGTCTGATTAAAGGACTCAGGGTGTTTAACATACTCTAGATAGAAAAATATTAATAAGCCTATCGCTATGACTTGATCTACTATGTGCTGATACTTAAACATAATTTACTCCTAATCTGGCACACTGTCAAGATGATGTATGAAATAAAAATACAACTACCATACCTTGTGCTAAGTGATTAAATCTAAGAGGGTAAGTCGGCTATAAACTTTTTAAGTTCAGCTATTCTGTTGAGCCAACCTTTAAGAAACTTAGCACTTTTAGGTCGATTAGCTACTATCTCCCGATAATGCTCTTCTCTAAGCTTTAGATACTCATTAATGGTATCCTCGATATCGTTGCTATTGACGGTATTATCTAAGGCTGTTCTATGTAGCCTATTAGCACTGCCAACACCACAATTGATTGCTGTATCAAAGTTTATAGCAGCGATCTTATATGAATGGCTAGCAATAGCATCACAGCCACTAGCATCCCAGTATTGATGTAGATAAATATCAGCTACTTCTGTATGAGATATATCTTTCACACTCTGAACTGGCTGATTCTTACTCTTACGATAAGCATTATAGACATTAGTTGTCACACCATAATTGGTAGCGCCGCCCGGATCTGAAGGATCGTTAGTATAACCCCCTTCACGGGCTAATATAAATCCTAAACAAGCTCCAAATAATTCATTAACTTCCATGATAAACCTCTTATTTCTTTCCGAATGCAACCCCGATGATTGCTGTTACGATAGCTACGACACCACTTATTACGGCAATAACCACTGTTAAACGATTCTGTCTAGTCAATCTATTGTTTTCATCTAACAAAGTTTGAGCTTGAACCTGCTTAGTATGGACGAGGGCATGACTAGCGGCTAGTTGAGACTTTAAATCTGAGACTTTATCTTCGATTTCCTGAAGTAGTGAGGAGTTTTTAGCTAGCTGATTGAGAATAGATTGTTCACCATTAAGGTAGATAAGTTTATTATGCTCGATAATTATATCATTTAGCTCTTTAACTTTAGTATTTAGAGTAAGTAACTCAAAAGGATGTATATCTTTTTCTTTAGTAAGACTTATAATCTCAGTTCTTAGATTTCCAAGTACGGTATTAGTTGACGTTACCTCATTAGATAGTTTCTGAATGAGCTGGAACGTATACAGATTTTGATCTTTTACTTCGATATTATCTAATTTCTCGTCCATGAATCCTCATGTTCTCTTCGGCACTCCGCAATGACTGGCCTCTTTAATAAAATGTAGTTCATCCTTGAAACAATTTCTCAGAGAAATTAGGTGATTAGTGCTAGCCTTAAGACGACTCAGCTCTAAACAGTAACTTAAATCACTCGGCAAAGTAGCTATATCACTTATCTCCATACGATATAAGACTTTACCGCAGTTATAGCTCTGAGAGTGCTTAGTGTGTAGTATGAAAATATTGCTTGATGAGTCTAAGTATTCAATATGGTCTATATTTTTAATAGGATTACTATTAAATAGTACCATGTCGAAGTCTTGATCTAGCAAACCATCAAGTAACCCTGGATGACTAATATCTACTACGCTAAATTTATCCGAGGGGTTACTTAAGAGTAAATCTTTAAGCTCTTGATTATAGTTAGTCTCCCCCTCATTTATTAATAGAACTTTAATAGCTCCCATCTAATACCTCCTATAACAGTTCTCTGTAGGTTTTTCAACTAATTTCCTATATGTTAATGGAAATTTAATCTTTCCTTAATATCTTAGCAATGTCTAATATTGGACTGACTTATAACCCCTCTCTATGCAAGAGATAGCTTTCTATGCTTTGCCGTAATCCTATCTGATTAGGGGTATCTTGACGTAAAGCGAAAGTATTATTAGGGAATCTCTCGATATCTCTCAATGGATCATAGTTAAAATGCTGAAAGAGATGGTTACGATTACCGCCGCCGCGATGCTTATATGGATGATCCCAGGTGTGGATATGATTATCAACTAAGGGTAAACGGAAGCTACTGCCTAATTCTTTCCGGATCATTTGCTGATTATTCATCCAATATTCATTGAATCCTTTGCTATAAACCCGGAAGTTGAGTTGTCTTTCTATCGTACCCATACAGCATGAGGCAAATGATGTATCACCATTGCCGAGTATATTTAGATCTGGAAGCCCACCAATATCATCGAGAAACCATCTCTTAGCTGCCCAACCTAAACCGGGCATAGCTCCAGGATTTTCTAGCTCGGCTGACTTGGAGGGATAAGTAGTATCATTCTCATGCATTATCGACCAAATCTGGCAAACTGGGTAACGCTCTAGGGTATATAAGACTTTATCTAGCCATCTATCATCCTCGAAATAGCAGTCAGCATCTAGCCATATAATATTTTCTATAGCTAGATCTATATCCTTGAGGGCTAAGTTGATGAGGTTTTCTTTATACCATAAAGCTTGTGTGTAGACATACCCAGAGTAAGGCATATCTTTATAAGATCCAGTTTTACCGTAAACAAAATGAATATTAAGCCCCTGATCTAATAGATTGATATAGCACTTACGGGCTAAATTCGCTCTTAAAGGAGAAAATCTAAAACTAGGGCTAAATAACGGTAGTACAACAATAGTATTTGGCTGCATTAACTACCTCCAGAGCCACCGCCACCTGTAGGATTGACGATTATATTGAGGATAGCTACCGTATTATAAGGTATACTGCCAATCGTATTATCACCATGAAAGGTGATGAAGTAGCTACCTACTGGTACTGTGCTATCTATGGTTGCCGTTACTAGCACAGAAGTGCCTCCTGTACCTACTATATCCCCAATGGTAATAGAGGAGCTACTAAGGCCAAAGCTTAGACCTGTAGGAGGAGTATCATAGGTCAGATTTAAGGTTTCGCCAACTAGGGCAGACTCTAAGGTTCTAGCTGTAAGAGTTGAATAAACAACCCCCCCACCTACCAGCAACGAGATAGGATTAGGGCTAAATTGAAGCATTATTACAGCAGCCGGGTCACAGAGTGCTGTTAATGTATAATTGGCACTGCCACTAGCAAAATTAGCATCATTGCTATCACAACTTAGTATTATTATGAATTCTACGACTGTGCCAATTTCAGAGGTGATATCAATACGAGTCGTAATGTTATCTGTAGCAAGTTGCGGTCCTAGAGTACCATAAGGAGGATCGAGTCCAGCTATAAGATCATATATAATTGTGCCGTTTAATTTCAGGACTGCTTCAGCATGAGCAGCCGGTATTGAAGCAAAACCCTCTACGACTACAGCAGCTTGAGCATTGCCATTGATATCTACTTTTATGTTATGACCAGCAAAACCAGGATCAGTAAGATCTAGGTGAAACGTAGAGGTCATAGTCTTAGTATTACCTTGTACAGTCAGGAATTGAGAGACTTGATTAAGCATCTTATATTCCTCCTATACCAGGGTCGGTAACTAGGTTTACAACGTGTACATCAAACGTAACAGATGCTCCGACAGTCATATTATTCTTAGTCACAACTGTATCAAAAGTTAAAGTAGGTGGAAACGCTCCAATGGCAGAAGGTGCAATACCTAGAAACTCAGTAACTGATCCACTAAGTTGATTGATAATCAGATCTGCATGTAGGTATAAAGCCACATTACTTACCTCTGTAAAAGGTAGAGGTGAACCAGGAGGGAAAGTTTCACCTTTATACCATAGAGGCACAACCGCATCCGTTAGATCCACATTACTAGAGGTGACGTAGAATACCTGAGAAGCACCTAGAGGTAGGCCATCTCTAGTATAGAAGACCATTGGATTATTGGCTACCGTGATATGAAGATCTAAGTCTTCTGTGAAAACTAATGGTGGGCAATGGCTCTCTGTGACCCGGACCTGGACCACTCGATCTGCTATAGGAGGGAAACCATAGCCTAATTGCACAGCTCCAGCCGGTGTTGTATAGGTCGTAACCTGAATGCTAGAGGCCGGATGAACATCCATCTCAGTAAAGAAGGCTCGATTGGCACTGAACCTCTCTAGTCCCCTTCTGCCAATCACAATCTCCCTGGTAGCTAATGGAGGTGTTCTCTGGATTTCGATAGATTCAGCCAGAAATGGAGGGCATAACCCCCCTAATAATTCACTATCAATCACCTCTACAGTCGTAGGGTCATCATAGTTCTGGAATATATTTAATCTACCAGTTACTGAACTAATCGACCATTGACACTGGATTAGAGCAGTTAGCTCATCAAGGATATTAATTAGATACTTAGGTGTCGTATAGTACTTTATAATAAGATCATCAAGAGATACTTTCTCTCCTACCTGATTACCAGTTAAGCTCTGAGATTGTAGGTTAGCTACTACAACTCTAATGCCATCAGCAAAGACAAAAACATCACCACTGGGGTCGGCTGCTGTAACCGTAATCGTATTGCCACTCAATTCTAGATCTGCTCCTAAGTTACCTAGCATACTGAAGAGCATATAGCAGTTAGCAGCTAGCATATTCATGTCAGGTATAATTTGAACTTCATTAGAATAGGCTGGGCTAGTCATTGTAAAGATAACTCTAGTAGTGCCAATTACAATACTCTGAGCATCATCGGGCATAGTGGTGAAGGTGATAATCTTTCTCTGTCTTAATGTGGCAACAGTCTTCACATCATAGTCAGGAATAATAAAAGGTGATGCCCCACTTATGTCTAATAGGTGTAAAAGTAATGACTTGAAGGGTAGTTGAGCATTAGCCGTAACTAGTTTACGCTTGAGGTAGTAGCCATAATCCTCTGCTGTAATCGTAGTAACAACTTGGAAGCCTTGGAATTTAGTATTGTAAGACTTAAGTTTACCTGTAAATAATTCCTGGTCACTAGCATCCCTAAACACTAAATCATATGGTACTGGCTCAGAGGTAGGTGATCTACCTTCAATCTCAAAGCTAACACTCGACCCCTTATTTAAGATTGTCTCGATAAAATCAGGATAAGTCCTAATTCTAAGGTTGTTAAATTCAGTACCATCAATAAATAATTTCATAGGTTAGTAGGCATTTACAACAACTGTAATAATTGCCGTAGCATTTTTAGGATAAGGATATTCTAGCTGAGTAGCCCCAGTTATGACATCTAGAGTTACTATCTCATTACTACTAACAGGGATAAAGCCTGGACTAATAAAACGATCTAACCCATTAAGACCAATAACTACCTCTCTAGTAACCAGTGGAGCAGAACGACCGTAGTTAAACTCTGAGTAGAAGGGCTTACCCTCATTAGGACACAACTTAGTGCCATAGACATCAGGAGGATAGACTGGGCTATAGGGGGCTGTTTGACCAATGATACCATTCTTGATAAATCTAATTCTGGCTATACTATCATTTACTAGGTCTGTACGTTCCCAGCCCGTATCCTCGATCCCCCAACTATACCCTCTTTCAGTCGCTAGTTTAGTTAAGGCATCTGATAAGTACCCACTGGGGAACTCGAATACAAAGACTTCAGGATTGGTATCGACTGGATCGGGAAACTCGTCAATAGTATCCGATGTGTTTTGTATTATATAGTTAAGTAGATATTTCCCAGCTCCAATAGGATCTCTAGCGCCACTTCTCTGAATTAGAGAAGTTAGATGTTGAGGTAAGGTATTCTGAGCTTTATAGGATACGATATATTTACGCCGAGTAAAGTCATAGAAGTCTCGAAGGTTAATATCTAAGATACGAATTTTAGCTGGTACATTAAATTTCACGGCTTCAGCATGATATTGGCCACCAAATATTTTCTTACCATCACTGCCAATAATTGCACATAGAGCTGGCCAGGTTGGAGATTGAAAACCGAAGGGTATTTCAATTGAAAATTTAGCCGATGAGCCTTGGACTAACTCAGACTCAGTAATATCTAAGTCTTTAGGTGTAAAGTACCGGCCATTAAATTCTGCTAGTATGCCGCCACAGGCTTGAGGTAATGTAGTAGTCATTCTTAACTCTTATTTATCAAATTAAATATCTCTCACATTATGCCTGAACTGCCGCTTAAAATACTACAGAATAGACTTGATTCCTGCTACTTTACCTGTTACTATACTGATCATTAGACAGAGAGTAGTCAATATACAAGCAGGAGATTTTAATGCAGCCTATCTATCCTAATAAATTCGATATTATTGTAGCTGACCCCCCCTGGGCTTATAATAGCCGATGTCAATGGAGTGAAACTCGTTTCGGGGGAGGTACAACTAGGCAGTATAAAACAATATCATTGCAGGCAATAGCCGATCTGCCAGTTAAAGATATCGTATCTGATAATGCAATGTTATTTCTTTGGGTAACACACCCATATCTAGAGGAATGCTTTGAAGTAATTCACGGTTGGGGCTTTGAATATATCACTAATGCCTGTAACTGGATGAAGCTAAATACACAAGATCCCAATGTATTCTTTGGGGTAGGTTATTACCAGAAGAGCTGTAGTGAGTTATGTCTCTTAACAAAAAGAGGAAAAACGATTGTACCGGCTAACAACTCAGTATCGTCGGGGATATTAGATATAGAGACACTAATTGACCCACAGATTATGCTTTCTGTTAGTGAAGCTAGTAAAGCATTTGATGAGATACTACAAAACTTAAAGAAGGTTATCCCAGCTAAAGATAGACATAAGATCTCACTCGATAAGATTATTTTTTATATTAAGGATATGTTTTTATCTAGATTTAAGCTATCACCTTTAGAGCTTGCCACATCATTGGCTAGATCTATATCTTATGATTTACTAACTCCCGTACAAGCCCATAGCAAGAAACCTGAAGAATTTCAAGATGGGCTAGACTTAATGTACCCTACCTCTAATAAAATAGAGTTATTTGCTCGGCGGCATAGACCAGGATGGCTATGTATTGGTAACGAGACTACTGGACGTGATATCACAGAAGACTTGATAGATATCCGAGACAATAAGATGCAGGATATTACGGACTTAATATTAAGCTTCGCAAAAAAAATAAGAAGAATTTTTTATTTGATTACACAGGAGAAAGCAATGTTCGATAAGATGTTTGACTTAAAATTCAAAACTGAGACTAAGATCAGAGTTACCTTAGCATTTAAAGGTAGAGAGTACTTGAGATTATTTGACTCACAAGAAGAGGCTGCTAACTTCACAGCTAAAACTCAAAGAGAAACTGAAGATCTGATCGAGAAATATTTCAGACATGTTTTCAATACCAGTAATGGTATTACAACCCCGGTTAGTAATAGTCAAATCACTAAGGAGCTAGACTTAGTTGCATCTAATACAGCCTCTACACCTAGAAGAACCGAGGTTGAAGAAAATACCAACTCAGATCAACCTCAATCTCTTATACCTAAGCTCCTAATTAAACCAGAAGCCGTAGATAGAGCTGCTTTGGCTAATCGTCAAGCGGTTATCCACAGGGTTGGGGTACGGGGTGTAGCTACTAAGAATAAAAATACAGGCATACCGGCAAAGGTTAATAAGAAGATAGAGGAGAGGAAGGCTGCTATTGCAGCACAAGGACTAGGCACGATTCAATCTCGCTATATTATGACAGAAAAGCCTGATTTGCCTATTGATGTAGTGATAGACCCTATCTATTTACCAGAGGCTCACCCACAAGCTATGAGTGCAATTATAGACTTTATTAACAGCAATAAAGCCACTCCCGATGCAACAAAAGTCAGTCCAGATCGTATATCTCATTTAGAATTGATGTTTTTCCTTAAGTCTATCTATATCGAATATGACCTTAGTTTAGTACAAATAGCAGACTCGTTAAATGCTGCTGGGTTATGGAATATATTCAGCTTAAATAAACCTGGTACTGGCTATGTACCCTGGACAGCATCAAGTGTATACCGTTTCGTGAATAAACATGCAGCATTTACTGAGAATAGCTATATAGGTAAAATCTCAAAGATGTTAGCAGAACAAAAGACTGCTTAAACCTCTAAATTAATTACACCACAATTAAACCAAAAGGGGAGAGTAATCCCCCTTTTTAACTTTGAAATTATTAGGAGCTAATAATGTCAGACACTACCCATCCAAGTAACTACCCTCTCACTTTATCTAAATTATACCGTGCTATTTATGGCGGTCGAGCAAGTTCTGTAGCTGAGTTGATATACTTTGGCGACAAGATTATTGAAGGCTTTAAATTAGTAGAAGATAAAGATTACCAAATACGTAATACATCCTTCACACCCAATAAACATGCCGAGGAACTTAGCAAAATAAGATTTAATGCCCCCTTCTTTAATAAAGATCTATATGATCGACTATGCAAAAATGGCATTACGATACCAGAAAACTACATGAATTATAAGTATATAAATCGTGCAGGGTCAGCCATACCAGAGCCAGCACAACTACAACCTAAGCAGCTCGATCCTAATCAGGTAGCTTTCATAGCATCAGTGCCTAGAGTAGAGAATAAGTCATTAGAAATGCCACATTTATCCGATTCAGCAAGTCTGCCAACAGAAGGCTTAAAACATCTTGATCTCTCTCATCCTGATTTTAAGGATGCCAGAGCAGAGATATCTAACCTTCTAGGTATACAAAAGGCAGATCTAATCGAAAAAGTAACGGCTGCACAGGTTAAGTTGATAGATCTCCTGGAGGATACAGGTTCAGAAGCTCAGAGCATCCCTGAAGTAGCTAGTAATCAATTAGAGCTATTTGGTGATGAAGACCCTGGGGTAGCAGTCCCGGAAGCTGAGAAAGTTGAAGATATAGTCTCTCAAGATATCACACCGGAGACTCATAGATGTTTTATGAGTGAATATGAAGACCGTACAACTAGGATAATTGATGCTATTGCTAAGGCTACTGAGGAAAGTTTCAAAGATCTTACCCAGAGATTGATGGACTTAGATAGTAGAGTCATGTCTATTTGGCAATACATCACTAGATCTACAAAACGTGAGATAGCTATTGAGGCTAATGTAGAGCGATTAATGACAGCCTATAATGATATCTCTACAGTACTACGCAAGACGGCTGATAGTAATGAGCTAGGTATGAAGGCTATTCAGGATACCTTCAAAGACCTCGGCGGAGCTTTGAAGGGAATAGTTTCTTGCTTAGATGTTATAAATAAAAAGCTCACAGCACCAGTTAATAATGTGACTAATGTGGTAGCCGCCCCTCCCCTAACATTAAAGACACCCATACCTAAAGATCACACAAAATCTCTGAATTATCACAAAAAGATTAACAATTTCGATGCTCCTACAGTGATAATCAATAATTGTGTAGTCTTTAGAGATCCTTCCCTAGCTGAGTGTGTATGGGATACGGAACATTCTATTTACACTCTAAATTTACCTAAAGATTTCGAGCCAATTAGCTGGATAATAGATAGACTTAACAAGTTTCCTGATAGTGAATTGCCTTCAGGTGGCCGAGAGTTTATGCGTGACTACTTCTTTAGATCTTCGAGTCCAGCTAATCTAAAAGTTAATCGTGAGGCAGTCCAGCATAATCGGGTAGTCTTCAGCAGATATATTCAGGATTTTTTAGCTACCAATAAAATAAGCTATCCTAATGGTATCTATATTGGTCTAATATACCCTAAAGATATAGACACTAACCAAGCCCCTGAGATTGCTGCTCCTGTGTACCTCAGAGCCTATCCTAAGCTAGACCAGGTGTCATTAGTTAGGATCTTAAGTAGTTTCATACAGAGTGAGAGAGGTATTAAAAAGGACTTCGCTAATGCTAATAGATAAAATTAAAAGACGAAAGATTGAAGAGATACTTGGTAAGCTACAGGAAGAGCTAGCTAAACGTAGTGATCGTGATAGCAAGATGACTCATGATCTTATAAAGATGAAGCAGGACGCTCTAAAAGTAGCAGAGGAGGCTAGAGCTAAGGATCTAGATCTTATTGCTAATCTTGTTTACTTCGATCTCACAGATAAGAAGGTGGCTTTAAAGCCACCTCCTGTCACTACTTATAAAAGTATTAAACCCTCTATGCCAAAGTTAGTCGTACCTATTCCACTAGATTCACCAAAAACTCAGAAAAGAGTGAGTTGTATCTTCTGTAATTTAAGATTAGCGTTGATGGGAGATAAGATTGAGCATCTAAAGATAACCGATATCTGTCCCCCATGTCAGTTTAAGCTAACCCCGGAAAATCCAGAAGATGATTTATATTTAGTAGCACAGCAGAATATAGAGGACATATTGATTCTATATAGACAAGCTGTCACTAGTAATAGAGTGAAGAGGATTCAAGTACCTAATTTCCAAGCTAATCTCAGTGCTGCTTTAGTTGAAATCATTAAAGATCATATAACTACCCTAGTTGAACTTAAAGCTAAATTTAACTCAGAGCTAGGTATTGATAGAAATAGTATGAAGAACATGCGAGAGATTGATGATGTAATTCTACAGATGACTAGGATAATCCTCAGACTTATTAACATGACAGTTAGTAGAGTTAAAGATCGGGCAGGTGAACCTTATCAAGAAAGCTTAAGACAACAGTTCTATTGGTATAGAAATCAACAACTTGATCGCTATCAAGAGGGTAAGGGTTACCATCCTACTCATGAAAACGAGCTATCCCATATCGTGTGGAGGTTGGCTCGATATATACCGTCAATAGATAGGACTCAGGTGACAATAGATATGACTCAGGTGATAAAGCTACTCTCTTGGGTTATTTATGAAACTCACCTAATGGCGAAATTAGGTGGTATTAGATTAGTAGAAGGTAACTATAAATCAATGATTACGGAGTTAGATATTCGCTATCTCCTACCAGTAGAGGCTGCTCGGTATAATTCAGTAGAGAAGATATTAATAGCATTAAACTTTAATTCATTGAATACCCCAAAAGGATTGTATGGTAGAAACTTGTAAACTTAATGATTACGGTGAGATTATCAGTTGGGCTACTGCCTATAATGAGCTTCGCTATACTCATTCAGCTCCAGCACTAGATGATCCAGGAGTGCCACCTTATACATTTACCCTGACTAGAGAATTAATTGATGAAGCTTATAAAAATAAGAGACAGATTAAGCATAAGCAGTATATTTATAATAGTGTAGAACAAGGTTCTAAAATATATCAGCAAGTACAGATAGCTAACCGATATTCAGACACTCCAATAGGCAAAGTTAGCATGGCCAACTATTACTATAGGCATAGGTTCTATGGTATAGAGTTGAATAACGGAGGGAGTTGTTTTATTTGTAATCCACGTATAGTATTAAAGGTTGAAAATGATAAAGCTGTTATAGTTACCAAATATTTACCTGAGACATGTCGAGAGTGTAATAAATTATATATGAAGGGCTTACCTAAAGATCTTACTTTACATATATCCCCATCTTTAATGACATGCCTATATAGTAGCTTCAGAATTATTGAGAGTGAACGACCTACTGGAGTTATAGCTCTAGCTGCCCAAAGACTTGAGAGAGCTAACTTACCACTTATACTACACCAACAATTGCTAAAGGTGATTGATATCTTTATCGAGGAAACTATTCAGCTACTAATATACCAGATTAATAAAGAGAAAGAGCTAGGCTATAAATTGCATAAAAAGATCCATAAGGGAAGTAGTATCATCTTAACCGATAATTCAACGAAAGTTACAATGTATCCGCGTTTAGATACGACTGCTGCTGGGCAGAATTATATTAAACTCAACATGGATAATCCTGATAAATTAGTAAAGCTTCTTCAAGGTTTTAATTTAATTTCAGCTAATAGCATACTTCTGCCTACTGATAAATATAATGCTGATGAGATTAGACTGATTAAATTAATGGAATATATCATCGGTCAGATAGATTTTGATAATGAGGTGATTAAGTCTCATATATTTAAATGGGGAGAATTAGGTGATAGCCTGAGTAGGTTATTTACTTTAGATACCAAGCTAAGTGATATGCTTGGCAATGCAGTCCGTTTGACAGATTTCATCGAGCTAATGGAGGCTGGTAAGGTTAATATACATCATATTATTAGACATAACACTTACAGCTTAGAATTTGTCATAGGCAGCCTATTCTATCCTGAGAGGTATATCGCAAAGAGCTGAAACCTAATACAGAATTTACCGCACCTAGCCGTAGTCTTATAGATGAACTAATAACTTAAGCAATCAGGGAGTTGAGTATTGATCAAATGAAGATAATCGAATCTATTAGTGATATTAAATATATGTTCAAAGACCCTCCTGGAGCATGGGTGGGTGGTTTTTCTAATCAGATGATAATTCATAAGTCTCTTAATAAACCCCGTATAATCGAGACTGGTAGAACACTACAGACTACGAGATCTAAAAACAGTATGCTAGATGAATTTCTACTAGACATACCATACTCCCAAGAAGAGATGGTACAGGTTAATACCCTGCTTGATAAAGTTGTTAAAGCATATTTCTCTCATAGAACGTTACGAGATCAATTATATCGTAGGATAAGCGTAACTCTTCGACCCTTACTAGAGTGGAAGTATATTAGATTTATGAGACAGGGCACTTATAATGAGTTTAGAAAATTGCTAGAGAATAAGTTGAATATATGGCTAGATCGTAAAACTTATCCTATGGGCTTTGTTCGATGTGATAGCACTCAGGATTATTATAGTATGTTCTCTACAGCTTGTAATTATAAAGAGAAAGAAATTGAGGGTAGATTAGAGAGAGGTATAGGCTCATCTTTTTATAAGATAGATCGACAAGAGTATAGCTCTGCTTTTATTGGTGTCACGATAAGATTTGTTCGGTATTTCAGTAAGGATATCCCAGTATCACAAGAGACACTGATATTAAGCTATCTAGAATACCTTGAATCACAGCTACTCATATCTAATCGTTACTATAAATCTAGTAGATACTTATTACCTACACAGGCAGCTCCTCTATTTAGCATAATAATACGACAGACTAATCTGATCGACGTGGAGGATTAAGTTGACTATGCGGAATTTCTGTATATAATATAGAGTATTCTACAGCTACAGGAGAGACTACTTTGAATAACGATATATTAGATAGATTTGCAAAAGACACATCACTAGATGATATTGTGAGAATGAAAGAAGAGGCACTAGCCGAGTTTAGAGGTCTATGGTGTAGGCTTAATAAAAATATAGCATTACGTAGATATACAGCCGACAAACTGGCTAATACCCCGATTCCAACCGATAAATTACATACAGATTTAAGCAGTCTCGACCAGATTATAAGAGAACTAGAAGTAAGTCTTTGCTTACAATATAATGACATTGCAGCTTTAACAACAGCACTATTTCTCAGGGGAAATAATTTCACCAATATACCAATTAGAGTCCTTGCCGATTCAGTTAGAGCTGTCGTCGATGCTACAGTGGTAGAGCTAGCTAATAGATATACTCATGTATCTATTGACTTCTATAAGACTCAAAAGGAGGGGATGTATGCCAAGTAAGTATATCCTCGACCCCAAGAAATTAGAACTTTATAAAGATCGAGTAAAAAGAGTGAATGACTTTATATTAGTAGTAGCTAATTCAGGTAGAGAGTTCCTCAAAAGTTCCAGTAATCGGATAGCTTTCTTTACGATAGATATACCGGTTTATAACCAAGAGTTACTCTACCTTCATATGAATGGTCTGCTTGATCCTGATGGTATCAAAGGCTTACCTAGCGGCTTTACTGGTGGCGGCACAATGGCAGGTTTAGTGAAGGCTTTGTCTAGATATATTATCACCCAAAAAGAGGTCATGCCAATACTAGAGTATTGGAGAGACTTTGGGCATTTCTATAACGATGAGCCAGAAGAAACTTCTGATTTATGGGGTTATGGCAAGGCTGAATACGCCAAGGTGCTGCAAGCAGCTAAGGAGCTACTAATATGACCAGAAAAGCTTATAGTAAAGAACGTGCTAGAGCAGAAGGGCTAGCAGCCTCTATCTTAGCCTTACTTGATCAGGAGGGTTTATTATTTATCAAGGATTATATTATGGATAATCCTAGTGACCCTCTAATGCCATACTTCTCAGCATTATTACCTCGGTATCTCTGGGACTACAATAAGGACACTATTGACTGTCCTAATGGCTGTTGGTCTTCTCCAGTCAGCATGAAGGCAACCGAAACTACCTTCCAGTATTTATTTAGAGGTAAACTTATAGACCTACCTGTACAGCACCCAGTCTTTACATGTAGAAGTTGCGGATTTGCCTATACTAACTATTTAGCTGAAGATGCTAAAGAGGCTGCTATCAATGCTTTCGTCAGCAGATTCAGCTAATACTCTACCGGTATAGAGCCTTGACAACTTGATAGACCTTTACTATAATCACTACCAATGAGCCTGTTCTACTCCTGAACGTAATTATGAAAACAACCGGAGAGACTAGCACTAGAGCAGGCTTAACTATCTTAAGGAGATAACATGTCCGAGATTAAGACGCAATATTTAGATATTGAAAGTCAGCTAGGCATGACCTTTTACCACTATGAAGACTCTCAATTAATTGAGATAGTTTTCTGGAAGCTTGACACCACTAATGGTAAGTCTCCAGAAGAACAAGAGAAGATCATTAAGTTATTCAATATATACCAGGAAAACTCAGAAAATAAGTCAGATATTTTTATTATCATTTACCGAGAACTTAATTATAAACATGCAGCGATTATTGCACAATATTTGGCATATTTTGGTACAAACCAGAGACTGCCAGAGAAACCTATACATATTATTAAGTAGACTCTTATTCTGTTACGGCAAATAAGAGGCACACTACTTAGCACTGTCAGCACCTCGTAGTGCGCCTCCATGTTAGACGCAGGAGAGTTAGGTTCGATCCCTAAACTTGGCTTGGCCTGTTTCTAGGAACTTTGAATGCTTACTGGTAGACTGGTGACTACACCCTGTGTAATAGGGAGATGCTAGGTTCGATTCCTTGGTAAGCCGTAGCTTAGTCTTGTCGGGCTTCAGGTTGGACTTATATGTGAACTGAAAGGCCAGCATGATACCAACTGGACTAAGCTTATGTCAAACGTGGTAGAGCATGGCTTAATGCTGAATAGGTGAATTAATAGCCCAATAACTGTCTAATTTGAGCAAGTGGGGACAGATACCCAATACTCGAACAATCGTAGGTTTAAATCCTACCACTTAAGCATAGGAGCAGGGCAGCACGTTTGCTGCTTTAATATTAATTTCCCATTATTTCTAATACTAGTTACGACCGGACTTATGGGATTAAGTTTAGGTTAGGTTATAGGGCAGTTAAGGCTGCCCGTTTTTCTATAAAGGAGAAGTGATTATGGAAGAATTATTAAAATGGACTATGGAGAGGCTATTATCAGAAAAAGACTTTGCTAGTAAGTTAAAGGAAGAGATCATTAGAAGACAGCTTGAGTTTGGCCATTTAAAAGATTCTACCCATAAAGAAATCCAAGCAATAGTCCAAAAGAATGATAACTTATTTGGCCAAGTAACCAGCCTCACTAAAAAGAATGAGGAGCTATTAAAAACCATCAAAGTTCTCCAAGCGTATGGAGTGGACTGCGATATGATCAGCAATGAGATTAACCGAGCATATCCTGAAGCCCAACATATAAGCATGAGCCTAGCTTCCCAAGTGTTCCACATATTTGATACACTAGGTAAGCAGATAGAAACTCTCAAAGAGTCTGAAGCTGAATTAAAGGAACAAAGGTATAATATTACTTCAGTAAAAGAACAGGCTCAACGCCAGCTCTCAGAGTTGCAAGAGAATCATGCTCAACTAATGGAAGATAGAGACTCTAAAGAGGCTATTAATAAAGCTCACCTTGTAGAGATCGAGAAGTTGAAAGATGAGCTAGCTACACTGAAACATAATACACTCTTTCAAGGTAAGACTAAGGGGTAGGTAACTATATGGCTCATCAGAATACCAGTAAACATGATAGTGATAAGATGGTAGAGGTTATCTTATTTATCCTCAAAGAAATCAATAAGGTTCTCGATAACGCAATACTACTGCCAGATGATGTAAACCTCTATACAACCGATTTCTTTCTATATAAAATCTTATATCAAGCTGATAAATATCATCTGATTAATTATGGCAGACTATTAGCACATACTGATTACTTTATCCATAATGACTCTATAACGAGCTTCCTGGCCTATGAATTAATTGCTTATGCCAGACAAGCATTTAAGCCTGACCTCAACAAGCTTCAAACAACTACTATAAGAGATAGTATACAGCTACTGAAGTATAAGACCTTCAAGCTTGTACAAGGTCTAAGGATAGGTCTACTACAATCTGCCCCTAGATGTATTCCTGTCAGGGACTACCTTAATATTAGCTGCTTAAGAGAGCCTGATATAGGTCATCTTTCAATTAGTGATAAAGAGGCTATACAAATAGCAATTGTGCAATGTATAGAGATGAACGAAAAAGAGTTAATAGAACTCGAACATAATGATGAGATTTATAAGAAATATAGCACTAAACAAAATGAGATGATAGACTGCTATGAGATAGCTAAGACATTGCCAAACTCAGCAGATCTGCTGGACTACATGGAGGAGACAGGATGCTAGGTTTAACGGGATGGCAGGCACTACAAATAATGCTTATCGGTTTCGGAGTCGGGCTTTACGATAAATATCAAAGGCATAAACTAAAGAAACAAATCAAAGACTACGAGAAAATGGTGGCCAATATTATAGAGTACGATATCACCTATGACTTTAAGTATCTACCAACTCTGGGGATTAGTTTAGATAATACAGAGAAATATATAAAGGCTAAACATGAGAAATATGGTGCAAGTATAACTATAACTAATTTAGATACATCGGATAGTAATGGGGAGTGATTATATGCCTGAAGAACTATTAAATTACCTCGATAAAGTTGGAGAGCTTGTTAAGTTAGATATAAATAATCTCAGCATGTCACCAGAACAATTAAAAGCAGAGCTTAACAAGTTAGACTATGCTATCTCGAAACTTCTACCTAAAGAGCCTACCCACAAAGCAGCTCCGGCTTATGATGAGGCAACCATTAAAGAAGCCCTTGAACTGCTAGGTGTAGATGAGGTAAGCCTCAAGATAGGTAAGGATTAATATGTCTAAATATAATGATGAGACTAAATTAAATAAAAAACTACACCGTATGCTTGAACATGATAAAGCCCTAGTAACCCCTACCCCAGGGCTTCCTAATACCCCAACACTCAAACCTAATATAACACCAAAAGTATCATTCAATAAGCCTTTTACTAGCCAGATTAAGCACCTAGTTAAAGACTCTGATTATATTACCAACATAGAAAAGCAGCTCAAGACCATACTTTTCTCAAAGGATATTAGCACTGATAAATTCTTTCATATTATCAAGCTCCAATTATTATTATTATATAAGCCCGATCATGTAGAGTGCATAATTGACTATTGGGCAGATAGAGAAAAGTCGAGCTTTCAAGGTCTGTTTGACCACCTAAGCATAATAACTCAGCCCCATAATTATATTTTACTATTACGATGCCTAGAGAAAGGCGGGAATACGGCAGCCCTATCCCTCTTCTTAGATGAAGTAGCTCAGTCGTTTTATTATGATGTAGCGGGCAGAGTAGTAGTAGCAGATTATCTCCCTGACTCTTTTAGGTCAAAGAAAGACCATACTGCCCTACTAAGAGCCATTACTATTTATGTGGGCTATAAACATCTTCAGATGGATAAGCTTATTAACTAAGGCTTCTCTTTTTCTTTGAGTAAAGAACTATATCTAATATACAAAGAACGTAGTCGGAGTTTACCCTCTCTAATCTTATTAAGCAGTCTAACTTTTACAGCTATTTTAATTTGCTCATCTTTCGCTAGTTGGCCATATAGCTGTAGTAGGTGTTTGTATTTCTCATAATCCTCATCAATATCTTTCTTTAGCTTACGGCTACCACGCATAAAATATATATTTAATACTAATGATAGCAACAGCACTACGTAAGCAGCTAGTAATATCATGACCCCTTCAAGATCTATATAGTTGTTTTGCATGAACAAAAGCCTCCTATTGAGATGTTGGTTATATTCTAGTCTCTTATCTCTCTTACTATGACAATAGTAACATATTATTAATGTATCGACGATCTGCCTTGACAGCTCAAGGGAGAGATGATATATTCTAGTTATTACAAATCTATTTAAACTAAGGATATATAAGCACAATGACTAATAGTAATATCAAGATTAAGATTGCACCTAATACCGACTTAGCTCAATTAGCTAAGAAGACCTTAGCCGATAACCTTAATATGGTAGCCCATAATAACGGCATCAATATGGCAGACTTAATCTTTAGGGCTATTAGAGCTGATTTTGCTTATAAGATCCCAACTAACTATTTATCTATTGGTATGAGAATTATCAAACAAGATTACGGACATGCTTATAATGCTATGAACATAGAGCAGAAAATCACCTTCGAGAAGGCGTTCAGAGCTGAACTAAAAGGAGCTATTGAGGCTACTATTAAAAGAGATAAGCTAGAAGGTAATATTTAGAATGCCTATATTCCATGACCCTATACTACTAGCTGATAAGGATAATAGTGATAAATGCCTGACAGTAGATCGTCGTTCTGGCTTTTATTATTATGATCGTATAGGAGTAGGGAGAGGGATTTATTGGGTAGATATCTGTCAACGACTGTCAGCTAAAGCAGACAGCTTGCCGTTCCAAGAGCAAGAAAAGACGAGCAAGAGACGGACGATATTAGGCTGGTTGACACACTTAACGAGAGTGCTGGGCATAGACCCAGGGCAGCCCACTAGCGACAGACCAGGATACGTTCATCACTCCTGGGGACTATTGCTAGTCACCTTGCCACCACTAGCTTGTTGACAAGTAAGACAAAAGAGGCATCTCTATGAGCGCCGTTAAAAACTTGTCAATATTGACTTTAACAGAGGAAATGCTATCGCACAAGTGCGATTCCAGATTCCCCTGGCAGCTAAAGCAGCCAGTCCCCTTTGGAGGTCTATATGGATATTAATAAAATGATAGATTTCAAACAGATTAGTCAATGGGCTAATAAGAATGCAAACCAACAGCCTCAGTCTAATAAGACACCGGATAAATCGAATAATCAAGATCCGGTAAATAGGGAAGCTTTAATTACTGTATACGCCTCTAGGATGGCCAAGGTTGCCTATAATAACATAAAGAGCCGTACTGCACCCGATCAACGCCTTGAGGGTACTCCTGTGCCTCATATTATCCTGCCAGCACAAGCTATCCTTCATCTCCTAACGATAAATGATCCGGGTGTCTTTGCCCCAGATGGTAACAAGTTCTCAGATGCAGAGATGTACCTTTTTGCTACGCACTTCATCCCGGAGCTAACTATATTAATCCTCGAACATAATGAAAAACTATCAAACAAACAGTAGGAGGCAGAAATTGAATAAGCTATATAAGGCAATAATTGAAATTAAAGGTATAGGTGTTATCGGAGAGAGAAAGGTTAGAAATAAGGCTGGTCGGCTTCTGGAACATGAGGTCACTAAGGTATACCGGAAATATCTTCGAGAGAAGCTAAATATTAATAAGCCTAGATTTATTAATACAAGTATTCCCGATAAAGATGAAGATCCACAGGCTTATAAAGATTATAAGGATGGTTGGCATAGGATTGCCACAATCTATAGTGACTTAGATGTACGTGGTCGAGAACACTTAATTAGATGGGAAGTTACTCCCTTAGAAGTCGCAGTGACTCAAGAGAACCTATTAGAGGATAAACTTAAACAAGTTCTGGATGAAGAAACTGAGTTATCGACTGAACATAAGAAGGATGCAATGAAAGCTATCCTTGACATCCTCAACCACTTAATTCACATAACCCCTGATAAGGATGATAAAGGAGATATAGATTAATGTTAGAGATTAATATACCAGATAATTTCGTACCCCTCGAAAGAGAGAGTGTACCTGAACTAGATAGAATATTAGGACTTAAATTCCCCGTGTTAGACGATGGTTTTATTAGAGCTATAGATTATATGGGCAGTGATAGTGCCTTCGTACAAGCTGCCAGGATCTCTTATGGTAAAGGCACTAAGCATAGCAGTGATGATAGAAGTTTGATCCGCCGATTGATAAGGCATAGACACACATCAGTATTCGAGATGGCAGAATTGAAGTTACATATTCGTATTCCTATGGATCACTTCCGTCAAATGGTACGGCATCGGACTGCTAATATTAACGAGTATTCAACAAGATATTCTGAGGCTATTGATTCTCAACAAAAAACAGCTCCCGGTGAATGGAGGTTACAATCTACTACGAATAAGCAAGGCAGTGAGGGTAAGGTAATAGATACTGCTATTAGTGCAATGCTTTCTACTAAAGAGATCCAATTCCATGCTTTAGCACAAGAGATTTATCAAGAAAGATTAAAGGTTGGAGTAGCTAGAGAGAAGGCCAGGAAAGATCTACCCTTATCCACCTATACTGAGTTATACTGGAAGTGTGATGTCCACAATATACTGCACTTCCTAAGTCTGAGGAAAGACCTTCATGCCCAGCTTGAAATACGTCAATATGCTGATATTATCGGCGGGCTAATAGAATTGTGGTGTCCCTTTACTTGGGAGGCATTTGAAGATTTCAGGATTAAAGCAATGAGTCTTTCTGCTCTTGATATTAAAGTACTTAAATGTATTAATATAATGCCTCTAGCTCTGATGCCCTTTACTAAACTTTTAATAGAGATGAGACTACTTAAATTCACTGATGAGGGTAAAGTTAAGCCTATTACTGAGCTTCTAGAGATGAAGGAGAAGTTTAAGTTATTAGGAGTTAAATTAGAGTGGAGTGATACCTATGTCCAACCATTTTAAGAATCTGGCAGTTAGATTAGACCGCCGACCTACTACAGAACATGAAGAGATTTTTGCTTCTGTAGATGAGCAAGTGAGATCTGAACTAGCTCAAACTATTATTGAGATTCATAGCTATGATATGCTTCGTTGGATTGATAAAGGCAATAACCATTTCAAAGAAGTACCCACAGCTATTATGGGTACTTTTAATGGTTGGACATTTAGCAGAGCATGGCGATATTGGATAGTGGAAGGCTCTGGGCTGCCCTTAAGCTTCGCTATGCCATTATATCTTACGCATGGCCAAGAGTGCCGAGCCTTTGGTGATGGGGAAGGCCGTAATCCATTACTTTTAGCTAGAGGCCAATCAGTAAATTTCTACCATATCGATACTCAAGAAGCTTTGGGTGAACTAGCTAAAACCATAATGAGAAGTCAGATTGTAGATTATAACGAGTATGCCTATACTCTCCATACTAGTATAATTTAATCTATAGCAATTAGGTTACTACGACAGGGATGCCCCTACCTTAACGGGAGGCTATTAGCTAGAGCTAGAAGCTTTGAGTAGGAGGGGATAGGACTCCCATAGGAGTGTTTATGGTGATTGAATTGATAACTATATTTGACGCTGAAGGCCGATGAAGGCGTAGGGCTATTCGAGAGAGATACTGATAACCCTCTAGCTTTTCTAATCAGCAAAGGCTATAAAATACAACCAACTTAAAGATATTATTGGAGGTGAAATTATGTACGAGTCAACACTTGTACTAGATAGGGCTACAAGTCGGAAATTAAAAGATTTAGGCTTCCCTCAAAAAGGTTTGGTTTTCTATTATAATATTTGGCAAGACGAGAAAACTAAAGAAGAGAGATCTGTTATTATCTCACCTTTTCCT
>OFRG01000056.1_pt1 | contig 43131 bp, 61 predicted proteins | sample 1543071 | NCBI WGS metagenome assembly OFRG01 (sample SAMN07774222, study PRJEB24372) | wastewater metagenome | isolation source: WWTP Verbania (Effluent) | place: Italy: Verbania | collected 2015-12
TCGAACCTTAGCTCTGCGGACCTTAGCTCTGCGGACCTTAGCTCTGCGGACCTTCGCTATGCGGACCTTCGCTATGCGGACCTTCGCTATGCGAACCTTAGCTCTGCGAACCTTAGCTCTGCGAACCTTAGCTATGCGGACCTTAGCTATGCGGACCTTATGATTTTTCAATTTCAAAGACATCAAGCTTTTTATTCGCTAGATGATAACTTGAGAATAGGATGTCTTTATTTACCATTAGATGAATGGGTAAATAAATTTGAAGAGATAGGTAAACGAGAACAATATTCAGATTTACAAATAAAAGTCTACGGATCATTTATAAAAATGTGCGCTGAAATGCAATTAACTAAAAGCGATAGAATCGTTGGCGTCGGAGATGATGAATGATTCAAAACATAGAACACGAGGTTGTTGTTTATAACAAGAGACACGACACGCTAGAAGTTGTCATAGGTAGCAGTCTATTTTTCATAAGTGATGAAACGCGCTTTAGGTTCTTTCCTATTGTTACCGTTTCAGAAATAGGCACGACTTATCTAAGTCAGGAAACATTTCTAGAAGACTATGAAATTTTGGGAGAGATATGAATAAGCAGCGAGAGTTTTGGATAAAAGATTTTATCGTATTTAAAACACACGATAAATATTCAGATGGAGCAAGCGTAAGAGAGGCTTATGATAAGCCAGCTCCAAATAGGCAAATTCATGTTATAGAATACGATCAATATAAAAAATTAGATACTTGTTTAAATGCCATAGATGATCACATAAGAAAAATGAGAGTAGATAAAATAATCACGATGGATGAAATGATTAGAGCACTTAAGGTAATTAGTGATAATCTTAAGTAACAAAATTGAACCAAAACGATACTAACGAAAGAGTTAAGTAACAATCGAGGTGATCATGAATCAAGAGCAAGAGATAAATAATATGAGATTGATAAAAGAAGCAGTATATCTACAGACAAAAGACGAAGGCATTTGGTTCCGAGCTAGATACATGCCAGAGCATTACCTACAAGAGTCATTGAGAGACTTGCATCTAGTGATTGAGCATGGAGACATTGAGGCGATGAATAGAATCAAGGAAAGAGCTGATACAAGTATGTAACGAGTACTTTGGCTTTTAACTAATAATTAAGGAGAATGAAAATGAAAACACTAATAGCATTACTACTACTAACATCTAACGCTTTTGCGCTTGTGCATGCACCTGATCAATATCAGAAAATAACAGATTCAAGAGGTCGCGGACCAATTGAAGTTTCGGGAATTAGAAACTTGCGTGAAGTAATCCCAGGAATACTTTACAGGTCTGGCGCAAATGGCGACATGAAGTATGGGCCATTGAACGACACATCTGTAACTAAACTTTGTAAGCAGGGTTTTGATACTTACTTTTATGATTACAAGCGTGGTGCTGATCACAATGTTCCATGTGGAACAAACCAAACATCTGTTAGAATTAGACCATCACTTGTTTCTAGTAAGAATGTGTTTGAACAACTGTCAGCTGTTTACACTGCAATCACTAAAGACACAGGGCCTGTTTTAACAGGATGTGATCAAGGCGTCCATGCATCTGGATTTGTTTCAGCTTTATCTCTGATTCAATTTTGTGGATGGACCAACAAGCAAGCTCTAGACTATTGGACATTGATTGCAAAGGGACAAGACAATCACCCTAAGATTAAAAAAGCGATCATGGATTTTAGACCATATGACTCTTTGAATATTAACGAGAAAATAAACTGCTTTAAGCCATAATCAATACAATTCTGCCGTTACTAAAGGATTATTAGATCAATTATTTGTAAATCATAAAAATAAAGGGTTGGTTAAGATTTGAATATCCCAGCTAAATGTTTTAAACCTTAATAGTCATCTTTTAGGGCGCGGGACCGAAGTCGTTCCTCGGGAAAAATCGCATAGCTTAATATCCTTTGTCTGTGTAATCCCGCGCCTTATTTTCAATCATTGACTATCTGCAACACTAAAGATTATATCAAGACATGACAGATCAGATAGGCGCCGTCATAGACAGCTTAGTCAGACAAATCGAAACCATTGAGGAGCGCATAGAGCGCGAAGACGGTTTTGGCACAAGCCTTTATCTACTGGTCAAAGAGCTAGAAGAGCTTCGAAAGTCGTTAAAAGCGGCGCAAAACCTACAGAAAAAACACATTTAAGCTACCAATCAGGCAGAAAATGCCGACATAATGTTACTTTCAGTCACTTAATCATGAGGATATGACATGGCAATGGGAAGACCAAGGAAGCACAATATAAACAAAGAAGAGTTTGAACAGCTGTGCTCATTATATTGCACATTGGTAGATGTAGCGGGTTGGTTCAAATGCTCAGAAGACACGATAGAGCGGTTTGTTTATAAGGAATACAAGACAACTTTTGCGGAGATTATGAAACGATTCGCGTCTAAGACTACGGCGAGCATTCGTCGAAAGCAGATTCACCTAGCTTTAGAGGGCGACAGATACTTGCTCATTTGGTTAGGTAAGCAGTATTTAGGACAATCGGACAAGATCGAATCAAACGTGAATCAAACAGTGGAGCAAAAACCAGTTGTCATTTTACCATCGAACGGCAAAGAATCAGGTCAAAGCAAGTAGACCAGAGATAAAGCCACAACAAGGACCGCAGACAGAATTTCTGACAACTGAAGCCTCGATTGCTATATATGGAGGCAGTGCCGGTGGCGGGAAATCGTTTTCATTATTGCTTGAACCGCTGAGGCATATCGACAACGGCAAGTTCGGCGCTGTCATATTCAGGAAGACAAGTGTCCAGGTAAAGAACACAGGCGGTCTATGGGATGAGAGCGAGGCTTTGTATACTCAAATAGGCGGTTATCCACGCAAGCACGTTTTGAAGTGGAATTTTCCTTCTGGTATGAACATCACTTTTGCACATTTAGAACACGACAAGGATGTGTATAACTATCAAGGTTCGCAGATTCCTTTAATAGGCTTCGACGAGTTGACACATTTCACAGAAAAACAATTCTTTTATATGATGTCTCGTAATCGTTCGATGTCAGGCGTCCCGGGTTACGTGAGAGCAACATGCAATCCAGACTGTGATAGTTGGGTGCGCAAGTTTATTGACTGGTGGATAGGCGACGACGGCTACCCAAACAAAGAGCGAGCGGGACAGCTTCGATGGTTTATAAGAGTAAACGACAGCATTATTTGGGCAAACACAGACAAGGAACTAATAGATCAATATGGCAGTGAACAGATGCCTAAGTCAGTGACATTTATACCGGCCTCTTTACATGATAACAAAATCTTAATGCAAAAAGATCCATCATATCTTTCAAATCTTATGTCGCTTGGTCATGTTGATAGATTACGACTATTAGGTGGCAACTGGAATATCAGACCAACTGCGGGCAATTACTTCAAGCGCGAGTGGTTCACTATGCTAGACGCGATTCCATCCGGTTGGACATCATGTTGTCGATTCTGGGATAGAGCTGCGACGAAGCCGCATGAGTCAAACAAAGATCCGGACTGGACAAGAGGCTTGAAGCTTTACAAATATCCAAACGGCACATGGCTAATCGGCGATTTGAAATCAACACAAGATACACCGTTCAAAGTCGAGCAGCTCATTAAGCAGACAGCGCAACATGATGGACAAAGAGTAAAGATATCTTGTCAGCAAGATCCGGGATCGGCAGGCGTTGCCGAGGCTCATATGTTTACATCAATGCTAGTCGGTTACGATGTGCACACACGCACGTTTTCAAAAGACAAAATTACGAGAGCAAAAGCAGTTTCGGCGCAGTGCGAAGCGGGCAATGTGTTTGTGTTAAAAGCTGATTGGAATGATGATTTATTTTCTGAGGTTGAAAACTTTCCGGAGGGCAGGCACGATGACATTGTTGACGTTTTGTCCGGGGCTTTCAACGAGCTAAACAGTGGACATTCAATTTTAGATGTTCTTTAATTTTCAAGGGGGAATCACACACATGACAAATTATATTAAGCCAAGCATTGTTTTTTTGATCTTATTTCTGAAGTCTACATTTTCAATGGCAGGCGGTTTCGCAGTATTCAAACAACAACAAATTGTTGTCACTGCAACTGTGACCTCGACTAAGTTTATGGATCAGAACACGAATCGCAATTACTTGTTGATTCAAAACAACGGGGCGACAAACGTAACTGTAACTTTCGGAGCTGCACAAACCGGATCTGAAGGAATAATTATTCCACCGGGTGGAAGCTATGAACCTATCAAAGCTTTTTGGGATGCGGTTTATTTGAAAGCGGCTTCAAGCACTGACGCAGTTGTATTGATAGAGGGATACTAAGATGAAAAAAATAATAGCTCTACTGATCGCGCTGACATCGACGGCGCATGGTTATTTAACTCCACAATATTTAAATGCAAATCAACTTCAGGGTGTAAACATAAGCGCAACGGCGCCAACTCTGAATCAAGTGTTGTTGTACGATGGTACGAATTGGGCACCGACTACAATTGCAACGGGCGGCGGTACTGTGACAAGTGTCGCGATGAGTGTTCCATCATTTTTGTCAGTGGCGGGTTCGCCAATCACATCGTCAGGTACTTTAGCAGTCAGTCTATCAGGCACGGCGTTACCAGTAGCAAACGGAGGCACTGGCACAACTACTGCTTTCACTTCAGGTTCAGTTTTGTTTGCAGGCGGCGGTGGGGTATATTCACAAGACAACGCAAATTACTTTTGGGATGCAACTAATCACAGATTAGGTTTGGGAAACGCGGCACCTTCTACAACTTTAGATGTGACTGGTTCGCAAAACATTACTTCTACAAGTGCAAATGCCTTAACAGTTGGTCCGAATGGCGCGACAAATCCAGTATTGCAAGTTGATTCATCGACTGCGTCCGTAGCTAATGGATTAAAAATAACAGGTACGGCGGCAGGTTCTGGCGTAAAGCTTGAATCAATATCTACGGCAGCAAATGAGGATATAATTTTAGGAACAAAGGGGACCTCGAGTTCAGTAAAACTGCAAGTAGGGGCTTCTAATAAATACGTGGCTACTGCGCAAAATCACACTTTTAGCGTAAGTGCTACTGGCACAGCCTCGACTGTAAGATTTGGTTATACAGGGGCGGCGGATACGACGTTAACCGCTTCTACTGAGGCACCATCAACGTACTTCAATCTTGGACAGATTCGACAACACGCTACTGGCACAATGTCGCTTCAAAGAGACTTTCGAATAACTCCATCTACTCATTCATTTGTTGGGGCTTCTACTTTAAGTAATATGCATGGATTCACGGTAGACGGTGCGCCGATTGCTGGAACAAATGCGACGGTGACAAATGCTTCGGCTATTTATAGTCCGGGCAATGCAGTCGGTTCAGGAGTTACAAACTCTTATGGTTTGAACATAAATGCTAATACAGGTGCCACAAACAATTACTCAGCCATTTTCAATGGTGGTAATGTTGGTATCGGCACAGGCTTTCCCTCTGAAAAGCTGCAAGTCGCTTCCGGCGAGATTATGGTTAGTAGTAATTCTTCAACAAGCAGTGCTGTTCATAACGGTATAAAATTCACAACGGATAATGAAACATATTATTCGGCTGTAAGGGCAAATAGAGATACGCTTTCAACTAGAATTGGACTCTCTTTCTTGACGGCGAACGGAGCTGTGCCAGTTGAAACAATGAGAATTAATTACGCAGGTCAAGTTGGAATTGGCATGGCAGCGCCTTCGTACCCTTTAGATGTGCAAGGGGCAATACAAGCAAAAGGAACAAATAGTATATTATTAGATCCATCAAGTGGTTTGCTATATACCGCCACAGGATTGGTAAACTTAGCAACTGGAAACAATGCAAGAATGCAGGTTTTAGCTGCCGGTCCGTTTATAGAAAGAAACATAGCAGATGCCAATCCGGCTTTATTAATAAGCAACACAAGCGCAACTTCAACTGGCGATATTGCTCAATTCAAATCTAATGGAACTGTGAAAGCAGTTGTTAGCTATGCAGGCAATGTTGGTATAGGTACAACGACACCGGGTTCAACATTGCACGTTGCAGGATCAATGCAATTAAAAGTAAACAACGTATCAAGTGCGACAACTCTAGATGAAACATATTCAACTGTTAGAGGCGATGCCACTAGTGCGGCTTTTACAATTACTTTACCTGCATGTGTTACCGCTAATATTGGACGCATATATAGAATCATGAAAATAGATTCTTCAATAAACGCGGTCACCGTTGGTAGGACAGGATCTGACACTATCAACGGCGCAACAACTTCGTCTCTAGCAACACAGTATTCTGCAAAAACATATGTCTGCGGAGCTGCAGGACTTTGGGAAATATATTAATTAAATAATAAAGGGGGTTTTATGTTTTGGACTTATGCATTTTCTATGGATACAGGCGCAGTTGTTAACTACTGGCAACTTGTTTCCCTTTACGTTTCTATCGGTAACGGTCAAGCGATTGCGAAGGCTCGTGGTTTTTTAAGTCAAGAGGCTTTCGAAGCTGGCAAACCGCTAATGTTAGAACAAGAAATCACTTTCCCAGTTTTGCAATTAGATCAAGACGGATCATTATTCGCAGGTGTTCAAATGCTTGCGCAGTCGGCTCAGTCTCAACAATATCCAATCGCATAACGACAAGGGGCCACGATGGCAAAGGCAAAAAAAGGGTCAAAGCCAAAAGCTGGACCCAAAGTTAAGAATGACAACTCCACGATCAGAAATGGTCTTGGAGATGTCTTAGGTTATACAGACAACGCGAACCCGTACAGCGAGCAGATATCTGACTCGGGAACCATGTTCAAAAATCTACGTTGGTATTTCGTTTCGAATCTGCGCCAACTATTATCAGAGTTATACTGTGAGATTGGATTGATTCAAACTATCGTTGACGTTCCGGTTGACGATGCACTTCGAGGAGGGGTCATTCTTAAGTCTAAGCAGTTAGATGAAGATGAAATCTTGAAGCTGATCAATTCATTGGATCGAGACGACGATATCAATACAGTGGGACAAGCGGCGAAATGGAATCGCTTATTCGGCGGCGCCGGTGTTCTAATCATGACTGACCAAGATCCAATGCAGCCTTTGAATATCGAGGCTATCAATAAAGATACGCCTTTAGAATTCAGAGCGGTCGATATGTGGGAGCTGTTCTGGGACAAACAAAATACAGACGGTTACGATCCATCATTGCAGACTGAGAATTTTGAGCATTACAGTTATTACGCTCAACAATTACACAAATCTAGAGTTATGCGAATGAAAGGACTGACGGCACCAAGCTTTTTACGTCCTCGTTTGCGCGGGTGGGGTTTCTCAGTAGTTGAAAAACTAGTCAGATCAATCAATCAGTACATCAAAGCGACAGACTTAGGCTTTGAGGTTCTGGACGAATTTAAGCTTGATGTATATAAAATCAAAAACTTGACGACTACTCTTATGAGTGAGGTCGGCGCGACTGCTGTGCAAAAGCGTGTTCAAATGGCCAATTGGCAAAAGAACTACCAGAATGCAATTGTTATGGATTCAGAGGACGACTTTGATCACAAGCAACTGTCTTTTGCCGGGCTAGCTGAAGCGATGGAAGGTATCAGAATGCAAGTGGCGAGTGATATGCGTATGCCAATCACTAAGCTATTCGGCACAAGTGCAAGCAAGGGCTTCGCTACAGATCAGAATGATATGGAAGTTTACAACGCTATGGTCGAAGCTGAAGTCAGAAACAAAATCAAATATGATCTTTTGCGCGTGATTGAAATCAAATGTCAAAAGCTGTTTGGTTTCATCCCTGAAGATCTATCTATTGAGTTCAAACCGTTGCGAGTATTGTCAGCAGAGCAAGAAGAGAACGTCAAAACTCAAAAGTTCAATCGTGTGTTGCAGGCTAAGCAAGCCGGTGAGATTACGACTTTTGAATTCAGAGAAGCTTGCAACAAAGACGCATTGTTAAGTATTTCACTTGATAACAACCAAGATCAATTGAACACAGACGATCCTGAAATAGCGGCATTGGTAGCCGGTGAGCCTGACCCTTTAGATACTAAAGACGTTGAGGACCCGGGAGCTAATCGCGAAGACACTCGCAAGCCAAGAGCATGGGAGTTCGACAAAGATCGCAAGCGTGACAACTCTATCGGTTACGACGTTGCAGCTTATGAAGTTGACGGCGGTGACTCTTGGATATCAGAAGGCAGGAAGCCATTTTTCGAAGACCCTAAAAATGTAGATAAATCATTATGGGAGCGAGCGCGTGAGAGATCACAAGAGGCGTTCGGTAAAATTAAATGGCAGTTTGTAGTTTGGGCATATAAGCAACTCGGAGGAAAGGTTAAATGATGAACACGGTTATTTTTCAACCAGGAATGACACTTGAAGAGCTAGAAAAACATGCAATTTTGTGCTCGTTTAGATTTCATAGAGGCAACAAAACGGCAACGTCTAACGCTTTAGGTATTGCGATCAGGACACTAGATGCAAAACTTGAAAAATATGAAAAGGATGGCGAAGAGGGCAAAAAGCGCATGGATGAACAGCGCGCTCTAGCTGAAGATTTTTCGCGCAGACAAAGAGGTTTGCCTTCATTGCTTAAAACAGAAGAGCCAGAACAGACGGCAGCCGTTGTTGATATGCCAGTCAAACAAATGCGAAAGGCAAAATGATTATAAGCTCTCAGAATGAAATCATTGAGCTACCGCCTATAAAAGAGGACACGCAAGAGAGCGAGGCTTTAGAGCGCGAAATCTTGCGACTGTTCAAAGAAGAGATTTATTATCCATTATTAGCTGAACTGAATATAAACAAAAAGACATTACAAAACTCAAAAGATGCTCTGTTATCAGCAATTAGAGCTGGCAGGATTTCATATTCTAAGGGATCATTTAGTGGCAGGTTCAGCGCTAGTGTTTCTCAAGAGCTAAAGCTTTTGGGGGCAAAGTGGGATCGGAAACAAGGAGCGTGGAAGATCTCACGGCCTGCACTTCCAATAGACGTTAGACACGCAATCTCACAAAGCGAAACTGTATTTGCTGAAAAACTTGCCGGCATAGATAAAAAGCTTGCGCAGATTTTGCCGGATCAATTGGCTTCTAAACTCAAGACACAAAAGATATTTGACACAATGTTGCACAGAGTGGGCAAGACGTTTGCCGAGTCAGTAAAGCGCATTACGGTAGATCCGACTTTGAGTTCATATCAGATTCAGAAGTTAAACGATGAGTGGCGTAACAATCTAGAATTGAGTATCAAGGATTTTACAGCGAAAGAAGTTGAATCGTTGAGAGACAAAATGCAAAAGAGCTACTTTAAAGGGATGAGACCCGAGGCGATGGTTAAAGACATTCAAAAATCGTTTGGGGTATCGGCCAACAAAGCGAAGTTCTTAGCACGACAAGAGACTAGACTGATCACTTCGAAATATAAAGAGAGCAAGTACGAAGAGGCTAACGTCAAATTCTATAAATGGGTATGCGTTGCGGGCTCTCCAAATCATCCGGTCAGAGCACAGCACAAAAAGCTTGGCGATATGTCAAAATCGGGTACACTTTTTAGGTGGGACGATCCGCCAGTTGTATCGGGAGATGGTGAGCCAGTTAGGCACGGCAATCCGGGCCAAGACTACAACTGCAGATGTTACGCAATTCCAGTCATCGTAAGGAAAAAAACAGAATGATCAAAAATGCAAAAGGACTTCCAAAGGTATATTTTGGCTTGCACATGGTTGAAGGCGTTGCCGAATATCGTGAGCCGGGTCAAGAGCCTTATAGAATAATGGTTGCTGAGAATTGCTTGAAAGAGATGGACAAAACATTTCAAGGACGTCCCGTCTATGTGTCACACGTTGACGAAGTAAACCTAGATAACTTGCAAGCTGAAGCCGATGGTTATGTGGTACGCAGCTTTTTTAATAAAGCAGATGGCAAACACTGGGCTGAATTTATTGTTGTCAGCGATCGCGCACACGAAGCTATAAATAAGAAATGGGTACTATCGAACTCATATTTGCCAAAGCGTTTAGATTCTGGTGGCGAATGGCACGGAGTCGAGTACGCAAAAGAGATTGTCGAAGGTGAATATGATCATTTGGCGATCGTTCCAGATCCTAGATATCAAGAATCTATTATTTTGACGCCTGACCAATTCAAAGAATATTGTGAATCGAAAGAGCAAGAGCTCATGAAAATTGCAAACTCAAAAGGAGAATCAAAAATGAAACTTAGTTTCTTTAAGAAAACGAAAGTGGAAAACGCGAAAGAGATCGACTTAGAAAATATGTCGGTTGTTTTGCCTAAATCAGGTCGTGAAATCACAATCACTCAACTTGTAAACGAAGCGGATGACATGGAGAAAAAAGAAAACGCAGACATGGCGGATGGCGAGAAGCACGTTATGGTTGGCGAGAGCAAAATGAAAGTTAACGAACTTTTGAATGCTTATGAAGCTTGCAAGAATGAGCTTGAAGAGATGAAGAAGAAGAGCGCTCCGGTTGAAGAAGTGAAAAACGAAGACGAAGCGATGGACAACGAAGAAGACGAAGAAGAGAAAAAAGAGAACAAAGAGGACGAAGAGGCGAAAGCCAAAGCTTTGGAATTAGCAGCTCACGAAGAAAAAGAAATCGAAGAAGCTAAGAAGAAGAATGCAAAAGCTAATTTCGAGAAATTGAAAAACGCTGAAAGCAAATCATTAGAAATCAAAGCGACTGTTTTGGACTTGCCAGACGTTCAAGTAGCTCGCGGAAAATCAAGATACGGTTCAAATTAATAATTTAAAAGGAGATACAAAATGCCTATTACAGCAGGTGCAATCAGTTTAGTTTCAAAAAGTCAGACAATCGCAAGCTTGTCAGCTACAGTAGCGACAGGCGGAACAGCGCCTTACACTTATCAATGGTACAGATCAGTAACCACAGGGTTTACACCGGGCGGCGGCAATATTATTTCTGGCGCTACTTTGACAACACTTAGTGATTCAGGTCTGATCCCAAACACTACTTATTATTACAAAGTAATTGCAACGGATTCTGCAGGCTCACCGGCTTCAGTAACCTATTCACAATTAGCAGTGGCGACCGACCTTCCAAGTCCAGTACCGAATCAATTCACAATTGCGCCATTCTTGGGCATGACTGACATGAGAATGAACACCAACACAGTAGCAGTTCAAATTGACGCTTCTGAAGCTGGTACTTCATACGCTGGACAAGCTGTTAAAATCTATGACAGTGCTGGCGGCGTTCCTAAAGTTGTTAAATGTTCTGCAAACTCAGACGATGTTTTCGGTTTTATCAATTTTGATATCAAATCTAAATCATACGTTGCGGGTGACAAGTGTGAAATTTCTCAATCTGGAAACGTAATCTACTTGTATGCAACTGCAGCGATTGCACGTGGCGCACAAGTTCAATTGGATATCTTAACTCCGGGTGGCGTTGCTCCTAAAACAGGTTCAAGCGGTGCTGATCTAGTTGGATATGCTTTTGATAAAGCGACAGTTGCAGGCGACCTAATCAGAGTAAGATTGGCTTCACCGTCATTCTTAAAAGCATAACAATATAAATAGGAGAATTAAAAAATGAAACCACAACCAAAAATTGTAAACTCAAAAGGTGAAGAGATCATCTTGAATTCTAGAGAGACCAAATTGGCTAATAGCTTGGAGCGCAAATTAAATGCTTTAGGTTATGAAATTCCAATTACAACTTTGACCACGATCATGAAAAAAATCACTGAGCAAAAGTTTTTCGAAGTTGCTCCGGCTGATTACCTTCCGGTACGTGTTGGCGAAGGCGCATGGTCTTCAAACTTAGTGACTTATCGTTCATTCGGTATGTCTGACGGTTTCGAAACTGGCGTGGTCAACTTGGGTGGAAATAATGCGCGTCTTGCTTCAGCAGATGCAGGCGTAGACAGTGTTACTGTTCAAGTTATCAACTGGGCAAAATCTATCGGTTGGTCAATCATGGATCTTGAAATGGCTGCTAAGTCTGGAAACTGGGACTTAGTATCTAGCAAAGAAAAAGCACGCAAAAAAGATTGGGATCTTGGAATTCAAAAGATTGCATTCTTGGGTCTTGCTGGAAACAACGCTTCAGGCGGTTCTTGCTTAGGTCTTTTGAATCAGTCTGGTATCACTAACAACACAACTACTATCACTAAAAAAATCAGTGATATGAACACAACTGAGTTGAAAGCTTTTTGTGGTGCTGTTGTTGAAAAATATCGTAACAACTGTTTGCGTACTGCATGGCCTTCGCATTTCATTGTACCTGAATCAGATTACAACGGAATGGCATCTCAAGCGTCTGCTGATTTTCCAGTTAAATCAGTTAAGCAATTGCTTGAAGAAATGTTCCAAGTTATCACTGGCAAAAAAGATTTCAAAATCTTGCCTTTGTCTTATGGTGACAGCTCGTACTCTGGTCTTGGCGTTCAAAGATATGTATTGTTGAACTACGACGAAGAGGCTTTGCGTATGGATATCCCAGTTGACTATACAAATACTCTTGCTAACTCTATCGATAACTTCAGCTTCCAGAATGTTGGTTATGGCCAATTCACTGGTGTTCAAGCTTATCGTCCATTAGAAATGATGTATTTTTCATATTAAGTTCTGTAAATATATAGAATTGCCTGAGAGCTAAACACTCTCGGGCATTTTTTTGATGAGGTGTTTTGATGGCGTATGACAATCCGACAATAACAGACTTCAAAGATTATTTTGTCCGTGATTTTCCATACGGTAGTGACCCGACCACATCAATAATTGATCAAGATATCGCCAATGCGTTTCAAGAGACGCAAGTGAATATGAACCAAGGTCTTTGGTCTTCACAAGCTACATACAATCTCGGTTATTTATTACTGTCAGCTCATTATCTGGTTATCAACATTCGTTCAAGTTCGCAGGGAATTTCGGGACAATTCGGATGGCTGCAAAATTCTAAAGCAGTCGGATCGGTTAGCGAAGGTTTGTCGATTCCACAACGCATTCTAGATAACCCTATGTTTTCTATGCTTTCAAAAACCAATTACGGCGCTAGATATCTCATGATGGTATTGCCACAACTGGCGGGTCAAATGTTCTCAGTCGAAGGGACAACTCAACCATGAGTGACGAAGTTGTGAATCTGAGAGGTCTGGACAAGCTTGTGAAAGCGCTGAAGGTGAAAACGCCTACAATACGCGTTGGCATTTTAGGCAGCAAAGACGCTCGGGCAGATTCACAATCAAATGCTACAATCGGCGCAGCTCATGAGTTTGGAACAACGACCATTCCACAGAGGTCTTTTTTGCGCGTTCCATTGATAGATCATTTAGATAAAGAACTTGAGAAATCTGGTATCAATAGCAAGGACAATTTGAATGAAGTAATCAGCGGCGGCGATCTTATGCCATGGTTGAGAGAGATAGCGGTCACAGCAGAGGCTATTGTGTTAGAGGGTTTCGCGTCTCAAGGATACGGCAAGTGGGCAGCTTGGAAAAACCCGAATTATATGAATAACAGCGGACAAGTGTTGATCGATAAAGGTTACTTAAGAGACAGCATAACAACGGACATCAAATGATTTTTTCAAACGGATCAAGTAGACCATTGAATACGAACTCGGGCACGGTTCCCGACGTCAGTGAAGTTTTGCTAGATTGGTTTCAAAAGATGACATTCGACGTAGTTGTAAAAACAGTCAGCGGATTCGAGCTAGTCGAGACAACGACGCCAGTAGAATTTCAAGGCGTCATTCAGCCGTTGTCTGGTAGTCAATTGATGATCAAACCAGAGGGACAGCGTGCATGGAATTGGATGCTTTTGCATGCCGATCCTTCGTTGTCTTTAGATGTCGACGACGTTGTTTTATATCTGGGTACTCAATACAGAGTTTATCAAACTAAATCATACGACATCTATGGTTATCGCGAATATCAATTGGCCGAGGACTACACAGGATCGGGGCCAACATGAGTTTGATTTTAAGAGCCACACACGCAGCTGTCGCACCCGGTATAACGGCTAGTTTTGGCGCTTCTGGCGGAACTGGACCTTATGTTTATTCAGTTGTGGCGGGCGGGGCTGGCGGGACTATAAACTCGTCTACTGGAATATACACAGCTCCAAGTTCTGTGAATTCAGATCCTGCAAAAGCTTTGGACACAATTACAGTAGTTGACTCACTCGCGGCGAGCGCGACACTATCAATATTAGTCGGAAGTCCTTTGCAGCTTGTTTGTGAGATTATCCAAAATGAAATGTCACTCACCAATGGTCGAGTGTACCTCTGGGATCAAAAAATCAATCAACCAAAGGACAACGACCTTTATATCGCTGTCTCTGTATTGCAGGCAAAACCCTTTGGTATAACGACGAGGTTTGATTCTAGCGGCGCTCCGATTCAATCCGTAAACATGCATGCAACTCTCTCGATCGACATTATCAGTCGAGGTCTAAGCGCTTTAAATCGTAAAGAAGAGGTCTTGCTTGCGCTGAATAGCTTTTACTCTCAGAGACAACAAGAGGCGAACGGCTTTTACATCGGCAAACTTTCGACAAGCTTCGTCAATTTATCAAATCTAGACGGGGCCGCGATACCATACCGCTTCAACATTTCGGTTGCTCTTCAATACTTTTCGACAAAAACTAAAGCAGTCGACTACTTTGATGATTTTCAAACAGTTTCAATTACAGATGAACCCTAGGAGGATTTTAAATGTCTAATCAATTAGCACTGACAAATGTAATCAACATTTCAGTATCACAAGCACAGTCAGGTATTGGCGAATATAACACAAGCAATCTTGGACTATTCACAGGAGACACACCGGGCGGCGGTTTCGGTTCAGATGGATACAAAATCTATTTAAGCCCTCAAGACGTTGGCGTAGACTTCGGTACTTCGTCACAAACTTATGCAATGGCAAACGCTGTATTTTCACAGAAGCCTAACATTTTAGCGGGCAATGGTTACCTTGCGATTATCCCTTTAACGGCAAGTCATCCTGCAGTTATAGCGCAACAACTGATCACATTTTCAATCGTTCCTACTGTGGGCGCATACAAATTGTCATACGGTGTTTTACAAACTGGTTCATTGGCATACAATGCGAATGCGGCAGCTGTTCAAGTTGCTTTACGTTTATTGTCTGGCTTGAGTGCTGTAACCGTAACAGGTGATTACACTGTGGGTTTCACAGTAGTGTTTACAGGCGTCAGCGGTCCTGCTACTTTGTTGACTAACTCTTCTAATACACTTCAAGGTGCTGGCAGTGAAGATGCATTTTTGACAATCGTCACCACAGTTGTTGGCGTTGCTTCAGGATCTCAAGAAGCTTTGTCAGCGGCAATTTCGCGCACAGCTGATCTAGTTCAATACTTCGGCGTGATCAGTGCTCAAATCGAATCACAGTCAGACATGTTAGCTGCAGCGGCAGTTATTCAACCTCTGAATAAAATCGGGTTTTTCGTTCAACGTGCATCGGCTTCTATCGAAGTTGGTGGGTCACTTGACTTGTTACGCTCTGGCAATTTTTCTCAAAGTCGTGGTTTATACTACGGTGCGAACAATGACTCTGACGCTATCAATATGGCCGCTGCTTATGCAGGTCGCGGTTTGTCTGTGAACTTCAACGGATCAAACACCACTATTACAATGCATTTGAAAGATTTGATCGGTATCCAACCAGATCCTTCAATGACTCAAACTCTATTGACTAAAGCGCAAGCTGCGGGTGCAGATTGTTATGTGTCTTTGCAAGGTGTTTCGAAAGTGTTTTGCTCTGGCAAAAACTCATTTTTTGATCAAGTGTACAACCTTCAGTGGTTGGTTGGCGCTCTTCAAGTTGCAGGCTTTAATTATCTTGCGCAGAGTTCATCTAAGATTCCACAAACTGAATCTGGTATTGACGGTCTAAAAGGTGCGTATCGTAAAGTATGCGAGCAAGCTGTGACAAATCAGTATTGCGCTCCGGGTGAGTGGAATAGCTCAACGACTTTCGGCATTCAGTCAGACTTTTTGCAAAACATTACTCAGCGTGGATATTATATTTATTCACAACCAGTTGCTTTGCAATCACAAGCGGCTCGCGAAGCTAGACAAGCGCCGATCGTGCAACTTGCTTTGAAAGAAGCTGGCGCGGTTCATAGCTCAAGCGTTTTGGTTTATATCAACGCATAGGTTTTTAATTAAATGGAGGTTTTTAAATGGCAGCAGTAGCACTTTCGGGATCGGACACGGTCTCTATTAATGACAGAATTCTTGCAGACTTTGCAGATGGTAATTGCGCGGAACTAACATTCCCAAATGACATCGCAACTGTAAAGACCGGAAAAAACGGTAATTCTATTTATGGTTTGAATGAGACTGGTAAACAATCTGAGTTAAAAATCAGACTTGTGCGCGGATCTTCTGACGATAAATTTATGAATGCTCTTTTAGCTCAACAACAATCTAACTTTGCAGGCTTTGCACTTATCGTTGGTGAGTTCATCAAAAAGATCGGTGACGGCAAAGGCGCAATTGGAAATGATACCTACATCACAAGTGGCGGTATATTTACAAAACAAGTTGAGGCAAAAATGAACGTCGAAGGCGATAGCGAACAGTCAGTTGCTATTTATACTTTGAAATTTAGTAATTCGCCTCGTGTTCTTTCTTAAGGATATACAATGTCAGATGTGATTGATCTACCAAGTGGCGCCAAGTTGAAAGTGACTCCGGCGCCTTTTAAAGATGCCAAAGCCTTGTATCAAGCTTGTCTTGAAGAGCTGAAAGGTTTGAACTTAGATCCGAAGCAAGAGATAGACGCAAACTTCTTTAAAGGATTGTTCTGCGTTGGATTCTCATCTCAAAAGATCGAGGCGGCTTTATACAAATGTTTTCAACGCTGTACTTATAACGGCAATCGCATTGTTGATGATTCTATCTTTGAAGACGTTGACGCTCGAGACGATTATTTCATGGTTTGTTTTGAAGTTGCGAAGGCGAATATCATGCCTTTTACGAAAAGCCTCTCTGCGAAGTACGCTCATATTTTGGGCGAACTGACGATCAAAAAAGACCTAGCGTAGAGGTTCAAGACGATCCGCTTTTGCTAACTTTAAAGTTATCAAAGGCAGGTTATGGGTCCGTCAAAGAAGTTGAACAGTGGGATGCAAGGACGTTTTTGCAGGCTCTTAATTATGAGAAATTTTGCGACGACTACGAAAGTGCATATTTGGAGTTGAATAAATGAATGTTGGAGAGTTGTTTGTATCATTAGGCGTAAAGGGCGCGGACCAGTCTGCTAAATCAATAGACGGTGTTCGTAAAGGATTGGGCGAAGTTCGCTCGATGTCTCTTGAAGCCAAAGCCGCGATCATAGGCGTTGTCTATGGTCTCGAGCGTCTTATGAGCAACTCAGCAAAGACCGGCACTGATCTTTCGAACTTCAACGCTTTGACTGGTTTGTCTGCTAAGAGTTTACAACAATGGCAATATGCCGCTCGACAAGCCGGTGTCTCAAGTGAAGAGTTCACCGGATCAATCAAGGGTGTTCAGCAATCAATGACCAACATGATGTTAGGCAAAGGCGCTCCCGAGGGAATGGCGATGCTTGCAAACAAGGTCGGTTTCGATCCAAAGCGCGCTCGCGATACATTCTACGTTATGGAGCAACTACAAAAGTTCGCAAAGACCGTACCGCCTGACGTAGCTAATGCCATGATCAAATCATTTGGCGTGAGCGAGGGCACAATCGCAGCAATGCGCAAAAATGTGTTCACTCCCGAGATGTTCAAAAAGGCTCCTACATATTCAGACAAAGAAGTGAATCAATTATCTAAGGTAGACGTTGCGTGGTCTAACTTAGGAACTAAAATTCAAATGGCCATGGGTCACTTCACTTCAAAACATGGAATGAAATTAGTTGGCGATATATCGAAAATCACAACTGAGGTTATTAAATTAGTAGAATCGATTACTCAGCTTGCCGATAAATTAAAAGTATTTGAAGCAATTCAAAAAGTCGCTGAACTAATTGGCAGCACATTTGAATCTGCCAATAGACAAATAGACGCAATCAACAAGCCAGAATCTTATAAATCTAAAAATGAACCCGGCAAAACTGGTTATGGTCAAATGTGGAAAGATGCTCTTTCAAATGATTTTAACAAATTGAAAGATTTGGTAACTCCAAAAACAAACTCTGGTCAGTCATCTCAGAACGTAAACAATCATGACGTCACTATGAATTTGAATTTCAATCATGACGGCAAAGACGCGCACAAAACAGGCACAGCAGTTCATAAATCTATTAAGGACGCATATCGACAGATCGGCGCTCAGAATCAGGGGAACTAATGGCTTTAGATACTTCAGCAATTTCAAACGCAGCAAACACAGCCTTAGGACTTTCGAATCTAATTCTAGTCAGTCCTCAAAGCACGATTGGTTATCAGGCTCAAAATTTTCCATCTTGGAAAAATGACAGTTCAGCGCAGCCGCCTGCAATACTATTTAACTACGAAGCTGAGCAATCGGTTTCATTATCAAGCGACGTGACTGATCACTACATCGAAGACAATACAGCGATTCAAGATCAAGTGGCTTTAAAGCCAGAGACTATTACGACAAGCGGATTCATCGGCGAGTTGAACGACGTAGCTCCGGCGGCTTTAATACCGTTGCAAACAGTTGCAGAAAAACTTGTAGCTATCGGCGCATATGCACCACAAATTTCAGAGACCGCAGCAATCGCATACGCCAAAGCATTTCAATTGTATCAAGTTGGTTCTAGCCTTGCTAACTCAGCAGTTTCATCATGGGCTTCTTTAACTGGTGGCGGTGCTCAAACCGTTATCAACGGGGCGACCACACAGCAAGACATTACTAATCAGACAAATAAATCACAAACAAAACAGCAGATCTATTTTCAGCAATTCTATGGATACTGGAAAAACAGAACGCTGTTCACAGTTCAAACGCCTTGGGCTGTATTTCAAGACATGATCATTCAAAGCTTGCGAGCTGTACAAGATGCAGAAACGCGAATGATTACTGACTTTGAAATCACATTTAAGCTTATGCGTTTCGCGAGTACGCAGAGTGTGGCTAATATTGGATTATACGACTCGAACGATTCGCAAGGACGATTATTATCACAGAGTTCTGAAGAGGTTGATCTAGGGACGTCGTCGGTCGAAACGTCGAATGTTAGTTTCGCAAGTCAACTAGCATAGGAGTTCACATGTATAAGATTCAGAATTTAACAAGTAATGCAAAACAAAGACAAGTCTTGGTATTACCAGACGGCACGCAGATTTTAATTTCATTATACTTTTGTCCTATGCAGCTCAGTTGGTTCATACCTCGTTTAGAGTACGGAACTTTTGTATTGAATAACATGAGAATTGTTAACAGTCCGAACATGCTACATCAATACAGGAATAAGATACCGTTTGGCTTAGCGTGTTTTTCGACTACTCAACGAGAGCCAAACTTGCAAGACGATTTTTCAAATGCAGCGTCCACATTATACATTTTGACAGAGGCCGAATGTCAGGCCTTCACGGAGTATTTGAGTGGACAAGTATAATCGAAATTATGAACTTTACATAGAGAAATCAAATAACGAGACACTGAAAATCACGCTACCGTTTACAGTTGAATTTGAAATTCATCGTAATTCATTTAGCTCAGCAAACGTTTGTCAAATACGCGTTTACAATCTTGCACCTAACAATCGCAATCAAATAACAAAAGATCAATTCGACACTCTGACAAATAGAACAATTCAATTCAGAGCCGGTTACGGCAAAAATCTATCATTGGGCTTTAGTGGCATGATCACACAAGCTTGGTCAGTGCGCGAGGGTACGAATTTTATTACTCAAATTGAATGTTATGACGGCGGATATGCTTATTTGAATGCAATTACAAATTCAGAATTTCCGTCCAACACTGGCAATTCGTCGATTGTTGATTCGTTAGTTACTGATTTGAATAAATACGGAGTAACCAAAGGAACGATCGGAGCGATTGACGGCAGTATTGCAAGAGGCAATTCAATCAGTGGCAACACTACTGAGTTGTTGAGAGACGTCACAAATGGCGGCTTTTTTATTGATAACAGTAAAGCGAATGTATTGTCAGACAACGAGTGTTTGGCCAGCGATATTATTTTGATCAATGAAAAAACAGGGCTATTAGGGACGCCGTTAAAAGAAAATCAAATGATTACTCTTGAAATGCTATTCGAGCCCGGCTTAAGAGTCGGACAACTGGTAAAAGTTGAAAGCAATGGCGAATCTAGGTTCAATGGAATTCACAAGGTTCTTTGGATAAAGCATAGAGGTATGATTTCAGAATCAGTTTGCGGCGATGCCGTGACATCGGTAGGATTATTATCCGGCACTTTTAACACTGTTTATTAAGGGGGGTTATGGCTACGGAATTCACACAACCACAACTAAACAGAAAAAAAGTAGATCCATCACTTAAAGACCTTTTAGATCTACATAAAAAAGATATCATGTTATCTCTAAACTGTCATGCGATCGGCACGATACAAAGCTTCAATTCTACGAATCAGACAGCGACCGCTACGATCAATTATAAAAAAACAGTGTTAAAGCAAGACACGAACGGCGTCGTATATAATGAGCTTATCAACTATCCTGTGTTGCTAGACATCCCGGTTGTGATAATGGGAGGCGGCCTATGCAACTTGACCTTTCCAATCGCAACGGGTGACGAGTGTCTAATTCTATTTAATGATAGAGATATCGATAATTGGTTTTCAAGCGGTCAGGTCGGTCCAGTGGCGTCCAGTCGTCTACATTCTTTCGCTGACGGAATTGCAATTGTCGGTGTTAAATCATTACTTCATTCAATTACTGGCTACGACATGACTAGGGCGAAACTTGCATATGGCGAAACTTATGTTGGCGTCAGTGCAACGCAAGTAAAGATTGCCAACAACATCACAACGCTTAACACTTTACTTCAAAGCTTGATCACTACTATTCAAGCAATCACGACAACAAATGCAGTTGTCGGCGTACCTTGCACACTTAGTCCGGCAAGTATTGCCGCTCTGACCAGTGTTGCGAGCCAAATAGGGGGGCTTTTAGAATGATAGTCAGATCAATTGATTCAGACGGAGACTGGTCGTTCGGCAAAGGCAAAAACGATTATTTGTCAGCAAACGACGCAATCGGACAGAACATCAAAACTAGACTTCAGTCCTTTTTGGGTGACTGCTTTTTTGCAATGAGTGCTGGGATAGACTGGTTCAACTTGCTTGGGTCTAAAAATATCATAGGTTTACAGTTATCAATTCAAGCCACTATTTTGAACACAACTGGCGTGACCAGAATTGTCGATTTTTCGTTATCACTTGAGACAAATAGAAGATTGAATCTACAATACACAGTTGAGACTATCTACTCGCGAGGCGGCTTGGCCAGTGCGATTGAAAGTGTATCATATTTATTGTTAACCGAGGGCGGCGACATACTGTTAACGGAAGACGGAAGCGGCATACAAGCCGGATAGAGGAGAAAATAAATGCCTAATACGTTAAGCTCTACCGGGCTAGTCACTAACACACAAGCTGAGTGGATTACCTATTTCAGCAACGCTTATAAATCGATATACGGTTCAGATATAAATCTAGATCAAGACAGTCCAGACGGTCAGATGATGATGATTTATATTCAAGCGCTTTTAGATATGACTGATCTTTTAACTCAAATTTATAACCAGTTCGATCCTGACTATGCGATTGGTAATGTTTTAGATCAGCGCGTGGCTATCAATGGAATTCAAAGACAGGCCGGAACTCATACGGTAACCAATATTACTTTAGTCGTGACTAAAGCTTTGAACTTGTACGGCGCTGATCAGTCTGTTTACTCAGCATACACGGTGGCAGACAATCAAGGTAATCAATGGCAATTGCTAACAAGTGTAGTTATCGGCGCGGCAGGGACTTATGTCTATGCTTTCGAAGCGGTTGAGCCGGGCGCTATATTGTCAGTGCCTAATACTATCACAACTCCAGTCACTATTGTTTTGGGAATTGATAGTATCAACAATCCGACAACATACACCACACTTGGAATCAACGAAGAATCTGACGCTGAACTTAGAATCAGAAGACAGAAGTCAGTGTCATTGTCATCGCAAGGTTATTTGAGCGGATTACTTGCGGCACTTGAGAACATCACTGGCATGTCAGCGGCTTTTGTTTATGAAAATATAACTGGCACGACTGACGGTGACGGCATTCCATCACATTCTATTTGGGTCATTGTTTCAGGGACCGCATTACCTGCGGCGATTGCAAACGCTATTTATTCAAAACGCAACGCGGGTTGTGGAATGAAGGGCACGCAGTCGTATAACATCACACAAGCTGACGGTAGCAACTTCGTAATCCGTTGGGACGATGTTACGCCTGAAAATCTATTTATCAAATTCACAGCGACCTCTTTAGACGGTTCGACGGCTCCAAACATTGCAGCGATTAGATCTCAACTGGTTAGCTCCTTTGTGCCGGGTGTTTATCAACAAGTGAACATCAATGATTTAGCGACAGAAGTGCAATTGATCGACAACAACACTCTAGTAACAAGTTCTGGGTTTTCTTTAACTTCGGGTGGCGCGTACACAAGTACTCTGACACCGACTGCGAAAAATAATCAGTTCGCGGTTTCGTCAGCTAATATTATTATTCTACCAATGATCATGACTCCGCTTGCACCGACTGTCGTGCATGGCGCTTCGACGACTTTCACAGCAATCGGCGGTTACGGTTCATACACTTATTCTATTTTTACAAATGCATCGAGCGGATCTATAAACGCAAGTACTGGTTTGTATACTGCTGGCGCGACTTTTCCGGTAACGGATGTTGTTAGAGCTACCGACGGTCTTGGCAACACAATCGACGTGAATGTGAGCGTGACGTAATGACTGAATCAGAATTGGCCGCATATTATAGCAATTTGTTGATCATGCAATATCATGAGAAACCAAAGGCGAAAGCTATGGTCGAGGCGCAAGCTTCGGCGGTTTATCTGAATAACTTGCCGTTAACAATTCAAGACGCTTTCAGTATTGATACAGCGGTTGGTGATCAGCTTGATGTATTGGGAAAATACGTTGGCGTTTCAAGAATCGGCGCGGGTCTCACTCAACAGATAACTTTGAGCGATTCTGATTATCGTCAACTGATCAAAATGGTTATAATCAAAAACAACTCTGGCAGTTCACTTGAGACTATTCAATCATTGTTAGCTGTCGCGTTTCCCGGTCAGGTTTTAATATCTGACAATCAGACAATGGGTCTCAATTATATTATAGTGGAGAGCCTTGGCACATCTGACTTGCTCGAGCTATTAGCTACGGGCGGTTATCTGCCAAAGCCAATGGGAGTTGAAACGTCAATTGTCGTTGTCCCGGATCACATCAATCCTTATTTCGGTTTTAGAACTTATGCGGCTCCTGATACTACAGTGGCGCCGTTCAACAATTACTCATTTTACAGCACGGCCAATCTGTGGTTGTCATATTCGGGAGTTAGCTAATGTCAAAAATTACAAAGGTATCACAAAAGATTTTCGGATCAGGCGCGGGTGTGAATCAAATCTCCCAGTTTGGTTCGTTATTCGCAGGATCGGCAGCATTCACTACGAGCGCAACGACTGCGCAGAGTTTATCTAACTGGTTAACTGGTTGGTTTGGAGCTGCGATTGGCGGCAATTCACCGGCGATTGAAGATATGAACGCTGTTCATTTCGTCACCACTTATCAACTTGCTTATTTAATGCAAGCCGGGGTCGCTGAATGGGACGCAGACACAACTTATTATATTGGAAGCTTCGTCAATGTGGCCGGTGTTCTTTACATTTCGTTAACAGACGATAACTTGAATCACGCGACAAGTGATACTGCTAATTGGAAAGTGTTCAGCACTGACCCAACTGGGGTCGGCAAAGACTTTTTTGGTGTCACACTTCCAGCGGGTTGGGTTTGGGCTTCTGGGAAAACGATTGGTAATGCAAGCTCAAACGCTACCGAGCGAGCGAATGCAGACACTTTCGATCTATATAAAATCTTATGGGATAACTACGCTAATACGATTTTGCCGATCTATGACAGCGCTGGCGTTGCTTCTATTAGGGGCGCAAGTGCGGCAGTAGATTTCGCGGCAAACAAAGCTTTACAGATTATTGATAAACGCGGTCGCGTATCGGTTGGTTTAGATAACTTAGGCGGCACGGCTGCGAACAGAGTTACTTCGACAACTATGACTCCGGATGGAACTACTCTTGGCGCAAGTGGCGGTGAGCAAGCTCATGCTTTGTCTATTGCAGAATTAGCGGCGCATGATCACGGTGGCGGTTCGCATACTCACAATATTTTACCCAGCAGTACAAGTGCATATATATTAGGTGGCTCGGGCGGCAGCAATAATGCGTTCACGACAGGAAGTGCAAATCAATATACTGCTACGACTACACAAGGACCAAACTCGACTGTAATTGCATCTCAAGGTTCAGGAACAGCACACGACACGATGCAGCCTTCAGTATTGTGCAACTACATAATCAAATTATAGGGGTTATCAATGATCAAATTTATTACACTTTTAACTCTGTTTGTGACCTCGGTAACCTTCGGCGCTGACGTTAAAATTTCGTCTTTGCCTTTAGGCTCGGGCTCAACAACCGGAATCAATGACTCGTTTCCTTATGTCGATTCGGCGACCATGGTTACAAAACGACTGACACTTTATGATCTGGTCAATGTGCCTTTGTTTGTAGCAACATATGCACCAATCAATAATCCGACCTTTACGGGCACTCTGACGGCTCCGACAATCTTGTCGACAAAGAACACGTCTGATCCATTATCGTCTGTCTACGGCCACAGCATTTCGCTGTATCCATCTTATACAGCTAACAACACCGACACAGCATACGGCGTGACTGTGATTGATCAGCCGAATGTGTCTTCGACTAAAACGCTATCAAATGCGGCAGGTCTTGCATCTGACACGAGTTTAGCTGCAGGCGCCGGAACTGTGACAAGTTTGTCAGGTTTGAAATCTACTTTCGGTATTAAGACAGGAAGTACGGGAGCTGTGACAAATGCCTATGGATTGAACGTCATTCCGTATCATCAAGCTGGCACGATTACGAATTCATATGGCTTGTATCTAACAAGTCCTGTGACCGGCGGAACTGTGACAAATGAATGGGGCGTCTACGGCGCTTCGACTACTGCAAAAAATTATCTAGGTGGGTCTTTGTGGCTTGGATTGTCTTCATCTACTAATAAGCTTCATCAAGATGCTGGTACTGCAACTGCGAACTATCACCAATTTACAGCGAACGCGACCACTGGACAATCGTCAAGCGACGGTTTGTTAGTTGGAATAGATGCAACTGGAAACGCAATCTTGAATCAGCAAGAAGCTTTACCTATGAACTTTTACACAGCAGGTGCTTTGAAAGCCACGCTGTTATCTGACGGCAAACTCGGACTTGGTGTAACGACTCCAGTTCAAAAATATCAGCAAGATGCAGGAACGGCGACGGCGAATTATCACCAATTCACTGCGAATGCTACAACCGGACAAACTGCAACGGACGGGTTGCTTGTCGGTATTGATGCCAGTGCAAACGGAATTATCAATCAACAAGAGACTTTGCCTATTAAAGTATCGACTGCTGGGGCTCAAAGATTATTAGTATCAGCGGCGGGATCTGTCGTTGTTGGCAATAGCGCGAGTGCTTTGGCGACAAGTGCTACAGACGGTTTTCTTTACATTTCAACAAGTGCGGGCGCTCCGGTCGGAACACCTTCGACACAAACGGGCTCGGCTCCTATTCATATCGACACAACAAACAACGCATTTTATTATTACTCTGGGGCAACATGGCGCTCAGTCGGATCATCTTCAGTGCAAGGCACTCGTCAAACTGGTACTAGCATGAGCGTTGGCACTGCGATCACTCCGGTCGCTGGTTCCAACACTGTCGCTTTTGTAGTCGGTAACGGTGGGCCAATTACCATCACAGCATCGCCGCCGGTTGTTGTATCAGGCATGGGTGCGGGACAAGAATTGAAAATCTGCGGCACTTCAAACACAAACACGGTCACTTATACAAATGGTGTCAACTTGGTTTTGAACGGATCAGCAACACTCGGCAAAGATCAATGCTTAAATTTATTATATGCAGGTTCAGACGGCACGAACTCGTCATGGATTGAAACATCAAGGAGCTTTTAAATGAAATACGTTTTATTACTACTCACCTTTATAACGTCAACGGCGTTCGCGCAGTTTGATACGAAATCTATTGAGACGAAAGTCATCAACGGGATGTTCGGTTTTACTAATCTAATTCAGAATCCTTCTTGTAAACGCAATGTTGTTGGCATTACAGGTTCAAGTGTGGCGGCAGTTCGAAACACAACTGCGGCTCTTGATAATATTTCAGATTGCACATGGAACCCGACCGCAACGTCACAAACTTTGACTTATACTTTTGACTCTTTACCTGCCGGATTGAAAGGTCAAAACTGTGAAGCGCGCGTTTTATATATAGGCGATGCGTCTTTAGTTAAAGCCAATGTTCAAATCAATTCTGTGAATGTGGCGACTGACGTACAGCTAAAAAATAGCGGAACCGACGCCGGTATTGTATCAATTAATTATCCGTGTGGAAGTGGCGCATCTGCAACGACTCTGGTTTTAACTTCGACTGGCGACGCGGCAAACGCTCAATATGCAGTATATGGAGGACAAGCGACAAACTTAAATTCAGGTTCTCAAATTACCGGATGGACCGCATACACTCCGGTTGTTCAAGGTTTTGGGACTTTAACAAACGTATCTGTGTTTTATCGCATCGTAGGAAACAATATTGAAATTCAAGGAAAATTCCAAGCTGGCACAACGACCGTAACAGAAGGTCGAATAGGTCTCCCGACAGGTTACACATCTGCAGATTCAACACGCATCGCAACTATTCAAGCTGTTGGACATTGGTGGGAAGCAAATCCGACCGTCGTGCCGGGTGCTATATTGATAGAACCTAGTGTTACTTATGTGACTCTCGGCTCTGGCTCAGCAGGTAATAACTCATTCGGAAAATTGAACGCTTCGGCAGTTGCTGCATCAAATGAACTTGTCGGATTCTTTGCGTCCATTCCTTTGAGTGGTACAGGCGTCGGAACGACTGTCCAAATTCCATCTGGTCCAGCGTCGTGGTCTGGTTATCACGCAACTGATTGTGCATGGACAACATCGAGTGCATCTTTTGCAGATCCTGCGGCAGATGCGTCTTGCACTTTTACAGAACGCACAAACAGAAATTTTGGAACCGTGACAAGTTCAGGAGCTAAAACTCCAGGTATAGTTTTTACACCGCCAGCGACTGGTCGTTATTACATCTGCGCTTTGGCTCAAGCATCTAATAGTACTTCATCAAATTACAGTGCTTACAGTATGACAGATGGAACGACTGAGATAGTTCAAGCCTCGTCAAGATATCCTAACATCATTTCAACGCCAATTTGTGGCATTTATAATGTATCTAGTGTTGCCTCGACCACAATTAAAATACAGTTCAAGTCAATCGCTGGAGGTAATGCCATAATTGACGGAGTAAGTGCAAACGCAATCGAGTGGTCAATCTACGCGCTTGATCAGCAGTTTCCTGCACCTGTTTTAGTTGGTTCTGTAACTTCGAATGCGACAGGTGCTGAGAGAATTGAAAGATTGCAGTTTGGCGGCGGCGCTTCGGGCGGTCTTGCAACTAGCGCATGTACAACCACGCCTTGCACGGTCGCAGCACAATCAGGCTCTTGGATATCAAGTGTCGCTCGTGGCTCTACGGGTCAATATACTGCAACAGTCGCAGCTGGTATATTTTCAAGCGTTCCATATTGTGTTGGAAACGCTGGCTTGTTTGGTGTTGCAACAGCCGGTTTCGCGGATGTGAGTGCTACCAACGCAACAACAATACGTGTTAATGCGTATTCAAACGCAGGAACAACGCTAACAGATAACGTAATTACTTTATTTTGTATGGGACCAAGATAAGGTCTAGGGAGTTCAAGGATGAACGAGCAAGCTTTTGAATTATTATTAGAAAAACATAGAGAATCTGACCGCCGCGCTGAGCGCATGGAAGAAAAATTAGACGAGCTTTTATCTTTCAAGTGGAAAATTGTGGGCGGCAGTGCTGTACTTAGTATAGTGGCAAGTTTTATAACTTCACTGGTGACACGCAGTCACTAATCACAAACAAGGAGAGTTCAAATGGTAGAACAAAAAGATGTATTATTGAAATTGGAAGAGGCTGGCAAAGTTGGTTTGAAAGCCGCTTTGATGGAACTTATCAAAGCAGATGGCGCTTTGGCTTTAGAATTACAAATCGCAGCTCAACAAAATGAATCAGTAAAGATCATTGTCGATGCAGCAATGCCTTTCTTGCTTAAAGCAGCAAAAGATTTAGCAGAAAAACTTTAATCATAAATTGCCAAGGACGGTGACGCTATGAAGTTTCTTTTGACTCCTCTCATACCTGTTTTGAAAATGATTTTCGGATTCATTATAGGCATCTTCGCCAAAGATTTCGCTGAAGCTTTAATAGAGTGGCAGCAAAAACGAGCTGAGAAAAAAGAAAACGACAAACGCGTCGCCGACCTTGAAATGAAAGTCAAAGCTCTTGAGGAAGAACAAAAGGACGACAAGTGAGCCAGACACAACAAGAGTATGTTGATTTGATCAAGAGTTCGATGCTTCAAGCTTTGAAAAAATCTGTCATGCAGATCGTGGTCAAAAATATACCGATGTTTGGCAACTTCTTTTTTAATCCAATCATAGGATTCATTGTTAACAAGATCCTAACTATCGCAATCGACACCGCTGAAATGGGTGCTTTTTTCCTTTATGTAGACTTCAGAACGTCAGCACAGGGAAAAGCATACGAACAGGCAGCAATTGCGAATCGAAATGCACAACTCAAAGGGACACCGAATGAAAAAAAGCTTGCAGAGGAAAACCTTATTAAGTGTCTGCGCGATCTTGTGCGCTTGGGCAATTAGCGGTTGTCAAACTAAGATACCAAAAATTCCGATATGCACCGAGATAACTCCGTCAAAAGCATATTGTGTGAACACAGTGACGAGTGAAGAGTTCTACATTGACGACGTTAATAAATTCGAAAATAAAACATATTGGGAGCAACGACCACAAATGTTGCTAATACCTGCCAGCTCATGGGTCGAAATCAAAGCCTTTATTATTAAAGTATGTAAACAATCAGGCAAGTGTGATGCTCAAATCTCTAGTTGGGATCGCACAGTCAACACGATTGATAAACAGGTCAACTCAAAGTCTACTGTTCAATAAATTTTTCAGGTATATTGTGACGCTTCGCTAGTTCGCGGAGCGCTTTGTTTTCAGGAAAGAACTTGGTCAAGTTATTGACCACGTCTTGAATACTACGGGCGACAAATGCTATGCCGCCGGATTCGTTAACATCTAAGATAAATGATTTTTGATCTGGCGATAAAACGCCGGTCGCTGACTTTACTTCAATCGCTAAAAATCGACCTTCAACAATTCCAATTATGTCACTCATTCCTTTGCGCACATACTTTCCACGTTTGCGGAAGCATCCACGATTCGCATCGTAGACGCCTGTCGTTTGAATCTTGTATGCACGCACTCCTAGGAATGCGTTCAAAAAATGCAGAATGCCGTGTTCGATTTCTTTTTCTGTCATAGAACTTTCATTGCTTTTTGTAGATCGATGAAACCTAGAATGTGCATATCGCCAACATCTTTGAAAGGACGTGTTTTGTAATATGCACCTTCGCCGTCGCGAACTACAGAATGATTGTCGGGTGATGTATTGAATTCGAAAGTTTTAAAGCCGCCGCCTTCAAGATCACTCAAACAAATGCCGACGTGTCCGGTCCAGTTGCCATTCATATGTTTCCAGATAACAATCGAACCAGCTTTAGGTTTTCCAAGTTTATAGGCGTCTTTCGCTTTTGCCCACATAGTTTGTGAGCTGCCAGTTTTGTAGATGTCGAATGACACTTTGTGGCCTTTCGATGCGTACAACGCCACAAGATCGTCAACAATTTGACATGCACCATAAGCACAATAAGCAGAGCCGAGCCCGCCGCCGTGGCTTGTGATTATTTTATCAATCACTGGTGAGCGATTTTTTCCGTTAGTTTCGCGCACACCTTCATATTTTTTGACACACAATTTGATTGCATCGACTAAGTCCATCATTTTAACCTCTGGTTTAGGCGAGAGAGGTTCCGGTGCAACTATGCCGACGTCAGGTACTTGTTGAATGGGGTTCGACTGAATAGGTGAAATCTCGGCAGGCTTTGCCGAAAATATGGATTTAATAGCGTCGGCGATATATTTCAATATTGAATTAAGCATTTGGAACCTCTCTCTTGTTGAGTTTCATTGCAACAAAGTTCGAGGCGCCAATCAATTAAATTACGATGTCTAGACTAAAGACAATAGAAGGCCATTCTCTCCCCTCCCCTTCAGTACGGGGAAAGCAGCAGTCGTGTATCATTCATTCGTAGCCTAACAATGCCTTCAGGGTTCGATGCATGTTGTTCGTGAGCGGCCTAATTCTCACGCAAGGGCTTCCTACGTTGTGAATGCTTAAGCAATAGTTTTCACCTTGCTTGTCTTCAAAAATACAACACATCGTGTGTGATACATTTGTGACACTGACTCCTATATTAATCGCTCAGACGTGCTGATTTCTCTGAATCATCCAAACACAGCAGCAGGATTGATTCGTCTGTAAACCCATGTTTGTTGCTGTGGCAATTCCAACGGGTTAGCTTGTCACTAATATAAAAACCGAATCCTAGTTTTACTTCTGTTAGGTCTTGCATCGAAGAAGATGAAAAAAGAAGTTGCGTAAGTGCGGCCGCTCGCTTATAAGAAATGTATCTTGCATTCTTATAAGTTTAGGCCGTGACTCGATTGCGGCCTTTTCTTTTTTAAACTTGCCAATATAAATAATACACAGTTTCAGAATAGTATACATTTAAGTCATAGGTATTTCGAGCGCGTTATTAGCTTTAAAATCTAACAACACAGCAGCGACGCCGACTTGTTTGCTTATTGCTTTCGCATCCCAAACGCCATCTGCAACGTACTTTCCGCCTTTATAAAGATTTGTGAACGACCACAAATAAGCTGAGTAGAAACCGGGATGCTTATTAAGAACGCCCAAACCATTCCAACGCTCCGCAAACTGCAAACAAAGCGGAATAGTCCAATGATCTATTGCGTCAGTGTGATGTCTTTTTAGTTCATCTATTGCCGACGCTTCCCAAGTTAGAAATGGACCGCGACCTTTTGGTACGTGTGTGGTCACTTTGTTAAGAGGGTCACCATTTGCGAAGCAAGCGCCGAATCGAAAGCTAGCCTCAAGTCCGTGAATGGCTGCGATCAACTGCCAAGGCACGCCGGTTTCTTTTTGCACAAACTGGTAGCGTTTCACATTCGCCAAGATTTTAGCGCGATATAGCAGCATCTTCTTTTTAGACAAATCGTCGCTGTTCAACTTAGCTTTGCTTAATAAGTCTGCATAATATTCCAGTGATCCTCTTTTGATCATGTTTCAACTCCCGTGTGGATTAGTTTGTGGATATCGTCGAAATGCCAGCCTTTTGATATCAAGACGAGTTCGACTTGTAGATATTTGTCGCACATCTTGCGATATCCAATTTGATGGACTTCGGTGTGATGTTGTCGACATAGATACAATATGTTGTATGAAGCGTCTGGACCGCCAGCGCCGCGACTTTGTATGTGGTGAGGGTCAGAGCCAACCCGGCCACAAGCGACGCAACGAGAGCGCTTGGCTTGCGCTAAGAGCTGCTTATTTTCGACTCTCTTTGTCTTCTGAAAGGAATGCAAGGACGGCTCCGTTTAAAAGTTGCTTCATTGTTAAGCGACGCAGCTTTAACTTTGCTTTAACCTGCTTATGCAATTCAACTGATAATTTAAAAGAAATTAAATGCTCTTCTGGTTTTGGCGACAGATAGCTTTCGAGTGTCTTTTTGTTCATTTTTGCTGCTTTCTTAATCACTTGTATCGTGAAGGTAGCCGGCAACGGCTATGCCGCATTGTCTGTCTTGTTGATATATTGTCGTGCCTAAAATCAAAGTGAATGTCTCAGTACTCCACGATTTATTATTGTCGCAAAACTTAGACCATGACGATGTTAAATCAACCGTTATGTCTTGAGATAATATTACAAAAGGACCTCTGAGTGGCAATATAATCGCTCCACGTTCTGGGGCTCCTATTTTACTTGGCGGGACTTCTATACGCTTCATTATAAACCTCTCACTTGAGTCACAATAGACCACATATCAGAGTAATGTTTCGGCTTCGGTTGATCGAGATACCATCGATTACATATAAAGGCATATTCGTCGTCGGTTAGCTCTTCGTTGATGTTTATGAAAGCAGTTACAGCGGCCAATTCTTCGTCATTCAACTTTTGAAATAGCTTTGAGTGCATCGGATGAACTGTCATTTTTAGGAGGTTAGATTGATATTTCATATAATCCTTTCGTTCGTTGTATTAACGATCGCATAATATGACGCAAAAGTATATATAAATAGGTAACTATCCCTTGACAACAAGTAAAAATAGTGCTATACTGATTATAGACACTTAGCCAAGGGGTACGAAATGAAAAAACAAACTTATAAATTTAGAGCAGAATGTATTAACGAGGTACTTGAGTTTATGAAAAAAGCCAAGTTTGAATATGATGTAAAAATTGAAAGAAAAGGGCTTTTCCCCGATGTTGTAGTTGAAATAGCAACAAAAGAATCTATTGATTCTATAATTTCAATCTTTAAGAAAATACCTGATAGCCATGTAATTCTTGAAACAATCCAACCTAAGAAGCTTTATACAGGCGATAGAACTAGAGAGGCGGTGTAGATATGAAGAAATTAAAGCAAGCCCAAGTATTTACACCACCTTGGGCAACAAATCAAATGATTGATATGCTTGACCAGAATTTACTATCAGACCATGAGACTTTCTTCTTTGAACCAACTTGTGGTGATGGGGCCATGTTGGTTGTAATCGTTGATAGAATTTTCAATGAGTTGTTAAAAAAGTACGGGGACAAAACTCAAGCATTAGCAGATACATTATTCAAATTTTACGCAATTGAACTAGATGCTGAATTAGTACCCAAGGCTAGAAAGCGAATTTACGATTGGGCCGTATCTAAAATAGAAAGGGAATTATCTGAACTTGAAATGTATTTAATAGCTCGCTCGCTTCAACAAAGCATTGAAAACAGAGACTTTTTTGAGGCAATGAACCATCCGATTGATGCCCCAAGTGGAGCAAAAGCAATTAGCCGAAAACTAAGGAATAAGAAATGAAATATACAATCAAAAACTTAAAAAATGACTTCCCGAACGATGATGCTTGTTTAGATTTCACCTTCAAAAACCGTTGGCCCAAGGGTTTAACTTGCCCTAACTGTGAAAAGAAGGATTTCTACCACGTTAAGGGCCGTAAATCATACGCTTGTAAATGTGGTTATCAAGTATCTCCAACCGAAGGGACTATCTTTCATAAATCAAGTACGCCTTTAACTCTTTGGTTTCACGCTATTTTTCTCATGTCACAGTCTAAAAATGGAGTAGCCGCCAAAGAACTAGAACGCCAACTAGGTGTAACTTATAAATGTGCTTGGCGTATGGCACGACAAATACGACTACTCATGTCCGATGATGATGGGCCATTAGGCGATAATGAAATTGTAGAGTTAGATGAAACTTATGTCGGCGGTAAAGCCAAAGGTAAAAGAGGCCGTGGAGCAGCTAAGAAAACACCTGTATTTGGGGCAGTTGAACGTAATGGTAAACTTAAAACCAAGGTTGTGTTAAATGTTAGGAAGCTAACTTTAATGCCTTTGATAAAGGACATGGTAGCCGACAATTCTGTAATAGTTACCGATGAATCAAATAGTTACAACGATGTTAAGAAAGTAGGTCATTTACATGAATCAATAAATCATAGCAAAGGCCAATACGTTGACGGGGATGTTCATACTAATACTATCGAAGGTTTCTGGTCACAGTTTAAGCGTTCGGTTCATGGGACTTATCACTCGGTTTCTCGGAAGCATTTACAGCTTTACCTTGACGAGTTTTCTTTTCGGTATTCTCATCGGAAGTCGGACACTGCTTTGCCTGTTTTGATTTTCTCAAAGGTTGGGCAGACTTTTTCAAAAGCTTCATAAAGGAATTTTTCATGAGTCAAATGTACAATATTAAAAGAATAAAGCAACTTGACGTAAGGGTACAGTTGCCTATAAATATATATATTTTCAACATGAGACATCTACTCTATAATTTTTGCAAACGAGGTTAAAATGACTATAAAAGACGTGAAAATCATGTGTCTATATGACGCTCTAATTGATCCTATTGAGCTTAAAGACAATCCGAAAAATCGTAATAAACATGGTCAAGATCAAATTGAAAAACTAGCGCAGCTTTATAGATATCAGGGCGTTAGACATCCAATAATTGTATCTAAACTAACTGGTTTTATCGTCGCTGGCCACGGTCGCAAACTTGCTGCAATTAGAGCTGGCGTTGATCAAATGCCGGTCGTGTATCAAGATTTTGAAAATTACGATCAAGAGTATGCTTTTGTGCAATCCGATAATGCTGTCGCTCTTTGGGCTGACCTTGATCTTTCTGGCATCAATTCAGATCTTGAATTCTTAGGTCCTGACTTTGATATCGACATGCTTGGTATTCATAACTTTACTTTGGATCTTGCGGAAAAATCATTTGAGCCGGGCTCTATTGATGATCAAGGAAAATTAGACGAAAAACAAATGACTAAATGTCCATGTTGCGGAGAGATTTTTGACCACGCTAAAAACAAAGCCAACACTTAAAATTGATTGGTGCACACATGAAGCTGCTAAATATGCTTGTGAGAATTGGCATTATTCTAAGTGTATGCCTGCAGGTAAAACAGTAAAGATTGGCGTTTGGGAAGATAATAAATTTACAGGAGTTATTATCTTTTCCAGAGGCGCTACTTGTGAAATTGGAAGTCCATACGGATTAGATCAAACTGAAATATGCGAACTAACCAGAATAGCATTAACAAAACATAAAGAAACAGTAACAAGAATGGTTTCAATAGGCCTTAAAATGTTAAAAAAACAGAATCCTGGAGTTAAGTTGGTAGTTAGCTACTCGGACTTAAATCAAAATCATATTGGCGGAATTTATCAGGGCGGCAATTGGATTTATGTTGGTAAAGCTAAAGATGCATCTGGTTCATTAGTTATAAATGGCAAACAAGTTCACGGTAGGTCTGTAGGCGCAAAATATGGAACTAGGTCTCTAGCTTTTATTAAAAGAAAAGTAGATCCTAATGCTAAGTTTGCCGAGTCTGAAGGAAAAAATAAATATCTTTATCCTTTAGACTATAACATTAAACAACAAATTGAAAAGTTAAGAAAACCATACCCAAAACGCGCATCTAGTGTTGAATCTGGCATATCTGAATTCCATTCAGAAGGGGGCGGTGAAAGTCCGACCGATGCGCTCCAATTTTCTAATGAGGTATTGTAATGTCGAGACCAAAGAAAAACATAGATCCTGAAATGGTAGAAAAGCTTAAGTAATAAGCACAAACAAACGCGTCAAATAATTAGCTTTATTTTTTTAAATGGAATCGTTATTAGTAGTTCCAGCCGGGACAGACCCGGCTTTCACATTATCAGCTAGAGTTTAGTACACTCTTTCTGACTCACGACTTCGGTGGAGAATAATCGCTTGATTTGATCAATAGCTTATCCTACCGATTTGGTAAACTGTTTTTTTACATTCGGGGGAGTGTATGTCGATAGTATTTTCAGAGTTTGAATTAAGAGATCTTTTTATAAAAAGCAGCGATATAAGACAAGTCTTCAGAAATCCGCGCAACTTCGACATTGATATAGCGTGGAAAAAAGAACACCGACTTGGAAGCGGAAAAAAAATAGATCTTATTTTCAATCACAAAGATAGATTTATTCATTTAATAGAATTCAAAATATATGCAGATCACAACGCTATCATACAGCTATATGAATATTATACAGAATTTGCAGATCAATATTTATCAGATAGAATAATAGTTTATAAACTAACTATTGCAGCTCAGTATTTCTCAGATGATATGATGTTTTTTGCTCATAGATTGAACATTGAACTTGTCCAGGTATGCCCGATAAATAAACAAAAAGCTAAGTTAAATTATCTTTTGTTTAGCAATGCAAAGAGATTGTTTTAATGGAAATTGAAGTGACTATTCTAAAGTTTGAAAATTTATCAAAACGTAAAGATATAAAACGCCCAACTTGGTTTGCCGCAGAAAACGACATTCTTAGCCATCCTGATTTTTTCAAAATCGACGCTGAAGAGTTCAGATGTTGGTATTGGATTATGTCAGTTGCTACAAGATTAAACAGCGAAACTGTTAGATTAAGCAGTGAGTTATTTGCGTTTCAATGTCGCTCAAATGAAGCTGTATTTTATAGCACACTCGAAAAACTGAAAGATAAACGTCTGTCATTTCAACAACTTCCCGCGCACGTAACGGACACGTCACGCGTACGTCACGCACACGTAACGCTACAAACAGACAAGGACGTACGTACAGAACAATACAAGACAGAACAAGACAGAACAGAACAGACAGAACAAACAAACACTACAAGTACAAATTCAGCGCAAAGCAATTTGTCGGATATCGCTGACGCGATACGTCCGAACCACGTTAAAAAAGCAAAAAGCAAGCTTTCACCTGAAGAAACAGCTTTGAATAAACGAATATGGGAGTCGTACGTTGAAGCTTATCAAGAGCGTTACAAAGTAACACCAGTGGTTAATCAAACTATCAGAAGTCAAGTATCTAACTTGCGCAAGCGATTAGGCGAGGAAGCGATAGATGTTGTCTCTTTTTTCGTTAAATCTAACAATGGGTATTATATTCAAAAATTGCACACAATAGGGGCATGTTTGGCAGATGCTGAATCGCTACGAACGCAATGGATACGAGGCAAGGCAATCACTCGAAACGATGTGAGAGATTTCGAAAAAATGGATAAACACGCACAACTGATAAAATCAATCAGAGAGGACGGCATATGACACAACAAGAGCGCAATACGATGGGAGAATATTGGGTGGGACTTGCACAAATGTTTGGCAGGGATCTTTCAAAAATGAGCTTAAAAATTATGCTCGACGCGATTGACGATCTAGATTTTCAAGATTGCATGAATGCGCTTTCAAAATGGGCGCAGACTTCGAAACTTGGAAGACCGCCGTTGCCTGCTGATCTTCGCGACATGATCAACCCACCCGTTGACGATAGGGCTGTGGCGATCGTAATGGCACGCAAGATCGACAAAAGCGTTCGGGATCATGGTTGGGCATGGGATCAAGGAATAATGGGGCCAGACGGCGTTTACTACGTCGGTAACGGCAAACCGTTCGCAACATGGAAAGAGGCTGTGATTGAAGAGCTTGGGCCGATCGGTTGGGCGACGATTTGTCAAAAGGGAGGTTGGCTTCAAACTAGAAATTCAGCAAACGACATGGAAGAGGTTAATTTTATAGCACAGACGCGCGATCAGATTCAGTCGACTATGCAGCTCGAGCGACAAGGAGTTGATCTTGCCAAGCTTGATATGCCGAAGCCTAAAGAAGAGACACATTTAAGAATTGCTGGCAAGACAGACGCGCTCAGCTCTTTAACTAAAATCAAGGAGATTGATAAATGTTAAGATTGCCACAAGGCTACTTGATCGACGACACGACAGAACAAGGCATGTTTCGATTTTTGCACAACAAACACACATTTTACGTTGTCGTGCGCATTACTGCTGAAGCGGAGTGCATACGCATAACGATTAGCGGAGACCGCAAGCCGACGATCGACGAGTGCTACTATGTCAAAAGGCTATTTTGGGACGACAAAGATCCGCTCTGCATATTTATGCACAGTCGAGAGACGGGGCCGAATACGCTTAAAAACTCGGTCTATCTTTGGAAGTTCAAGGACGCTATCGGGGTGATGGATGAATGGTGACGCGGAGTGATGTAATAAGTTTTAAAGGGTATCGTCACTGACGTCAATTTTAACGTCAGTGGAAAGAGTTTTTTAATCGGCTTAAAATTGAGCTGATCTCAAAAGGAGAAAATGAGATGAACGAGATGCAGGTTTTTAAATACAATGAAAAGGTTTTTACAACGAAGCTAGACGATAAAAAAGAGCCATGGTTTGTTGCGTCAGAAATATGCGATGTTTTAGAATTGGACAATGTTTCAATGGCGATTGATCGTTTAGATCAAGACGAAAAGGATCTCATTTCAATTGATACCCTTGGAGGGACTCAAAAGAAGATTTGTGTTAACGAATCCGGACTTTATACATTGATTTTGGGCTCGCGTAAAATGGAGGCAAAAGCATTCAGAAAATGGGTAACAAGTGAAGTTTTACCATCAATACGAAAAACCGGACAATACAGCTTTACTCCAATGAGTATTGAAGAACATTTGATGTTGTCGTCTAAAGCTAGTTATGAGCAATCAATTAAAATAAAGGCGATCGAGACTAAAGTTGATACGCTCGAGACCAAAACAGATGCGCGAATCAAGACAATCGAAAGTCGACTAGTATTTGAAAAAATCAATCAATTTCCAAAAGACTGCGCAAGACGCGATTGGATTACAGACAAGTTCTTTCCGGGTATGTCTCCAGACCGAGTGTCAGGTTGGCTTCAGTTGATCAATCACCCTATCGAGGCCTATCGTTACACGACTGAACAGCATACGGTAGCGACCGTTCCTACGTTCAAAGTCGAAGGCCTACATGAGGCTGCTGAGAAGCTTATGAAAGAGTCGGATTTTATCAAAGAGACCAAGATGAATAAGATTTATAATCACTATATTTTCGGTCGATTTTTCGTCAAAAATACGATAAGTCATCAACCGATGAGCTAATGAAAAAAGAAAGTAAAAAGAAAACTCACTGTAAAAAAGGACATGAGTACACTGAAGAGAATACAATTAAATGGGAATATAAAAGGTTATGCAGAACGTGTCGGCGAGCGAACTTGCGTCGACAGTATTTAAAGAACTACAAAGGAGAATCGAATGGGTCAGTTTAGTTTTGGCGGTTGGGGGCCTGTACCTCAAGAGATGTTAGACAAACACAAAAAAGTCAGCGTGTCGGGAATAGCGGAATGCTATGAGAGCCCGGCACACTTCGAATCAAGATACATTTTGAAAGAGGGCGAGGAGACGGACGCAATGAAGCTTGGCACTGCTATTCACGTCGCAGTCTTAGAGCCCGAAAAATTCGACAAGTTGTATTGTGTCGAGCCCGATGTAATGCCTGAAGGTATTTTAGAGACTGCCGATCAAATGAAAGCACATTGTATAGCAAACAATTTAAAGGTTAGCGGATCGAAAGCAGATTTATTAGCGCGTCTCATAGATGCAGGATATTTATTCAAGTCGTATGATCAATGGATCGAAGAGCATTGCAACGGTCGCACGCTGTTAAAGAAAAAAGAGTTTCAAGCATGTATTAGAATACGACAACGCGTCGCCGACAACAATGGTTTGAGTTACTTTGTTAACGACGGAACTCCCGAGATGTTAGGTTGGGCATTGCATGAGCGCACAGGCTTGATAGTGTCTTTCAAAATGGATTACTTCAAAACACTTGCGAAGCCGGTGCAAGGTTGTGAGATAGCAGTGATGGACTTGAAAAAAGTCAGGTCAGTAAAAAAGCGCAAGTTCGAGCAACTGATATGGGAACGCAACATGTATATTCAAGCCGCGCTGTATGTTGATTTGATTGAAGCGTTAACAAACAAAAAAGCATTATTCTTGTGGCTCGCAGTTGAGTCGGCGCCGCCTTATGTTGTTATGGGTTATCCTGTCGATTTAGGATTGCTCGAGGCTGGTCGTAATGAGTACAACAAGACACTCAACACACTTGTGGATTGTTTCGCGACAAACAAATGGCCGGTGTATTCGAATGAATTACAAACTGTGACGTTACCTAACTATGCATGGAACGCGCTGGAAGTGAGAGACGATGAGTACGACAATGAATCTTAAGAATAAACTAATAGAAGACGCGCACACTATTAAAGGTGATGTCAGCAGTTATATGATTATAAAAGCAGATTCCGACGGTCGCGTTCAAATCGCGGTCAATGCGAGTTTACAGGAGTCATCATATTTAATTACCAACGCGCAGGCTTTTGTTTTTAATTATTTGAATGGCGATTTTGATTTACCAACAAACGAAAATATTTTAAAACAATGATCTACGAGGAACGAACCACGATGCTTATTTATTTGTTGATCACAATTACAGTCATGTATTTTTGCATAAGCTTAAATAGGTATTTTAAAAACAGAAAAGGATTATCGAATGGAACAAGAGAGCCAATCCACAGATACGACGAGTACGACTACCCAATCACACACGACGGAGAGTGCTGCGACTCCCTCAGATACGGCGACAAAAAAAACCGCTAGCGTATTAGTACCAATAACCACAAGTGGCGCGATGACGTTCACGAATCAAATAGAACTTGGTCACGCTGCGACTATGTTGATTCAAATGAATCTAGCACCTATTCATTTAAAATCAGAGGGCAAGACCGCAGTCATGTCAGCGCTCATCATGTGTCGTCAATTCAATCTACCAGACACGGCGATGAATGAAATGGCGTATGTGAAAGGCAAGCTGACTTGCTTCGGTTCATTGGTCACAGCCCTAGCTGAAAGACATCCGGAATTTGGCGAGAAGGAAGAGTTTTTCATTGATGAGAATTGCGAGCGCATAAGTGTGGCTAATAAAAACTTGAGGGCTATGCCTTGGGCGAGCGTGATTCGCATTCGTAAAAAAGGCTCGACAGTTTGGAATGAATACTTTTTTAGTTTAGACGATGCACATCAAGCCGGTCTACTAACGGAAAACACGAAGCGTGATTCTGGTTGGGTTAAGTACACTAAAGATTTATTGATGCACAAAACGAAGTCTAGAGCGTTAAAGGCAAACTACGCATCGGCGTTGAATGGTGTGAATTATCACGAGGACGTTGTTGAAGTGATTTCAAAAGAGCGCGAAGTGAAAGACATCGCGAGTGAATTAAGCGAAGCAATCAAAGGGGAATGAGCATGATGACAAGGGAAGAATTGAAACGATACGCAGCAGGAAGCAAGATTCTAGACAATCCACAAACAGAATTGAAAGAAGTGATGACATACACAGACGGCGCTTTGATGTATTTCGACTACTTGCAGAAAAAAAAGCGTGATCAGCAGCAAACAGAGATAACTAAAATTGAGCCGATAGAGCTGAAAAATGACAGTAGTCGAACTTGAAACGCGGAACTGTGAGAGTTGCGGCCGAACTTATAAAGTATTGGTTTCAAGTCTACAAAAGTATTGCTCGTCGATATGTAACAAAGAGGTCGGATTGAAATGGGGCGGTCAGAGGACAAAGCCGAAGAACGAAGAGCGAAAGATAGAGAGCGTAAACGTCGAGAGTATTGGGCCGAAAAAACCGAAAGACCCAGTGGCTCACCTCTTAGCGAAGCACAGTTACTTTCCAAGCGAGCGAAAGCGCGCGCCGCCTATCGCAGACGATATGCTAAGAACCGAGAGAAAGAGAACGCAAGACGAACCGAGTACGCAAGAAAAAACAGAGAGGCCAACAATGCAAAAGCAAGACGACTCTATCAAAGCGATCCAAACGGCGCTGCAAAACAATGTGCACGAAGGCATAATCGAGAGCCCGGTAGAATCATACGAGCTGCCTTTAGAGACTATGCGAACGGAATTCTTGGAGTCGATGAATACCTTAAACGCATCGACGAAGCAGTTGCAATCGCTGAACGAATCGCTAATGAATGAAACGGAATTTAAAAAGCCCGGCTTTGCAGAAATGCAAGTTGTGCGCGATAACGCTGAGACAATAGCGAGACTGATTCAAGTGAAAGTTAACTTTGTAAAGACACTAAGAAAATAACGATCCCCACCCGCCGTGGTCCCGAGGCGTCTGCAAAATCGGGGCAATTTATATGAGTTTGATTTTAGATAACTATAAAATGAAAGAGCGTATCGAGGAGCTGCAAAGGCGCATTGATGTCTATGAAGAGGCTTTGAAGTATTATGCAAGCGTCGCGAATTGGTCAGGCGTCGGTCAGGGAGTATTGGGACGAATTAAAAATGATTACGAATTTGTGTTGAACGATAATTTTAAGCAGATAGCAGGCAAGCGAGCAAGACTTGCATTGGAGGAATGATGGAATTAAAAGTGGGTGATATAGTTGAGTGGTGCGGATGCCGTGGTTTTGTTAATGGTGAATATGAGAAAGAAGGCGGGTTTGCTTATATACAAGTATACTTTAATGATAGTCCATGTACTTTAGTTTTTACTAAAGACGGAAAGCAATATGACTGGCACAAAGAGCCGAGCTTGAAACTAATCGCAAAAGCAAAAACAAAGAAATATAAAGTGTTATTTGTAGACATCTACGACGAATGGCAGTTGTCGTCTTCATGTTATGAGACCGTTGAAAAATTTGATATGCACAATATTTATAAAGTCAAAATGTTACTAGAACAGACAATGGTCGAGGTTGAGGAATGATCTACGCAATAGCATATTTTATAATTGGATTGATAATAGCGACATTGGTCAAACTAGCGAGGTTCTATGAGGTTAATAAATTTCAGTTGTTTTTTATTTGGATTGGTTGGCCATGGCTTATGTTTTCAGTGGCATTTTTTTGGATGGTTGGTATCGGGGAAGATGAATAGATGAGAACAATATCAAAACAAGAATTGAAGAATATTTTAGATAAACATGGGAAGTGGCTAAGAAAAGAAAATGGTGGTGAGCGTGCGGACCTTAGCTCTGCGAACCTTAGCTATGCGAACCTTAGCTCTGCGGACCTTAGCTCTGCGGACCTTCGCT
>OFRG01000059.1_pt1 | contig 42222 bp, 95 predicted proteins | sample 1543071 | NCBI WGS metagenome assembly OFRG01 (sample SAMN07774222, study PRJEB24372) | wastewater metagenome | isolation source: WWTP Verbania (Effluent) | place: Italy: Verbania | collected 2015-12
TGCATCTGACAGTTCTCCCGTCATGATGATAGAAGACCACACACTATTGAACATTGGTGCGATCAATGTAATAATGTTGTTCCACCCAATTGTCTCTGACTCAAGGTATCGACAGCTCCCGAAGTCGATCCAACATAAGACACAATTTATGCGTTGATTTCTATCCATCATTGTGTGTCCCCACTGATCGATATCGACGACCAAACCCGCCATGGCTTGATGTTGTACACTGGGTCAAGATCACGACGGACATACAAAAATAAATTACACAACCACTTAAGTCCGTTCATCCTAGAACCATGCATCACCATGTCTCCATTGATCCAGTAGAGCTCAACGATCATCGCGGGTCACCTCCGCTGATGACAATAGATGACCACACAACGCTCGTGTTTACGTAACGTTGCGCTCGCACCCACCCTGCGCCGGCGCCGACGAGGCCTTCTGAAAAGAAATACTTACCAGACCTTGTGAGGATCCAATATACGGTGATCACCGATCACCTCCACTGATCAGGGTGACAGATGACCATGCACACCAGCTGTGCACTGTTAAAGTCAGTGGTAATACACGCTCCCACTCTTCCACCTTGCTCGACACATATATCCTGTGTCGACTGTTGATCCAACAGCGCACATACCTTGACATGTTCACCGGTGTGGCCCTCCACTGATAACGACAGACGACCACTCAACGCGCTGCAGCGTGATCAAATGTCGTGTGAATGTGAACCACCTGTTCCAGTCATCGACTTCTGATGACAGATATGTTCCTGTCCATGGAATGATCCAACACACACGTGCACGCATATTCACTGTGAACCTCCACTATCAGTTATGATGACAGACGACAACACCGCCCTGTGGAAACTGTGCACGTTGACGAGCTGCGAGTCTAGACTTGTCCTCATCCAACGCCAGCGCCAGGCTGACGTCACATACATTGCAGACAGGTCGCTGTCGATCCAACATGTCACATGCTTTGTCGTGTTCACGACTGTCTCAACTTTCACTGATCACGATCGACGACCAAATACTCAATACTTCTCCACATGCATGCAGATCCTCCGCAGCATTCAAAAATACCTTATCAAGCCACTTCAGACCATACATCCCAGTGTGGTAGACACGATCACTGATCCACATCAGTTCAACATTCATGTGTTGAGTGTACTCCAGTCAGTAGTATTGACGACCAAGTCACATCATACATGAGGGGATCATCCTCGATACGTGACAGGTGATATCCCAATCCGAACATTGCTAGCAACGCTGTCCATTCTGGGGTGGATATCTTGTCGATGGCTAACAAGCCGTTCGCTGGCAACATGTTGTGCCACCACCTGAGATGGTATGCCGACACCAGGTACTCACCACTGGTGATCCAGCTCATCACGGGGGTGTGGGTATTGTCATTGACCATGTGCATCATCACACCTCCCAGATCCCGAACGACGACCAGCACCGATCCGCGCCACCACGTCTTATGTTGACCAGTGCATATCCTGGTGAGAGGACGTCTGTGGTGATGTAATTGAACAACCTGAACCAGCTCCGCGCCGGGCCGATCCAACACAGCTGATACCTCACGAGGTGTTGTGGGTTCTCCTTCACTGGAACCTTTCACTGATCACGATCGACGACCAAGCTGTGGGTAGACACATCCAGTGACGTCGTCTGATCTCAAGCAGTGTCCTACCTGGTGAATCGACGTCGGTGCAGATGTACACGTGGGGTATGACACTACCGATCCAATACATCTGACACATCATGGACTGTGGGTTCTCCTTCACTGTAACCCTCTCACATGTTACTGATCACGACTGACGACAACACTGAGTCGGGCCACGACTGTGACCAGATGTGCCCAATTCGTGACCGCGGTGACATGTAACAGTGGTGCTCGTACTGACACTCTAAGTGCTGCAGCTTACTGGTGATCCAGCTCACACTGGTCATGTCGTGTCTTCTCACACTCACATTGTAACACCTTCACATACTGTTGTGCACATTCGGCGCATGTGCAAGACGTAGGCTGCTCTCTACTTAGACTACATCATGATTCCGATCGATGACATGATTACCCACTGGTAGTAGGTCTCATCATGACACTGCAATTGTAGTTTGTAAATCCAAAACTTGATCTTATCACGTTGATTTGGGTCGAGCAACATTTCTCGGCGCCATCCCCTTGATGAGGGGAACAGGTACACGATATTTTTGACATTCATCGCAACACACCGATAGATGAGAAGATTTCTTGGGGTACGGGATGATCACGACGACCATTAGACGCCAACACACGCCTGATCCAGGTTCGAGAAGTATCATCGTTCCATAGATCTAGATTTATAACGCGATAGTCAGCGCACAGTTGACCTAAAATACTGTAATAGTCGATGAATATGATATCTTTATACATCATCGTGAGATTCCCGGTTATATCGCACGACATAAGAGATGTCATTGACCTTCATCCTAAGATGCTCATCGAAGAGATGATGAGTCCATTGTAACTGAGCTTGCCAACATTAAATCGTAACTTCAACATGTACTGCCCAAGCACATCATCGCTGTCTGTAAGTCTGTGCAGACGTCGTGTCTCTCCGTGCTCACCACGCTTAAGAGCATGCAATGGTTGTACCGGTACAAAGTACACAACATCTTGGAACTTCATCGTTCTATTGTATTATGTTACATGATAAGTGTGCAACTTCGAGGAAATGTTCGTGTCAGTGTGCATCAAGTGCATTGCATATCGGCCGACGTACGTTACCAATGCGTGCACTGAGTCTGATCTTCAAGTTACGTTCAACGTCCTCGAGCGGCAACAGAAAACAAAATATCCCTAAGTGCAGGGTGCTACATCGCTTCTTCTCTAGCTCATTCAGCTCGGTCAAGGGGTGTCCAAGCTTCCTCGACAAGAGAGAACATCCGATGCGTGTTCAGGTCACTCTCGTAGATGAGAACACCCGCTTGATCTTACTGATCTCACCTATCATCAGGATGAACTTAGTCAAGCTATGCGTGTCTACAGGGGTGTCTTCAATGGCCATGCTGTCAGTGACCTCACCTGCGCGGCCCTCGAGCATGAAGATCCAGTTCATGCGATACACCACGTTGTCCACGTCCTACCTTCACTCCCTGATACACACAGATGACAACACACCCCACGCGCCGCGATGGAAGAGCATACGTCCAGCCCCCTGCATGAATGCCGTCAGGACACCGATCGACACGGGCTCGTCCTCGCGTAAGGTGCGCTCGTCATAGATGTCTAGACCGACACAGATCCAGGACATGCAATACTTTGCGTTGCTCCTACTCCTACTCACACTCACATCTTACCACCTCCACATGTCATGTGCACGTTCCAGGCATCGTGGGATGTGGACGTCGACACTGCCCGAGCATCGCGCGGGATGTGGATAAACCTCGGGTCGCTGTGTGGCTCTGGACTATGCACGTGGGCGCGTCACGTGGGGTCGCACCTTCGCGCGACGTTGTGTGGGACGGAGAAGCGGCTGTGGCCGGCGCGGGGGGAACGCAAGTGACCCTGAAATTGTACGCCAGGTGGTGTCACCCAGAGTTATCCCAGAGTTCCACTAGGGTCACACTAGTGCGTACCAGATGTACAACCAGAGATTCCCCATCATTTCCTCGAATTTGTACACACATCGACAACCTGGTACAATTGACTTGTGAGACGCCTCTTGGATGCTGTGTATCTCTGGCCTGGACATGAGCCGGCTAGCAACTTCCGCGACACCTGGGATACATGTCCCATGGAAGCAGGACATATAAATTACGCTGGGCTAGCCTTGGGTGACGCGACACAAGTCATCAGGACGATGCTCACTCGATCACGACTGTCGAAACCGCCAGCAGTAGATGCAATGGGCTCCTGGAGCTACAGCGTCTTCTCTTCGTCGAAAGTGGTACTATGAGACTCGAAGAGATCACATACATCGATCCGATCTCCTTGCGTAACAACAAAGCAAACGGTATGCAGACGTGGTCACCACAGTTCAGCCGAAGTATGTCTTGGGGAAGATTCCTGTTGCAACCACGTGCTAACACTGACACGTCCTGTGTCATCTCTTCAGTGAAGATATCACGATGAAAGTCCTTGACGTCATGTATCTCTGGCCAGAACAGAAACTAGATGCAGCACCTGCGGACGCGCGCTACATCGTCTATGGCATCGAGCACCTTGCGCTGAGAGTTCTTAAGAACATGTTGGGGCCCGATCGCATTGATCGAGCAACGACTTATAGCGTCTTCTCTTCAACGAAGATCATGTGATGAAGATACAAGATGTCATGTACCTCTGGCCAGTGACAGCCTTGAGAGGTTCTCGAAGAACATGGGATATTGCTGTACAAAAGTACTACAACCGCGGGTTTTTAGTGATGCTTAGACGAGAGGATCTAGATCCATATGGATCTGGAAACCTCCTTAGAATCTTCTCGTCTGCGAGGTTCGAGTTGTGAAGATCGAAGATACCACATACATCTACCCTCATGGCTTGGCGGCAGTTAGTATGTTCCGGAGCCTCGAGCGCGAGGCGCAGTGGGCAACGAGAACGTTCGATGCAAGAAGTGACAATACTTGGGGAAGATTCCTGTTGGAGGCATTCGATCAGGGCGATGATGAATTCATCCTCTCATCGATGAGGATATCACAATGAAGATCTTGGACGTTGTGTACATCATGCCCACAGCACGACCGCCGTCGGATCCAGGCAATCGAGCGCGCGCATGCACAGGTCGTCTGGAAGCTGGTGACCTCGACAAGTTGGGTTTTTTCATGTTGAAAGCACGATTCGAGTCGTCTGGTCTCAGTCTCAATGGGATCATCATCTCCTCAATGAGGATCCCCAGATGAAGGTCAAGGACATGGTGTTCATCGGATACTACATGCAGGGAACTAGTTGTGTCTGGATCGATCTTGATGACGACCAGCTGGGCGCGCCGCAGGAAGTGTGGACACGACTGATGCTAGCGAACTACAACACCCAGCAACGTCGCAGTGACATCATGGTCAACGACATGCTCATCTCATCGATGGGGATTCAACAGTGAAGATCTTGGACGTTGTGTTCATCTCAGCGGCGAGGGTCGATAGACGTCCTGGTAGACGTGACACACGCCAGTGGCGCAGGATTTTACATAGTTTGGTATACCTGGGGAGTGATCTGATCTGTAAGGGTGTCAGCAAGAACATGATGAAGATGCGTTTCTGTAGAAGACACCTCAGTTACAATGGTGTCACCTTATCTTCGATGAGGGTGCAAAGATGAAACTCGAAGAAATCACATACATCGATCCGATCTTCTTGCGGAACAACCCGCGGGACGGTATGCAGACGTGGGTGCCACAGACCGGTCCCTGGTCCGTGTGGGGTAGATTCCTGTTGCAGGAGCACGCTCGTAGTGATAAGTCTTGTGTCATCTCTTCGATGAAGGTGCCGCGATGAAGCTCAACGACATCATGTTCTTAGAGTTGTACCGCGGGTCGTGGTTACAGGAATGTATCACCCTCGGCGAGTACGAAGATGCAGCCAGCAACGAATGGCCTCGGGCGTGGGTGAGAACACGACTCAAGCTACATGGGGCTCGTGACATGTCTAGAACAAGGCTGATCGTATCTTCGATGAGGATACCACGATGAAGCTCGAAGAGATCATATATCTGCAATCTTCGCCTGGTCGAAGGACGTGGTGGGTTGAGACAGCTGACTTCACGAGCGAAGAAGATCTAGTTCTGTCTCCTCTACCAGAGTGGTACGTATTCTGGATGCAGACCCAATTCATGGTGTACGGGTCTAGGCGTGCTAGAAGCGTTGTGCTGTCTTCATGGAAGGTTAGGGGGTGATGAAGATCGAAGAGATAATGTACATCTACCCGACATCGCTGTGCTCGCGCCGCTGTGCTAGTGCATGTCAGTCTGTCACATGTAACGACACTATGTCGGCAGTGTATGAGCGTTGGATCCAAGAAGAGCTTAAGTTGTGTCTGCACCGCGGGAAACATCTCGGATCGAGATTGACGATGTTGTTATCCTCTGCGAGGATGTCTCAATGAAGATCAACGATATCATGATCTGTGTAGCAAGAGGACTGCGTAGAGCAGAAGAGTTCACCAGCCTCACATGCGAACAGTATGTGTGGACGTACGAGGTGTATGATCTTGAAAAGGATGATTACTCACTGTGGGTAGGGTCGCGACTTCGACGTTACAAATCTAAGGATAGACTCAACTGCATCTCATCGATGAGGATTCGACCATGAAGGTCCTGGATGTCATGATCTGCTCATGTCCGAACCTTCGCATCGCTGAGACGATCCGCCGGGGGCCGATCGGACCGTTTCCGTGGTCGTATGATGTATACGACCTTGAATTAGACCCTGGTGTTCCAGGTGGCCCGACCACCTGGATGAGGGAGCGCCTGCAGAAGTACAAGACCAGTGACAGGTACTTCCTCATCTCGTCGATCGGAGTCTCGCGATGAAGATCAATGACGTCATGTACATCGAGCTACAAAGACCATGGTCGCAACAGCTCCTAGGTCACCTGAGCAAGTCTACATGTGTAGACATCTCTTTCGATGAGTTACGTAAAACATACAGTAGCGACGATGTAGCGTGTACGATCACGATGCGTCGACTTCTAACAAGCATATTGAGACGAGCTCCCAACCGCACCTTCTCTTCAGCAGGACTAACGTCATGACACGCTGTGAGATCATGTACATCACGTGGAACGGCTTCACGCCCATCGCTCGTGCTGACATTTCAGTTGGATATTATCACCTACGACAGCCACGTGACTGTTACGACTGGTTCATGACGTACTTGATCTCGCCACGACGAAGGAGTGTGCAACGTGAATTCATGGGCGTTGATGTGACGATCTCTTCAATGAGGATATCACGATGACGTTCAGAGATGTCATATATCTCGCCGGCGTGGTCCCCCGCGTCGCCACCCACAGGCGTATTTCTCTCGATGATGGCGACGTACCTAACAACGTGAATTTGATATTGTTGACACGAGGGCAGCTGCTAACAATTACTGCGAACGGCGGGGGGTCCTTACTACACTCTCTCTTCTTTAGGAATTTCATCGTGAAGATCAATGACATCATGTACCTCGAACTTTATGCGGGTCGTAACTGGTTCAGTGAGGAGTCTTTTGAAGGTAAACTGACATACAACGTCGAGCTCTGGATGCGACGCATGCTTCTGACATACGACGCGAATAAGTCTAAGTCTACGTGGTACAGTCAGATTATCATCTCTTCAATGAGAATTTCATCGTGAAGATCTATAACATCATGTACCTCGAGCATTTTGCTGACCGCAACTGGTTCGCCGAACAGATCAACGTCGACTGTGGATCACTCGACGTGAAGCTGTGGATACGACACCTTCTGCGCACATACAGTAAGCACAGGGTTAGACGATGGCCTCAGGAAATCATCCTCTCCTCCATGCGGGTGTCACAATGAAGATCAACAACGTCATGTACCTCTTCCACAGTGGGTGTGGATGGCGACAAGAGTCTACACATGAAACTGATAACATCGCGACCAAAACTTGGTTGGATGATCGTATGGGATCATGGTCAACTAGTGTTGATTACCAGTGGATTATCATCTCATCGATGGGAATATCACGATGAAGGTCGATGACGTCATGTACCTTACCCTCGACAATGGACCCATGGGATTAAATCAACGTGCATGGCGTGCAGACTTAGGTAAGTTCACATGTTCGAAAGCACTAGCCAAGACATGGATGCTCATATGGCTCATTGAGGCTGGTTCGAAGCCGTCTATCGATCGTGACCTTGTGCTCTCTTCGATGAAAGTGTCACAGTGAAAACTGCATCATGGAACAAGGTCACATAACAGTGAAGATCTTGGACGTTACGTACATCTCGGGGCATGGCGCGCGCGGCGGGTGGATGTATATTGCAATAACACATGTTTTCAGTTTTCACCTTCAGTGGTTGCTCAGCGGTCACCCAGCCGCCGGCTATTTCTCTTCGATGAGGATAACAAGATGATGTTCTGTGAAGTAAAGTACTTGCAAGTATGGTCGGGTGCATCGTTCACTCCTGGATATATCGCTCAGTACATGTCTGATGAATCGCATTCTATTGCCCTTGCATGTGACAATGCGATGTGTATCCAATCTGGGCGATATCGTCATCTTGGTTGGGTGTCGATCTTCTCGTCTGTGATGATCACTCGATGACACACGAAGTCATATGGATCAGAACGTGGCCCGACCCGCGCGGGCGCAGGGCATGTGCCCTGTGTCCATCTGCACAACTTCGATATCTGATCTTTATCGGTCTCTTTTCCTCGCTGAGGATCACATGATAGAATACGACGTCACGTACCTCTGGAATACATCGCAGACACGTTGTGTAGTGTACACAGAAAATATAACCACACATGGACTCTGCTACTGGATCAGATCTCTAAAAATCTCTACACGTGAGTTCGTCGGTTCAGTCTTCTCATCTACATCAGTTCGGCGATGACGTACAACTCAATATAGGACTACATGACAACAGATCTCTTGATCATATACAACAGTGGCGGACAACGTATGTGTGTCACGCATGCACACATGTCATATCTCAAGTATATCGTGATCGAATCCCGTTGTAAGAAACATGATGGTCCTGTTTCACCTAATGTGTTTACTTCGTATAGGATATCATGATGAATGACATAACGTGTATCACACGTCCGCCTGGATGTGTGAAATATATTTCAGAGGTAATGCCTGAAAGGTACAGTAATGGTCCACTTATATACTTGTGCATGCGGCTACGTTTAGTATCAGGTGATCATCGCTGGACGATCTTCTCATCTGTGAAGGTTCATCGATGAGAACTTGGGATGTAACGTACATCATCAGGAGAATTCGTTCTGATGACAAGACGAATTGGGTCGTTGAAAACATGTCGCATGCGGCGACGGCATCGGTATCTGATGCATACAACTATAACTCGTGGATCGTGTGGAACTTATTCACAGCGCGAAGCCCGGGTATTGAACAACGCGTGGTCATATCCTCGCTGAGGATCAGCGATGCATGACTTCATGTACATCCTTGAACGCCTGGGATCACATGCAGGATCGTTTCGCTACAAAAAGTGGGAATCCCTGTTGTGTTCGTATGAATACGCATTCATACACTTATTAGAGTTGAACCTCTTCTCGTCTGTAGGCGTGAACCGTGCGTGACTTGAGGTACATCACTTATTTCTATCTTCAAATGTGCATGCCAACGGGTGTCTATCATAGACATGAACCACTCAGGTACGCGCACGTCACTTGTCACGATGTTACACGATGACAAAAGGGACACCTTTTCCTCGGTGGACCTGAATTGTAATCCAGATTACAATTTTTTACACTACCTTGACCTCGTGTAAACCCTGGTGCTTCCTGGTACAATAGGGAGGTGAGGCTGCAGACCAAGACCGTGTACGAGGTAGAGACCTCGAAGAAGTACACTGTCGAGGAATCTAGCCTGGAACACGCCGACCGAATCGGGTTGTAAAACCCACCGACGTGTGTTACAATGTAAGAGTACAGGGCACGACGCCCAAGAGAAAAGAAGGAAAAACAATGTCTCAGAACACCGATACCCGTCCCGACACCGCCAAGGCCCCTCTCAAGCAGAAGCCGGCCAAGGCCCCGAAGGCTCCCAAGGAACCCAAGGCCCCGAAGGCACCAAAGGCTCCCAAGGAGCCGAAGCCGGCGCCGGCCGAGTGGACTCCTCCGCGGGAGGCGCTCGAGGTTGTCGAGATCATGCGTAGCTTCGCTGCGCAGGGCGACAAGAAGGTCCTGGCGTACTTCGTTGCCGAGGCCATCGAGTGCCGTGCCCGTGGCAAGGAAGCGCGCGAACAGTGCACGACCTCGCCGAGCGACGGCGACGTGAACGTAAGCGAGTCGGAGAGCATCTCCGACGAGACCGTCACTGCGGTCGACGACAACGCCAGTGCCTGATCAACAGGACATCGCGAAGCTCGGTGCATGTGTCACATGTGCACCGGGTGATCGCATCACGATCATGTACCCTGATGGGTACAGTAATAACATCTCGCAGAAGCGTGTCTGTGAGGTTGTCAAGCGAGAAGGTGTGACGCTCACTGTCACCACTCGTCCACAGGGTCATGTCATCCTCGTTGACCTCGAGGCGTACAACACGGCCAACATCATCGTCAGGCCATGGACTGTAAAGGACGGTTGGCCGACCGGCCGGGCATCTGTCGATCGACTCACTGCTGCTGAGAAGAAGCAGCAACGCGCGAAGATCAGTAAGAGTGTGCGAAAGAAGACTCAAATCAAGGAAGAAGATGATGTCCAAGACGACTGACCTGCTCGACATGGTTCCCACCAACTATCGCTGGGTGCTGCAGCACGACTGGCTCGACGACGGGGACTCCTTTCCCATCGGCGATGGCAAGGTACTCGAGTTCGACATCGATCTCAGTGGCTTCAAGCTGTTGCAACGTGGTGTCGAACTAGGGGTGATCCCGCGACAGCCATACGAGGCGAAGTACGCGCGCTTCAAGCCTGAGGGCATCTAAGCGTCGTTCTTGTACACCTGCGCGTGTGGGTGTACAATGGATGTATGATGACCGAGGACTACGGTGCACTTCACTCATACCTCGCGGACGTGGGAAGACACCCTCTCCTTCCACATGCAGAGCAGATCGCGGCGTTCCGTGAGATGATCGCAGAGCAAGACCCAGAACGTAAGCGGCGTCTTCACGCGAAGATCATCACCTCCAACCTGAGACTTGTCGTCTCAATCGCGAAGGTGTATGCGAAGAAGGGTGTACCCATGCTGGACCTGATCCAGGAGGGCAATGTTGGTCTCATCGAGGCTGTCAATCGTTTCGATCCTGAGCGTGGATATCGGCTCTCGACGTATGCCACTTGGTGGATCAAGCAGGCTATTCGACGTCACCTCACCGGTTCTGAGAACCTTGCTGGATCACGTCTCGTTCGTCTACCAGCACATGTCGTAGCCCTTCTGCCACGCATGCGTGCAGCTCGTGCAGATGCGTCTGATTCGAACGAGGAGGTAGACGCCGAGCGTCTCGCAAGCGAGCTAGACGTGACTGTCGAGACAGTGCGCGCGACGATGGATGCGTCGGGTCCTGTGTACAGCATCCCTGGATCAGATGACCCAGGTGGTGACGCACATGGACCAGCCGGCGGTGCACGTCTTGAACGTGCGATGAGGGCGTCGTCTGGTAATCACGACATGACAGACATCATCGATGATGCTGCAGCGTCTGACCAGCTTCGTCTCATCGTTAGACAGGCATTCAAGCGTCTCACACCTCGTGAAGAGCAGGTTCTACGCCTGCGTTTCGCTGCCACAGAGGATCCAAACTCTGACGACCCGCAGTTCAGAATGACTGACGACGAACATGTAGCGTTAACGACTCGTGTCATGCAGGGTGAAGAGGTCTGAGATCATGGGTGCAGTCAAGAGCATAGACAATGAGCTCATCGCTGTCGATGACATTCAGGTTAATGCATTACGGACTTACATCCCGAAGTGTCTTATCGAAATCGAGAAGATCCTGCATGTTAGCCTATGTGGTATCTGTACATGGGCAGATGAAGCAAAGCATGGATCGGCGGCGCGCGATGCTTCCAGATCAACTAATGCTTACATTAAGATGTGCACTGATCGTGCGTTAGACATGCTTAAGCTTCGTGAAGAGCTCATGAAGCTCTCAAAGTTCTCTTCAAAGAAAGTCCTGTGAAGTCCATGAAAGAGTGGACGATCCCAAGGTTAACGTACGTCATGGTGCGGTCGATCGCGCCAGGCAACCACTGGCTGTTTTCTCAACTAGGCAAATACGCATACATCAATTTCTCATCCCAGTGCATTTCGAAGAGTGATGACTGGAAACGGATAAGGAAGATCCGTTCTGGTAACGCAGGTCTGCGTTTCTTCTCGTCGTGCACAATCGCAGAGTTTCCACGTATTAAAGCTTGAATGAAGGTGAACATCATGAATAAGATGAAGTATATTCTCTCGTTGCTCGCTGTGGTCGCTAACATGCTCGCATGTGATGATAGTCGTAATCTCCCACCGCCTGTCGACAGCAGTGAACCAGAACAACCGTCTGACAATTGCTCTGCATACCTCAAGTGTGCAGAGCTATGTGACGATGCACGTTGTGTCTCTGCATGTGAAGAAGTGACACAAGCACCAGTGAAGGTGTGTGAACTCGAACGGTGTTCAACGCTACTCAAGATGTGTGACGAAGGCAACAACGTTGCATGTGCAGTTCTACCTGAGTGTGGTGGATACGTCGAGGACGCGTCGTCAAGCGAAAGCAGTGCCTCTGGCGAGTCTTCGGGCTCGTCGTCTTCAACAAGTGAAAGCGGTACGTCTGAATCCTCAGGTGACAGCTACGAAAGTAATACAACGTCCACCACGGGTGGATCGGAAGGATCCTCAACAACATGAAGAAGCTCTCTACACTGATCACTCTCTTCGTCCTTGCATCGTGCAAGGTCGACAACGAACATCATGGCGCTGGTCCTGTCCAAATGGAAACGGGCGCCGACCCGTCGGCTGCGACCGAGATGGCCACTGTCGCCGATGGCACGGACTCGCAGGCTGACGGTTCCGACACGGCAGAAACGACCGACCCGAGCCAGTGCACCGGTGACGACTGGGGACACTACACGTGTCAGGGTTGGATTGCCGGCCTCTACCGGTATCAGAACAAGGGTACGAACTACCAGTTCGCCTTCAACAGCGTCGAGCATGCCGAGTGCGTCACGATCCCTCTCTGCGAGCCCGTCTCCGGTGGAATGGACAGTGAGTTCTTGGCCATGCGCTGCAAGGCCAAGTGCGATCAAATGGTGCTGGACGGAGAACTTCCTGCGGGAGGTCCGTGGCCCGCAACCAGCGGAGTACCGACGGCCTGGGACTTCGCCAAGACCGTGTGCATCTTCGCACCGAACGGGAACAACGGTACTGTGCCGAATCCCACCGACGGCGTGACCAATCAGCCGACTGGGACGCCTGAGTTCAAGGAATCGTGTGACAACATCGCTCCGCTCACGGATCCGATGATCCCGCAGGAAGTGTTCGAAGGATGCTTCGACAACGACATGTGCGCGAACGAGATGGGCGCGTGTCCCGGTTGGGATCCCGGTGCTCGCATCACGTCATCGCTGAACAGCAGCACGAAGACCTACACGGTCACGATCAAGAAGTCGCTGATCGCTGAGCTCATGGACGGTGACTACGCTTGTCTGTGGGCAGCGAACGAGGGGATGTGGACGTACACGGATTCGCCGAGTCCGCTTCGGTGGAAGTTCAAGGGTCTCAGTGCCACCCACTTCTACTACAAGATGGGGTTCCGCAACGACGACTGGGACGCAACGATCAAGAGCAACGCCATCGGTGCCACGGTGTACGCGCTCTCGACCTTCAACGGGATGAACGACGCCTTCGATGCGTTGAATCCGCCGCCGGCATCACCGTCCTACGTGATCACGTTCAAGCGCGGCGCTTCTACGTACACGATGAACCTGACGTTCATCAACTAGAGCACGACGCGGCTAGGTAGTGAGATGCATCATCAATGCAACGTTCTATTGTTTCGTTGTTGCATTGATGATGCATGTGTTTATCCGACCCTTGAAGGCTGCTTTTTATCAACGTCAACGATCAGACAAGACGTCATAGTTTTTAATTGCGGGATTAGGTTGAATAACTTATTATTTTCCAATCGTTCACTGAAAGTCAGGATCTAGATCATGCCGATGCCAATTGGAAAGAGATTTGAGAAGGGGTATGTGACACTGTCAGACAGACCGTCGATGCAGTTTCGACGCATCGCAGAGATCATGACAGCGCGCGGTGATCGTATGAATCACGCCACAGCTCGTGGTATCATGCTTAGAGGCATGGAGAAGATCGCCGCAGCTCTCCTCGAGAATATCACTGGGTCAGCAGAGCCAGAAGCTGTGAAGGGTCTCGTCTCAACAGAGGCGTTCCAGTCATACATTGGTGACGTCCTCGACGAAGGTGTCTGATTGTTGCGGTCATCATATGATGTGGGTTGAACGTAGCAGCGACTTCATCTTGATCCTTCGTCAAGATTTCACAGATAATGATTACTTGACGAGGCTGAATGATCTCAATTCATACTGGGACTTCTGGATCGAAGACGCTCATATACTCGATGTACACGAGAACAAATTCGACTACACGTATCCTGTTATCGAGAATCTCACATACTGCGACACCGATGTTGACATCATCTGCATCTTCAGTTCACGGTCAGTGTCATGACTTGCTTAACTTGGCAAGAAAGTCATAACGACATCGTTCTTGTGAGAAACGACAATCGTTCTCGTATTTGGAGGTGTGTTAACCTCGAATGTAACTATGATCCCGGCAAGTGGAGGCTGTCAAATGACGATTTGTCACCCAGATTCACTTATTCAGATCCCGGATTTATATGGTTGTGCACCTTCAGTTCGAGACCTATAGTGTAAGCTGATGTATAGTTAGCTGCATGCAAGATTACAAGCTTCCGTCCCCAATGAGCTGGGGTGTCTACCTTCGTCGACGCAGGTTGGACGCTGCAGCACTCATAAGGACACGAGAACTGAATACGTACCGAGAACTCGTACAGTTCTGTGCAGAACAGAACGTTACGCCTCCAAGTGAACGTGAGGTCGCTGTGCACTTCGTCATGCCTGTCGTCTCGCGACCTGAGCCTCGTTCTGTTGACGTAGTTCCACGCCAACCTCGCAAGAAACCGATCGAGGATGAAGGCGACAAAATGAGCACACCAGTTGGAGAACGCGAAGATTCATCGAAAATGTAGTAACGTCCCGCTGGGGATATAATGGAGATATCACGCACTACAACGTGCGATGTCAATCATCCAGCGAGGAACAACGTGGCAAACCTTTTTCCAGACAACGTCATCAAGCTCGTCTCTTCACTGCCGCCGGAGCAGGCTGTCCTGATTCGAGGACCTCACGGTATCGGCAAGAGCCAAGTTGCTGCAGAGGTGGGCCGTCTGCTCGACCTGCCTGTCATCGACCTTCGCCTCAGTCAGATGACGGAGGGCGACTTCCTGGGTCTTCCTCGCATCGTCGAGCCTGAGCTGGACGCTGATGGAAACACGATCAAGTTCGGCATGACTGAGTTCCGGCCTCCGTGGTGGTTCGTCAAGGCGATGACCGAGCCGGTCGTCCTGTTGCTTGACGAGGTCAACCGTGCTGTGACTGAGGTCATGCAGTGTGCATTCCAGCTCATCCTGGACCGCATGATCCAGGGACGTCGCATCCATCCGGGTACCCGCATCATCGCGGCAGTGAACGCCAGCCACCACTACCAGGTCAATGAGATGGATCCGGCGCTGCTCGATCGGTTTCTCACTGTGGACATGGTCCCGAGCATCAAGGTCTGGAAGACTTGGGCTAGCAAGGTCGGTATCGACTCGGCGATCGTGGAGTTCTGCACGCAGCACCAGGACCATTGGTGGCACAACCCGGGTACCTCGAACCTGGAACCGAATAAGATCTATCCCACGCCACGTTCGTGGGAGATGGTCAACCGCGACCTCGGGCACATGGGACTCTTCAACTCGCCGAGTGACCAGCTCTTCCGCTTCGTCGCGCAGGGCCTTGTCGGTGACGAAGCCGGCGCAGCGTTCTTCGACTTCGTCAAGAACTACGACCGCAACATCTCGGCCGAGCAGCTGCTCAACCAGTACGACTCGATCAAGGAACGTGTCAAGTCTGGTCTCACGATCGACCAGGTCATGACGATCGTGGAGAAGCTCGGGAACCACTCGAAGACGAACAAGTGGAAGCAGAGCCAAGTGCAGAACATCGCGAACTTCATGGCAGACCTTGCCAATGGTGAGCAGGTGTTTGCGATGTGGAACAAGCTCAACGGGCTGTCGAAGGACAGTGAGCTAGGTAAGGTCAACGCGCTGCTCGTGCACCGCTTCTGCAAGGAGCACATCCTCGCTGCTGTTGGTCACGGTGGGTCTGGGCGTACGGCGACAACCTGACCAACAGACAGGTGATTGTGTGACAGCAAACAGGGATGGATTAATCCATCCCTGTTTCTTCTTAGGTGTTGTACAGATGTATGATGCATATCACCGCGTGATGCTTGTCAAAGACAATGACGTTGTAGTAAGACCACGTACCCATTCTGACGAAGGCTCAGTCTGGTTTGACTCAATCAAATTAACACATATCTCATGGGGAATAAGGGGATTAGTGTACGATGGATACATCTTCTCCAGCCGACCAGTGATGTTATGTGGAACGCAGACAAGTATCTCATGAAGGTCGAGCTTGACGACATGTATCTCTGGCCCCGGGGAGATCGTCTTGTTGATCGACACACTAATCTACGTTCGTGCTACGAACGAAGTAAATTCGAACTACGTGAGACGTATAAAGAGTATCTCTTCTCGAGTCGACATGTGACATTGTGATGTGGAGTGCAGATTATCGCTTGATGGTCATCAGGAAAGATGACCTGTACATCTGGCCGAGAGATGACAGCGAGTGGGCATGGGGTCAGCAACACAAATTCACGTTCTATGAACGTGACCATCATGGTCTGAACGACGAATACGAAGAGTACCTCTTCTCGAGCAGACGCGTTACGCATAGGTAGTCACATGGTACAGTGCCTTCAGCTTGAACTCCCGCTCCCAATTCAGCTTCCTTCAGAGCCAGAAGAGCCAGTGCTCGAGGATGACAAGCCTGTCATCGTAACGTCTGATGACCTGTACGTCAACTTCTACATCTAAACTGTAATCCAGGACACAGAAACAAACATTCGTCGGTCACATGTAATGGTTCAGTAGCGGTGGTATAATGGAAACACGAACACGGCAATAACGCCGGAATCCAGAAGGAAAAGACCATGACCACCAAGACCAAGACCCTCATCACCCCCGCTTCCGTGACCGCCGCCGAGCAGGTCGTCATCACCGAGTGTGCCAAGACTCGCTGCGTGCCCGTCCTCTCGATGCTCGTCCTCGCTGCCATCACCGCTCGTGAGGTCTTCCTCACTGGCAAGGGTGAAGTGAAGACCGTGAGCGACTTCAAGCTCGAGAAGATCAAGGATCTGCAGAGCCGTACCCGTGCGACGCGTCTCATCGCTGCGATCGGTCGGCTGAAGAGCAAGAAGGCGCTGTCGCTCCTGTGCGCGACGCTCATCAACGCTCGCAAGGAGATGCGCGCGGCTCGCAAGGGTTAGGCCTTGTGCTAGCGGCGGGTTTGACTCACGTCGCCCGCCGCAAGAGATAGCTTGAAAAACTTAGCTTGAAGACACGGGAACCTGGTGTAACCGGTCAACATTTCTCCCAAGTGCCGTTAGACGCCGCAGACGTCGCCGCGCGGGTTGGAAGGGGTTCGTACGACCTCAACCAAGAGAGATCCAGGTTCGATTCCTGGGGTTCCCACTAGATGTGATTGTCTTGTAAACCCACCATCAACATGGTAAAATGTGTGAAGAGCATGAGCAACGCAAACACCCTCAACTGGATCTACGACCCCGACAGCCGTACTGTGCACGCTGACGGTAGTCACTTCGGTGACTCGTACGACATGGACGTCGTCACTGCCGACTGTGCCACCGAAAGTGACGAGGAGCTGATTCGCTACGCACTTCGTGCTAGCGTTGGGAAGCAACGTTTCACTCTCGAGAACGCGACGTGGGACCGTGCTGTGATGTACGCCGAGGAGCTCGAAGTCCAGGCCCAGATCGGCGAAGGCTAACAACATGAGACACAAGAGTGACTTCGTCAAGTTCCTCTACGACAGCATGCGCACACTGGCGAGCCTACGCATGAACATATTCAATGGTCTGCATCCGGACGACTACGGTCGTTACAGTGGTCGTGTAGAAGAGCTCGAGAACACCACACAGAGCATGTGTGAGCTCCTCGAGCTCGACGTCAACATCTCATGTGAAGAGGTGTGGAAGTTGTACGTCGAAATTAGCGACAACGAGGAACAACGACTTAAGGTTCCTGCCGCGATGTCACAACTGAACATCTGCTGAGGAACACATGTTGAACAAAGAAGAATTAAAGGCGTTGGATCAACTTGTGCTTGAGTCTGCTGAGGAAGAACTCATCGCAATCATGAACGTGCGTATCCACGGCGAGCTCTGCGCTCGAGCATTGATTCGCCAACACACTTTGATGTGTGTATGCCTGATCGCCCTCGTGTTCTCTGTCATGCTGATGAGCACATTCTCGATCTTCTGTGTGTGTGCCTTACCATCAGTGTCGTTACCGGTGCTCTCGCTGTTTCTTTCCGCGACGAGAAGGAACTACATGAGCATCTCAGACGTAGCTGGCTAGCATTGCAACATAAACTTATTCAGTTCAAGTGGCGTATGCAACGTCTGCCAGTCGATGATGCCGAGCAGCTGCATCTTGAATTTTTCTCACTTCTCAAAGAACGCACTGTGATCGCAATGCGTGAACCTGTATTGCTCGACATCAAACTGATCGAACGTTGTCAGATTGCTGCCGAGATCCAGACCGGCCGGCGCCGGCGCCGGCGAAGTACGAAGATGTGAAGTCACCAGCATATATGCAACCGTCTGACCGTGTGTAAAACGTGTCTAGACATGGTATAATAGTGACCATGTCACAGACAGACACTGCTTCTCTGGTACTTCGTGACGAAGACGTGCAATGGATAGTCAACGATCATGGTGAGCTCGGTGTGCTCATCGCGGGCCAAGCTTTCTTCATGTACAAGGCTGAATCGATCAGGTATGATCCGTCACTGGGTGACGCGCATGCACCGACACTGTATCGCATCGTGCGTAAGCGTGAGTTCGGCGAAAGTGGTCCTCATTCGTACAATGACGACTGCTATTACAAGTCGGAACGTGACGACTTCGAGTGGAAGAAGCTTCCACCTCTGTTGACATTTTCCGTGTAAACATCCTCGTAACCTGGTATAATGTGATCATCATGGCACGCAAGACACGTACCTCCGGTCGGATCTATCTCCACCTCGCAGCCCACCTGCGTTCGGGTGCTGGTCCGCATGGCCCGGGTCACAAGGCCTCGCGTCGGCTCGACCGCTACGCGACCGAGGAGCAGCTCGATGAGCTCGATGACTCTGACGATGAGTTTGAAGAAGAGGTGAAGTATCACACCGAACTTCTGTGTACTTTTCGGCGCGAACTTCACAAACGTGAAGAGTCGTACGACATGACTCGTTACCATGAGTGGGCTGATGATGATCGCATCGATCACCAACGTGAGCTGCTCGAAGGCATCGATGAGATGTACATGAGCATCGACGAAGAGATTAAGTGGTTCGAACACCACCAGCTGCTAGCACCGGCGGTGGACATGTGAAATAACTCACCTTGACGTGATACATCACCACCACGGTGGTGTAACATGTCAAGCACATGCGAAGACACAACTTCATCTCCTCTTTACTGGCAACTGTTCTCATCACCACTGGTTGCGGCGCATGCGCGCCATCTGAGTCTGAACCAGACACGATCCTGCGACCAGCATGCACGACCACTGCAGATCCATCGACGAGCTCAAGCTCGAGCTCAACGACACTGTCTGACTCGAGCACCGCAGCTGACAGCACGACTGGGTCATCGTGTGACCAGTGGATCAGCGAGACATTTGACGGCGACCTGTCGAGTTGGGTACAGCTCAATCCTAGCACTGCAGATGTGACAGTGTCTGCTGGTCTGCTCTCTGTCGTTCCACATGCATGGTCACTCTGGTATAATCAGTACGGACAGGACACTGTGCCGGCTTGGCAACTGTACCATCAGTGCGACGGCGTCGCTGATGTGTCGGGTGACTTCAAGGTCACCGCAGATGTGGTCGTGTCAGACGTAGGTGGTGGTGGTCAGGCCGGCACACCATGGCAGTTCATCGGCCTCCAGGTGCGTGATCCGGCGGCGACGACTGTCAATGCTGTACAAGCTGATGTCGGTTCAACAGGTACTGGAGACTTCAGGCCACATGGACCCAACCTCGGTGTTGTGCAACAGAGCGTCTTCGAGTGGAAGACCACTGATGATAGCGTGAGCTCGTGGAACGTGAGCTCGTCGCCAGCGTGGACGGGCGCAGTACAGATTCGTGTCTGTAAGGTGGGTAGTGACTTCCACATCCTCGGTAATCGGGGATCTGGGTGGATCGATTTCCACAGTGTGACGAGGACAGACCTCACTGGTGTTCCGTTGGCAGTTGGACCGATCAGCTACGCCTACACAGGGGCACCTGACGTGGCCGGCACGTTCAGCCAGCTCGTCATCGAGCCTGCCACCAGCGTCGCTGACTGTAGCCTGTGACCATGTTGTCCAGGATGGCCCAGGATGTGCCCGGGCCCGTGACCTAACCGGTTACCCTAGGGTCTAGTGTCGACACATCCTGGGCCATCCTGGGAGCTCTGGCCACATCACATGGGAAGTGTAATGAAGATTACATCTCCTGCTGGTGTGGTTCTTTAGCATGTAAACACCGTTGTATCGTGGTACAATAAAGACACCACCATGTCGAAGACATACGAAGAGCAAATGAACGAGCTGGTCGTCGACCTGCACAAATACGGTACCGACTGTGAACCTAGGTCTGACCAGGTCGATCTGGTGAATGACCTCATCGAAGGTGGATGTATTGCGCGCTCCTCTCTCGGGGAGAGTCCATGGGCTGAGTTCAATGAACTTGGTCAAAAACGCGCGCGATGTATCTTGAATCGCTGACGTGTAATCCTCGCTACAACCTGGTACAATGGAGATACCACCATGGCAAACGCAACCACTGACCTGGCCGCTCTCATCGATCACTTCAGCATGCCCGCCACCGAACTGAACATGACTCCAGCCGACAAGCGAGATCTCATTGACGACATCTGTGACTGTCTCAGTATCGGCAAATGGTGCGCACCAGAAGCTCACACCAACTTCGATGTGTCCCTCGATGACATCGAGGATGAGTGGAGCAAGATCGAGAACGAGGCGTTCGAGGCTGACAACTACCTCTCTGCCTACTGTGTTGCTCTCTTGCTTGCGACTCACTGGGAGTATGAAGCCCAGGTGTGCGCATCTGACCTTTCCTGCACGAGTCACACAAAGAGCGTGTAAAGCAGCGCGAGACAGGGTATAATAACCCTACACCACGGAGAAACGACGATGGCATCCATGAACCTCAGCTTCGACACTGTCCCCATGGGCACCAACATCAACGACGTCAAAGTGGACCCTCGTCTACGTGTACGCATCTCGACCGGCATCCCGTTCTTCGACTACATCCTCTCGGGTGATGCGCCAGCTGGTAAGCAGGGCCTGCTTCCCGGCGGTGTGTACCTCTTCACTGGTGAAGCTGGCTCAGGCAAGTCGACGCTGTCGCTGCAGTTGCTCGACGGTCTCCAAGGTGCAGGTCACACTGCACTCTTCAACGGTGTCGAAGAGAGCTGCGCGCAGACCAAGATGACGACCGAGCGTCTCGGTCTGACCAATGGCTTCGGCATCGCCAATGCCATCTTCATGGATGTGCCGACTGCACCCAAGGACCTTGTCGACCGCGTCGGCGACAACTACCTCCGCGCGCACATGGAGTACTTCCTCAAGCTCCACACCAGGACTTACGGTGCCTTTACTGGTGTCAACGGTCATGACCGGTGCATGGCTATCGTCGTCGACTCGTTGCAGGCTATGAACGACGGCAAGTGGGGCCTGGCGTCCAACAACAAGACGCCGATCCGTGTGCTCGAGGAGCTCACTCAGTTCGCTAAGGCCAACTTCGTGCCGATCATCGTCATCGGTCACGTCGGCAAGAACGGTGAGTTCAAGGGTGACAACACCCTCAAGCACATGGTTGACGGTCACATTCACATGTACGTCGACGCCGACGACAAGTCACCCACTGAGGGCTGTCGCATCCTCGAGATGCAGAAGAACCGGTTCGGTCCGACGGGCATCTCCGTCGTCCTTGACATCGGTGGCAAAGGTCTCGTCGAGCGCGGTGCTCGTCAGATCCGCGGCCAGAAGGTGTGACCAATCGGTCACGTCACACAACTCACACGCAAGGTAGAAACGTCATGCAGTCACGTCGCAAGTTCATCGTCGCCTCCACGCTCCTCGCTGGCATCGCACCCATGAAGCTCGAAGCACAGACGAAGGTCTACGTTGACAAGCTCGACGAGAACATCACCAACGTCCAGCTCAACAAGATCACGTCGGTCGACGACCCGCTCCTGCTCGAACAGGTCGAGCGCCTGAGGGATGAGGGATACGACATCTACTACAGTCCGGACCATGTTCGCAACATGAAGCCTGGCGATGTCATGGTGACGGACTTCATCCGCGGAGCCGAGCTTGACGCACGTGACACCGAAGTTGGGTTCGAACCCGGCAAGATGGCGGCCATCGACTGGGAAGCTACGTCGACCATCTCGAAGCAGGAAGATCCTGCGGCAGAAGATCAGACGACGTATCTCATCGCGCGGCAGGGAGGTGAGCAGGTGCTGGTGCAGCTTGCTGACGAAAATTCGCTGCTGCACGTCGTCAATTCGATCTACTACGTCGACCACGCGGCCAAGGAGTTCTACTGGGCGCCGGTGGTTGCCGTCATGCACAACGACTACCGCCTCATGTTGACTGACACGGGTCACGGCGTCGGCGTGAAGGACACGCGTCTATTCAATCCCAACCACCTCAAGAAGGTGTGAGTCATGAATGTTCACTTCAAAGACATTGTCATGCCAGTACACATCTGGGGTGACTGTTCAATACGCTTGTCTGGTGAACTTACTAGGTTCGACTCAAAAGTTCATTGGTCTGATCGTCCAGTGATCGACTACTTCGATCCCACGTCAGATAAGATCTGTCACTTGTGTCGCACGAAATATGACACTATTTTGGCAGTGTGCGCCGCACGAGCAGCTAACGAAGTCGCATGCACAGAAACCAGTCACAAGACGTCGAATGTATACCTAGCAAAGCTGAGTGTGTGCATGTGGGTGTTGGCTGCGACAGTGTACTTCATCCATCGCATGTTCCAAGTGTAAACCCAATGCGTCTGTGATATAATGGTCACAGAACACGCGAACTGCAATGTACCTCTACATCTTTGAGCTGGTGATCTTCGTGCTTGTCATCTACACAGCGTTCCGGAATGAAGCTAGCGATGTCAGGCTTCCTGACAGACGTAAGCCCTTCGACCAGAACAGGTGGGGTATGCGGTGGCGCGGCCGGTGGAATCCAGGACGTCGTAGTGAGGATAAACGACCGTGGCCATGAAGCATAGCAACACAGCACGAGGTCCGCCCATCAGTTCGTGCTAAAGATTGACTGTCTGTGTAAAAAAGAGAAGACTGTGGTACAATGATCTTGTAACCGAGGCCGGAGTTCAGACATGAAACGCTTCTAGTTGAGCAGCATAGTTAAGACGTGAGAACTGTAGAAGAAAACTGAACGTGTACATTGTAGAAGAATAGTGGTGTAGAGTGAGAGGTGAGGCGTAGACCCACCCAGACAGGGCTTCTCCCGTGTAGACGGGTGATGAGACTACGACGTAGGCACAAGATTGACTGGCGAGCCTAACAACGTTGGCCAGCTATGAACGTGCAGGATTACGATCGAGAGCTCCCTGGGACAGGGGACCAACAGGAGGTTGGTCCCCGTTTTTATTTAATGACGGTCAGTTCACGGTGTAAACCACGACGTGGCCTGGTATAATAGGAACACACCATGCGCAACGACATGCACAAGCTCCTCTGTGAGCGCCCTCGCACCGGTGGGTACGGACGTCCTGGTGCACGTAACAGTTACACACGCGCTTCGATGAAGCACAACATCTCGCTTGAGCTCAATGACGAGGATGAGCTCGACGAACAGTCACGACACGTGAAGCCCAAGCGCGTCGGCATTTCACGCACCGACAAGCAGCTCTCCGACTTCCTCAGCCCACTCAAGGGTTGGCTCATCAAGCAGGCTGGACGTCGCTGGAATGACGTCTTCTCTGAGCTCTGCACGATGCTACCCAGTGGTGTGCATGCTGATCACATCCGTGGTCACGTCGATGGATACATCGAACAGCATGTCGTCCTGGTCGACGGTGTGCCCTGCACCGCGGAGGCTCGTGGTTGGACTCGTGATGAAGACATCTGCGCAGCTCGTGGTGTCTACGTGCCGATCAACCAGTCCATGCTCTACGTCGATCCCATCGACAACATCCTCAAGTGGGGCAAGCGTGTTTTGAGTTATGGTTGGCGGGGCCTTCGTACGTTCGGCCGGCCGGCCGGTTACAAGCGTCCGGTTGACCCGAACGTTCACGTCGTCGGTGACTCCCGATACGACCGGGTCAATGGCATCTGGTATGCCAACATCAACACTGGTCGCATGACCTCTGTGCTTGACAAGTACACGTATGAGACTGATCCTGTCACCGGTGCACGTCGACTCAAGAACGTCTATCGCGATGAACCCGTGTACATCCGTCGACAACTCAACACCCGAGAGCTTCGCAAGCTCGGGCTCGTGAATGTGTAATCCAGATTACAGTTCACGTCATCCTCGATCCTGCGTGTAAACCCAACCATAACCCAGTATAATGGGAACATCATGGCGATCATCACCCCAGTCCACGAAGACATCTGTGACGTCAATGAGTACTCGGGCTACCTTCACCCGCGACTGAAGACCCCTCGCGTCGCCAAGAGCGAGTACGAGGGTTGCGTCCTGAAGACTTATTACTCGACGTACAGGGCGATGTCGGACATCTACACCGATGCGCTCTACGCGATTGTGTGGGATGAGGCCGACCAGAAGGTGAAAGATATCTTCGTCAACGCATGCTTCGAGCTCGATGTCAGCGGCCGCTATGCCGTTGTTGATGCCACTGATCGTAGCACGATCAAGGCGCATGCATACTGGGATGAGATCAACGAGCGGACTGCCCTGCTTCGACACGAGCGTGAGGAACGCGCGCGTGCCGAAATGCAGCGTGTCACTGCACTCACCACCCTCGGTACCATGGTGGTGATCACTGCACCTAGGCGCCTCGCAGGGACGGTTGGTCAGGTGTTCTGGACTCGCGGTGACAAGATCGGCATCGACGTCACGGGTAAGCGTGATGAGAAGAACCTTCGCGTCAACCCCGTCTTCACCAAAATCAACAAGGTTGCGCTTCTCCCGTGAGTGACGCGCGCTTCGGACTGTGCGTCGCCCGACGACGCATATGCGACCTCAAGGTCGGTGACGTCATGGTCACCGACCTGGGTGTCACCTACGTCGTGCGCGCTGTAGCATACAGCAGACAACGTCGTGGTTGGTGGCGTGTCACAGCCGACAACACAGGTAACCTCTATCGCGGCACGACTCGTTCAGTACCGCTCACTCAGTTGTTCCATACGTATCGTGGCGTCCAGTACTGGATCGTCACAGGAGAACAACATGGACAGTGATCCGAACACATGGCACCGCGACTTCGCATCCCGACGTGATGCTGTCGAGGCAGAGGGCCCCAAGACATCTGAGGCGCGACAGCTCCTCGACGCAACTAGGACCGGTGAGGCTAAAGCGTACAGGACAGCAGCTGACGAGCTCGAGGCAATTGCTAGTGACAAAGCTAGCTTGGTCCTGATCAGGCGATGGCGCGCCAATGCCACCGCGCTTGAAGCATCATGTAAACCAACGTGACACCTAATATAATGTGATCGCGATGGTACCCATCACCAAGTCATTCATCTTCGTTGCAGTGCTCGCTCTCGCTGGCTGTCCTGAGCCGTTGCCCCTACGCGTCACCACGGGTCACCAAGCTGAAGCCCTCGATGAGCTCCCCGACGCTGTCATGGAAGCCTGTGAACTGCTTGAGGTTGCGTGTGATGCGACCCACAAGGAATATGGGTCTGTCACAGTCAACCTTGTGGAGTTGGACTTCCACCCGCCGGGTCAGGACCGTATTCTGATCGGTGGACGTGATGATGACTCGATCTGTTCGCCGTCCCTATTTGTCGACCCGACCAGATCAGAAAGGGTGGCCCATGAGCTGGGTCACATCTTTGAACTAGAACATGTGGATGACGAGCGTAATCTGATGCACATCGTGGCTGGCGATGAGCTTAATTACGATCAGCTCTACACTGTCCAATCTAAGATTGACCTGCTTCTGGCATGCCGGTGAAAGCACTCGAAGTGCAGTGTAAACCATGGTCATGCATGGTATGATGTGATCACGATGGCGTACTTCAGCAAGCAAGGACACTTCCGTGATGAGTTACACCACCACTTCTTCGTCTACTTCCAACAGCTGGCTTTGAAGCGTAACGCAGATCCACACTGGCCGACAAACGAGGGCGTCGCGCTCTGCAATGAGGTCAATCGGCAACGATCTCTACGTGGTTGCTTGGCGATCACTGATGTCACGTACGAAGAGTACCTCCAACAGGAAAATCAGGCATTGGGTCACTCTGACTACGCACGGAAGCTGAGCCTGTACTGTTCTGAACTGGTGCAGCGATGAGCATTCAACGCACATTCATGTTCTACAGCGACGTGACTTGGACTCGCTATGTTGAGGATGCTGAACGTCCTAACGTCTGGCTGATCCAACAGGTGGGTCTCAACGACGCCGGCGTCCCAGCAACACGAACATCACTGTGTGGCGGCGAGTGGAAAGTGCAGAACAACGGGTCTTGGATCTGGACGCCAACGTGAGCTCTGAACGACTAACTGTCGATGCATTACTGATGCGCTGGCATCCTGACAATCCCGCATGGGAGATTGAGCTCAGCTGTATCGAAGTTGACGATCATCAATTCATCGATGGTGAGATCATGTGTGAACATGTGTTTGAGTCGTACCCACCATGGTTGCAACCAATGTGGTTCAATCGTCACAGACTTACTAGTCCAGATGGGTCCTTAGGACTTACGCTCTACTACGGTAATATTGATGACCGTGATGCAGGTGACGATGACCACTACACCCTCTTCTCATCCATGTCTGTGACGTTCACGTGACGCCCAGGACGTTCACAGGTCATGAGCCATGGTAACCCCTTGATCTGATTTCGATCGATCCTGGGTCATCCTGGGAGCTCTAGCCACATCCTGTAGTAGATGTAATCTACGTTACATCTTCTATTCCTCATGTAAAAGACACTTGAGCTTGGTATAATAAGGACACGATGGACGAAAAGATTCTGAGCAAACACATCGCTGACGTCGTACGGCATCCAGCGGCGGAGTGTAAATCGGAACTGCTCATCGAGCATTCGAGGTCTGAGGGATACACCATTGAGGTGCTGCGGCTTTCGCCAACGTCAGCAGATTTCTGCGGGGTGCCTCACGTGAGTGAACATCCTCTTAACGCAGAGGAACAGTACTGGCTCGAACAGCACGCCCGTGAGCAAGAGAATCTCATCGATCTCGCAAGAGTCCACGCTGAAGGCGATGCTGCAGCACAGCGATATCTCATGTCAGTATTCAGTTCTGTTCTGTTGATCGGAATGGGGCTGATCATCCTGATCGGGTTGTTAGCTGCGGCGATGTGACCATGTGGTCGAAGGAACCATCTTTCACTGGGCTCGTCGCTGGACTAGTGATAACTGCACTCATCGTCATCGCATTCGTCGCTACTGTCATCGCCCACCACTGAAAGTGAAACCCAATGGAAGAAGAGCATGTACTATTTGCGATCACTTCAGCTGTTGAACTCAGCACACGAAAGACGTGTCTGTATGATACCGATGGCCGCACTTCAGTTCGGACTGAACTGCTCATTGGCGGACATGTCATTGCCAAGCTGACAACACAGTTCGAACATGTTGTGTCTGAGAAGTTCACCACGCTCGACTTGCAGATCGAATGTGCTGGGCGTGCTGATGCAATGGAGCGCGAGCTTATCGAACGGCTCGCAGCTAGTCTCAAGGCAGGGATCAATATGATCCCGTCACTGACGACGAGGGGAACATGATGGACGAATTCATACACATAGTCCTCTGGCCCATCGCAGGGGCGATGTTTGGGATCGTGAGCTTCGTGATCACTGTGTACGCCCTCGCGATCGGTCGTGTGTGGATCTTGCAGCCGTTGCAACGCGCACTGCGAAAGCTACTGACTGGTTGCAGGAACAAACTGGGTGTCTTTCGTTGGTGGTGCAAACGAATCTGGCGTTGGGATCGTGGCGCTTATCACGACTGACCTGATCCTCGTGTAATCTTCGCTGCAACCTGATACAATGGGATCATCATGACGGACATCACAAAGCCCTGGAATGTGACCCCGGAGACCCAAGTTCTCGTCGAGGAGGCCTTCGGCAAGGGTGCCGAAATGAAGGTCTTCCTGTCGGGTAAGGGATGGCGCTGCGGCATCAAGCTTGGCCGTAAATGGGTGTGTGGTACAGAGACCCTAACTGCGGATGATAGTCCTGATGCTGCTGCTCGCCGGTCAGCCGAATTTGCCCTCAAGGCAAAGAAGTGAACTGGGTGTAAACCTGACAGCGACCTGGTATAATGGAGACACCACCATGAAGGCAAAGCTCAACATCCACGGTGTCACGCTCGAGGGGTTCGCCCAGGGTGGTGTGCAGACGTCCATCTTCGTGCCTGAGGCTCGGGCCATGTTCGACGTCGGTGTCGACATCGGTGCACCTGTCGACGACATCTTCGTGACGCACGGTCATCCCGATCACATCGGTGCACTGCACAGTGTCGTGGCCCGACGTATCACGCGTAAGAACAGTCCTGCACCTGGTAAGACGCTCAAGCCGCTGCGGATCCACGTGCCCGCTGGGATCGCACAGGGTGTGAGTGCCGCACTGTCTGCCATGGACGGTGTCTTCGGTGATCGTCACCGTCCTGTGTATGAAGTTGTCGCTCACGTACCCGGTGGTGCACCGATCGACATGGGTCACCACATCCACATCGAGCCTGTGCACACGTTCCACGGTGTAGCGAGCTGTGGGTGGGTCGTGAAGCGACTTGTGAAGAAGCTCAAACCTGAATTCGCGCACCTCTCTGGCAAGGAGATCGGTGACCTTGCCCGCGCGGGCCACGAAGTTGGTATCAGTCAGTGGGCTACGGAGCTTGTCGTGCCTGGTGACACGATGATCGACTTCCTGATTCGCTCACCCGAGGCGCAGCGGGCGAAAGTGCTCCTCCACGAGGTTACGTTCTGGGACGACAAGTCTTCTGTCGAGAAGTGTCGTGCATTCGGCCACACGCACGTGGACGAGATGATCGAGCACTGTGAGAAGTTCTGCGGCGCTGCGCTGGTGCTCGTGCATCGGTCAATGCGTTACACTCGACAGGAGTGCGAAGCGATCGTGAAGAGACGTTTCCCAGCGGCAATGCTTCCGAAGATCCACATGTTTGATGATGGTCAGTTGTGTAAATCCGCCGCGACCATGATATAATACTTTCATGGAAAACGACACCGACTTCGATGTGAATCCTAATTCCAAGCTGCAGCTCGAACTGCTTAAGCTCATCTCTAGCATGGAGGACAAGCTCATGGAAGTCAGAAACTTGATGGTCAAGGTATTCGTGCTCGCGGCGGAGAACAAGGAGATTGAAGATCGTCTAGGTCCAATCGACGCGTTCAGTCTCGAGCTCGCCGACTTCGTCGACAATCTTTCTGTCCGCGGTGGTGTTGTGTACAATCTCGAGAGTGACCTCGAGGAAGAAGAGGATGCGGAACTCGAGAACTACTTCCGATCTCGTCGGACTTCGACCACCTGATCACGTGTAATCCCTGTCTGGACGTGGTACAATGGGATCACCACCATGGCAAAGACCGAGCTCACCACCTTCATCCCCTCCACTGAACTCCGTCTGTCGACCAACGGCAAGGGTTTCTGGACCAAGTTTGCCTTCCGTCTGGGCATCGCGATCAAGAAGATCACGTTCTACCACACAGTGGCCACTGAAGCGAATGATGGCTACGACGACGAGACCGTAGGGATCAGGCTTCACTTCACCCACGGGAGCTACGGTGGCGAGTGGAACACCGACCGTGACGGTCTGATCTACACCGACCCGCTCTTCCTCCGCGAGTTTCGCAAGTACCTCATGAGTCTCGGGTACAGTCATGCCGCAGCGTACGACGTCAACTACACCGAGCAGGGCATGCAGGGTCGCTCGTACGTCAGTCTTGAGGGTGGGAAGAAGTTCGTCAAGGCTGCCAAGATCAAGGACATGATCTGATGCTCACCATCCCGTCCATCGCCCTGAATTCCCTCGTCTACAGACAGACGCCCGACAGCGCATACTCCCACTTCGATGGGCCATGGCAGGAGCTACAGGCACGCGTCGTTGCAGGCTTCGCTGGTTGGCAGCCGGGATATCGTGACGGTGTTCGTCGCGTGCCCCTCACTCCCGAGGGATTCATGTGCTCGATCGTCGAGCTCGTCGATGGCGATCAACTGTTCGGCACGTACCGACGCCGAGCACCCAACGAGGAACCACGTAAGAGCGTGGGTGTCATCGGGGTCAAGCAACCAGCTCTCTTCGTCGATGCCATCCTGTACAGACACGACGTCCTCTCTGAGAACAACGAACAGTCGACTGATGCGGCGTTCGAGGTCATCACGTTCCTTGCTCGACGCACGCCCGAACCGACGCCGATGGATCCCGAAACCCTCATGGCGAACCACTTCCAGGTGAGTGGTGGTACCGCAACGTTGATGGATGATGCAAAGTTCGTTCAAGCCCTGCGTGAGTCATTCATGTTCTGGCGTACGCGTGCCCTGTGTAAACAGGGATAAGTCGTGGTATAATGTGATCACGATGGCCAAGCACAAGTGTAAGACTGTCTACGTTCGTGACAGTCAGGGTGACTGGTACAAAGACAACAAGCGTCTTCACGATCGCCCTCCGATGAATGTTGTCATGATCGCCCTGAGCAAGCAACTCGAGTGCAAGATCATCGTCAAGAGGTGAAGACACATGTCAGATCAAGTACTGAAGAATGATATCCTCAAGGCACTCGAGGTCGGGCTCGAGCTAGCGATCGACGAGCTGTTAGATTGTGAGACTAATGTCATCAGTGCGTTGATGATCTGTGGACCTCGTCGTCGGAGTGCACTCCGACAGGGACATGACATCACGCCCTTGATCGACCAAGCGCTGTTCAACAATGCCGGGGTCATCCAAGCCCGCGATCGTGTCAAGAGGTTGGCCATGGCTGTGGGTACATTGCAGCAGGCCAAGTGGCATGTCACTGACCCATCATTAACCTCAGACGAAAAGTTCTGCGGCGATCATGGCGGTGCCTTAAGCACTCCTCGGGATGAATGTTCAGTGTGTCAGTTCGATGCCTGCTGTGATTCTCGTGAGACAGGGAGATCAGGCGAATGACTGACACAACTATCGTTCAACACCTAGTGAAGGAGTACAAAGCCTGTGATCCAGGCTCGGGTGTGAAGCGTGGTGAAGAGGCGTTTCGAATAGTGTTCATGACGATCGCCCGAAAGATCCCTGGCGCACTGAAGAACAAGGCCACACTTCAGGAAGCCTACATGCGTGTCGGGCTCGTGTTCCTTCGCGATGCTCGTCAGATCATGGCTGTGTAATCCACGTCACAACTTGGTACAATGAACTCACTTATGACGAAGCCGGCACTCTACCTTCACACGAGTAAGGACCTTGTGACCACGTACAATGTCGGCGGCGGCCTTCGCCGCGGGTGCGTTGAGACCCATCGTGCAAACGCTGATGACTTCATCGACAACTGGTTCGGTCTTGACTATCCAGTCACATGGACAGATGAGGATGACGACCGTTGTTACTGGATCGAGACCAACGGCATGCGTTACCACATCGCGACGTTCACAGTCACACCCAGGACCGGTATTCTCATTCGGCCGCCGGAGAAGGCGCCGCTTCGTCTAAGCATGTGGCAACGATTCGTCAAGTACTGTACCCGGAGCTGATACGTGTCAATCTACTGGAACTGGCAACCTGAAGACAGGAAGCAAGCCGAAGCTGATGCGGCTGAACTGTTCGATCGTCATGAGCGTACTTGGCATGCTGACGCATTCGAACGTTTGTACTATGACCGTGATGCAGCGATCGATGCAGTCATCACACATGAGTATGAATGCGCCGCTTGGATCATCTCATGTATGGGTGATGCTGCATACGAGCGTTGGTGCAGGTGGAATTGGCCCACTGAGCTTGGTCGCATGCTTGAACCAGGAGAGAAGATGCAGTGGAGTGCTTGCGCTGCAGCTTCGAATCAACCAGTCGACGTTGATCCCGAGTTCAATTCTGCACTGACACGATTGATCGTCGCAGGCCGCTTCAATAAGTGATATGTAAAGTGCCGCGGCACGATATATCATCATCACATGATCACACGAGAAGACATCGCACTGACGCTTCAGATCTTGAGTAGTCTCGAGCTCGAAGTGCGTAGCCGAGCAACAGCCGGTGCAGATGACATCGACGACGAGGAGCTCAAGATGGACGTCAATGATGTCGCAGACCTTCTTCAACGTCTGCTTGCTGGAGAAGAGGTTAACCTCGCTGCACGAGGTGGGTCACCCGTTCCATCACGCATGCGACGTCACGTGTAATTCAGACCTGAACCTGGTAGAATGGTTTCATGGTCACCAAGAGTGATGTTCACGATGCTGCGATCCAGCTGGGCTTTCTCGAGTATGCGCTCATCGGATCGCAGCTCGACGACAAGTATGTCGAAGCTGTGCCGGCAGCAATATGTATCCTGAAGGCTGTTGCCGAGGATGATCTGTCCACAATTATCGAGCTTAAACGTACGCTCGATGCCGCCATGGCACAGATTCGCGTGCAGGAATCGATGATCGATTCGTATCAGAAGGAACTCAAGTCGCTCGAGGCTCGTCTCGTGCAGGTCAAAGAAGAGTTCGCCGACTTTCAAGAAGAAGCCGAAGCAGGTCTGAACGATTATCGGTATAACATTCCGTAATGTGGATTACACAATCTGAGGGTGATGACCAGGTGGCTCCAGGAAGTTCCAAGTACGACTCATGGGTAACATATTGCCTGATGTCCTGGGTCGACCAGAGAGTCACCTAGATGATCAGGACCACGACCAGGTTTGTAAGCTCGAGCGACAGTACATGTACGAGACATGTGTAAACCCTACATGAACCTGGTACAATGGGATCACCATGGCAATCCGCACCCACAAGCAAGAGACTGCACTGCGATTGCGCCTTGAGTCTGTGTGACGTATGTCACAGACAACGTCAGAGAGCTAAGTGGTGATGCATCCCATGTTCGAGTCTATCGCCGAGTTACTTTCCAAGAACATGACATTGATCATGATCCTGCGACGAAGAATCGAAAGAGAGCTATCACCAGGCGCTCGACGTGCTCGACGACGTCACCGACGCCTGATCAGCCGTCAGGCTGCAGCTTGGGACAGACGTACACCTCGTGGAAAGAAAAGAGATTACATCGAGTCATGACACCTGAAGACTTCAAACAGTGGGCATATGCTGTCATCGAAGTTGTTGCCATTGTAGCGTTCATCTTCTACTTCATTCGAGTATGGTGGAGCGACTGATGAGTGGGTCCTTAGGATCTTCCTTCAAGTGGCTTTCACTCTCATTCTGGAGTGTGCACTTGTACTCGGGGTGCTCTTTGGTATCATCTTCGCAGTGATGGAAGCATGCTTGTGCTGTTGGGCTTCTGCATATGGACAGGCATCTACATCCTGCTTCTTGTGATCAGCTCACGTGAGGACATCTCTGTGGATCCAGTAGTTCCGAACATCTGTGGTAGGGAGCTAGAGGATCAATGACCTTCGTGACTTTCTTCTTCATCTGTGGGAGTGTCTTCACTGTGTTTTGTGCATGGTGCTTAGGTGACATGCTTCGAGATGCATTCAATTCGAAGAAGTGGTACATCGACGACACGGAACACAAGTATAGGTTGATGCTCGGTGCCTCGGAAGAACAATGTCGACGAATCGAGCTCGAGCAGTGGAACAAGCGTTTGCAGATTGAGGAAGAAAAATGATTGACACATACATCGTGATCATGTTCTACATCTACGCATACTGTCTGGGTGTGCTTGTGATCACATTGGGGTTTGGCATCGCAACGACGTGGCTCTTGGAGAAGATCTACGCCAAGGTCTGGCAGTGGGAGCTGCTGATACGCACAGCACATCACTGTCGACAACGTACGTGGCTTAAGCCGCCGGGTCAGAAGATGAAAAAGGTCGACGGGATCTTGAGGACTTCAGATGAATTGAGACAGATGACACGCGAGGCTGCTGAGGGTGAGGAATCTGACATATTTTACTGACATGAGATCATGTGTCCTGCATTACAGTACATTGGCGTCGTGTAATCCTCGTTCGAGCCTGGTATAATGGAAACACGATGGCGAATCACTTCCCAGACGAGATCTCACGTAGTGAGGCACTCAAGCACTTCAGGAACGTGCGGCGTGAGGAACTCGAGATTGCCCTGCAGCGGTTCGTGCAAGCAGCTGCGCGCGCTGAGCACGTACGTGCACCGTCACCTGCAGTGCAGGAGCAGTTCAACGACAACCTCGAGGAGTGGATCGCTTCGATGGCTGCTGCAGCGATCCTCGATCACGGTCGTCTCTAAGGCACACCGCACTTGGTGACACGATGATGAAGTTCAACTGGACGTACGACGACCTCGACGTGGTCGAAGTCGACCGTGACATCAGTTGGTTCAGGACTGTCACGTTGGAAGTTGGTCAGATGTCGTTTCGCTACTTCATGAACAACTGCATCAGACGAATGAGATGCAATGTAGATCGTGTCGCGTGTTTTTCATCTGTGATCGTGAGGAAACCATGACCAAGCTAACGACCAATGACATCAAGACACATATCGCAAGTACGGTGACACAGGCTGACGTCGACGCTGTGATCAAGAAAGTCGGCGACGAAACGTATGGCCAGGGATTTCCTGTCGACGTTGAAGAGAACATGTTGACTACGTTGCAGACGCCGTCAAGGCTTGTCCGCGTGGCGAAGAACGTCATGTACGACAATCGGCTCGCCCGCGAGTACTCGATCAAGCCATACGCTATCCCGGGTATGGGACTTGGATTGTTACGTGTCATTACAGATGCAACTGACACGCAGGTCCTCGAGGTCCGCTACGGACATCTGTACACGCCAGACGAGTTCGTATTTGCTCTCGTCGAGTCAGATGCACACGACGTGCCGCACTTCGTCGTGACCTATCGTGCGTTGTGGGAGAAGAAGGGCTTCATCGACGACTGCTCACGAGCAGATGCTGACATGAAGCGCCTAGGTCTAGAGAGCATTTCTGATTCGCTCTACGAACTCGGAGGATATGCATCGACCTCACTTGAGGGTATGCGACTGCAGCTTCTCGACCTCGGATACATCGAGGATGCAAAGCTCAAGGAGAAGATGACGAACCACGGATGTCTGGGTGAGGGGTCGCGGCCGTCATGGATGTCCGATGACGATGACGATGATGACGATGTACATGACCGTCACACTTCAAGTGAGCTCACGCGATCGCAGCTCGTCGGCATGATCGCTACGTTACGCGGGTCGTTGTACAGTCTCATCCAGCTCATCGGTGACGAAGTGCACGAGGACCTTGATGCCGCGCGGGTCATCTACGACCAGACGACTGGTGACACCGACGACGAAGACCTCGTCGACGGCGGCTTCGACATGACGTGGCGAGGGTGACCTCACGTGTTTGAGATGTAATCTACATTACACTTCCTGTGTCGTCATCCAGAAGCCTCCCTGATCGACATGAAACGTAACCATGGTAACCTCTTGGCCCGACTCTAGCTGACACCAGGACGACACGTGGGTGACCAGGTGCATGCCTGGACGTAACTTACCAGTTTGTCCGGACAACACAAGATCATGTAAACATCTCCGCGTAGTGGTATAATGAGTTCATGGCGAACGAATTCAGTGCTGCGCTCATGACACTGCGAAGCATCCGCACCAAGCTTCGTGATCTTCAAGCTGAGCTCGAGTTCAAGCGCCGCCAGATTCGTGAATGTGAGGCATTGCTAGCCAGGCAGGAGCGTAAGCTCTCAGATCTCGTCGAGGGTCAACACGAGGCTGTGTAAACCTCGCTACAACCTGGTACAATGGGATCACAATGGCAAACACCAACAGTACTGACAAGCTGACTGTCACCCACAATCCGAAAGTCGGTAGCCGGGTCGGTAGTCTCAAGGTCTACTATGGGTGTCCCGCGACGGTGATCGGGTCTGTTGAGGGGATCAAGATCGAGGTGATCATTGGCCTAGGTGGCCAGATGGTCTTCTCGAAAGTCTCGCTTCACGAGATCGACTTGAGTGGTTCTCCGCTCAGTGTGTTCCGTGACGCCGTTCACAAGGCCATCAGAAGCTCTTGCTGACACTTCATGTAAACCTCGTTGCAACCTGGTATAATGGGATCACGATGGCAAACGAACCAAAGACCAACTTCGAGTGCCGCGGCTGCGGGCGTATAGCTTCAGAGGTGACTCTCACTGAGATCGTTGCACTCGGATGGGGTGAGGTGAAACGTATTGACGGACCGAACAAGGTCTGTCCGGACTGTCTGGGCGATGAGTCCGCATGCACTGCGCTCGAGTACATCTTTAAGGAAAATGGATATTCTGCGGCGCACATTGTGCCGCTCGTGTAAACCTCGCTGCAACCTGGTACAATGGGATCACCATGCGCCTCCTCAAGAAGCTTCTCCTCCTCGTCGTCCTGGCTGCTGTTGCAGTGCCCGCGACTGGTTGTGTTGAGGAGAACGGTCGCAGCGACGTCGTACACCTCCACACTATCTTCGCGCAGGAGGGGTACTCGCAGGAGACCATCGAGGGTGCAGAGGACATCCTCGGCCTCGAGCTGAGCTACGAGCCGGTTCCCTTGAACCACGGGTCGATCCTGGTGTTCACCGACGACATCACCGAGTACGAGGGTGGCAGCGACCGGCACAACTGGTGCAATCCAGTCATCTGGTCGATCGACCACGACCTACACATGGCCCACGAGATCGGACATGTCCTCGGGCTCGAGCACGTGTCTGACCCGAACAACCTCATGAACAAGGATGCGACTGGGACTGACCTTACTGACGAGCAGGTCGACACCATCCGCGAGTGGGCGTGGTGGCTCGAGAACAAGTGCAACTGAAGTGTAACTCTCGTTGCAACCTGGTACAATAGGATCACTATGAAGCGTAACAAGGAACTACTGAAGTTGCTCAAGAAGTGGATGCTTGAGCCAGGCCTTGATGAGGCTGCGAGTTACCTGTGTGGATTGCTTCGACTCAATCCCGCTATCATGGTGGCCGGCCTCGGTCATCGCACGTTGGATGCTTTGATCGATGAGCAACCGTTGCCACCACACTCTGACTGGTATTTTGTCAACGACGAGAACGTGTAATCGCCGCGGCAACCTGGTACAATGGGATCACCATGACGACCAAGCGCGATCCTGATCTCGAGCTGCTCACCATTGCGTGGGAACTGCTGTGCATGACCTTCATCGGCACTGCAATGTTCTTCTTCGCTCTCATGACCTAGGTACTACACGGGAGAGATAACATCATGACCATCAAGACCCGTACTCCTTCATCTCTTGCCGTCCAGTTCGCCAACGAGTACAAGAAGTTCGCGTGGATGATGACCGGCGGCGACGACGCAGCTGCTGGATTCGAGGGTATGGTGATGTGGTACGCACCACCGTGTGCGAACCCAGTCATCTGTGGTCAAGACGGCCACAAGCTGGCCAAGTACTTCCTCGATGCCTGGGAGACCATGGAGAACGTCTGGCTCGGGTCAACCGACTTCAGCGACTGTGACTTCAGAGATCCCGTGTTCATCCAGTGGTGTCTTGACCGGTTCGACGTCCTCGAGTCGGTGTAGATCAACCTCGAACCTGGTACAATGGGATCACCATGACGCCCCTCACCTACGACGACCTCGATGATGAGCTGCTCGAAGCACTTCAGTCAGTGGATGGTGGTTGCAGTGAGTGGATCTCTGAAGACCCCCGACTCGACAAGCTCCGGGAGATCGACGAGAACCTGCTCTGGTTCCGCGAGGTCGGACGTGACCAGTGGGAGATCCGCCTGGGTCCGTCGGGCTGGGCGTACCTACGAGGCCTCGAGCGTGGGTTGAAACTCGGTCGATGATCGTAGTGTAAACCAACCTCGAACCTGGTACAATGGGATCACGATGCTCACCTCATGCGATGCTCTGTCCTGCATGTCGAACCTCCACGCTGGACGCGTTGAGGAACAAGAATATCACTGGTCACTCGATGAGTACGGCGACGTCGTCACTGACTGCATGTGGATCGACTCAGTCGAGTTCTTCACCGACGCGAACAAGGTTAGTTCGTGCCACATCAACAGACACATGCAACGCCAGTGGCGCGCCATGGGTCACAACATCGACACGTGCAGCGAGAATGTAGACAACATCTCACAGTGTTCGATGTAAACCTCGACAGACCATGGTACAATGGGATCACCATGACGGACACCAAGTCGATCCACCAGAGTGCGCCGGCTGTCATCTCTCCCGCGTTGGAGCACGTGCTCGACATGGTCGAGCGCTTCGTCGTCGATGCGCATACTGGCCGACACGCTGGTCGGACTTGCGGTCAGGTTCGCTACTCGGTTAACGCCTCGGAGCGTGTCTATGAGTGCAACGTCACTAGCGGTGAGCTCGAAACTGAGTCGGGTCACATCCGTGGTTGCTGGTTGGTCCTCGAGCCGGGTGAGGAGTATCCCCGCGAGGTGCTCGAGTAGTGTGTAATCCCAGCTGCAACCTGGTATAATGGAGACACCACCATGGACAAGCCAAACAAGCTCAAGTTCAGCATGAGGTCCGACTTCAACTACGCCCGCGATGCGAAGGGCAACTACGACCTCGAACGAGGCACTGTGCACGTCTCGCTCATGCTGAATCAGAGTGAGGTCTACGTGCAGGAGGTACCCTTCGAGGGATATGGCGACGGCAACCGCGCGTGTCGCCGCGGTTTCGAGCTGGTCGAGATGAAGCTAGCGAACGTGCTCGGTCGACTCATGGCTGCTGAGCCTGAGGTGTAATCCAGGTTACGCTTTGGACCTGGCGTGTTGGGTCACCCACGTGACGCCCTGGTCGACCGCAGGCCAGGCCATGGTAACCGGTTGGGTCAGGTCCCGGGTCGACCAGGACGTCACGTGGGACTTCTAGCCAGGACTTGGCTTGGGTGACAGGTGAGCGCTATAGCGCCGGCGCGGCATGTAAACCTTGTTCCAACCTGGTACAATAGGATCACCATCATGGTAAACACCAAGCTTCGCAGGACAAACGTCATCGTCGTGACCATGCCGATCGGATGCGGTGAATTCGCGGGGAGTGTCTTCAAGATCCGTAATCGTCGTCTGATTCGTGTGTACAGCACTTCCCGAGTGGACCGTGATCTCGCCGCGATCGCGGCCCTTGAGGGATATCGCAAGACGGTGAAGCCTACCATCTTCGATGAAGAGCGTATCGACCTCCAGGAGTTCTTTCGCGACGAGGTAGCTGCTGTTGCGCGGATCGTTGGCCACTGCATGTAAACCTCGACTGAACCTGGTACAATAGGATCACCACAATGAAGAACGCCAAGAACATCCACGTTCGTGACTTCGCCACCCGCGGCTTCATCCAGGTCGGCCACCCGGCCGGCACCGGTCGCAGTGTCTTCCTCCGTAAGGGTAAGCGTTTCGAGGCATGCACCGGTGAGGCTCACACCAACGGTCACATCGACCACTGCGGTCAGTGCCTCAACGGTCTGTGGGGCTGGTGCGTCGTCGACGGTGTCCCGAACGGGGTGTAAACCCCACTACAACCTGGTACAATAGGATCACCACCATGGCAAACCTCTTCCTCCTAGCACATGACTCGTGTGAGCACACCGGCGACGTCGACAATGACCACGCTGTCATGCGGACGACTGGTCTGAAGTTCAAGGTCCTGTACGTTCGTACGTGTCACGGACCGGAAGAAGGTGCCAGTCTCATCGAGACGTCGGCGACCCAGGTCCAGGTCCAGGCCGCGGCTGATTCTTCCTGTATTCGGTACGTCGAGCCGGCCACTGGTCGTGCCGACGTCGACAACTTCGTCGTCCAGGCCGAGTCCGAGTGGAAGGCAGAGAACGAGTCGTCTGGCTGGTGACTCGAGTGTAAACCCCGCTGCAACCTGGTACAATAGGATCACCACCATGGCACAACACGTCATCATCGTACTCTCCGACAACGAGACTTGGGAACCAATCGGAAATGCAACGTACGCTGTCGTCACAGACGAGGCCCTGGCGTTGCTCGCGTGGGGTCACAAGCTGAATTCACTCGAAGCTGGTGTCGAGTACGTCTGTCCGGACACCCTTGTAGCGGAGCTCGAGGAAGCATGTCTCGAGCTCGCTGCCGACCTCGATGACGCCTGATCACATTCACGATCGAGCATGCTCGCGGGCCTAGGTCGACAACTGACGTGTAAACCCCGCTGCAACCTGGTACAATGGGATCACCATGACGGACACTGACATCACCAACAACGTCGCCTTCCTCCGCATCGTCACCATGGTCGTGAGTGCCAGTGCGATCGACACCCGGGACCAAGATCGGTTCGAAGCCTTGCTGTCACTCCACGAGGAGATCGAGCGGCGTGTAAGGTACCACGCTTACTACTGTCGACTTCAATGAGGCCCAGGCCGCTGAGCTGGTCGCCAAGGCGCATGCCATGGTCGACATGATGTGCGCCGCAGCAATGTAAACCAACCTCGAACCTGGTACAATGGGATCACCATGACGAACACCACCTCAGAGTCCCGCATCCTCTTCCTCTCCACGCCCGTGCAGGAGCTCCTCTTCAAGAGTGAGATCCTCGGTCAGCTCAGCGACGGGTACTGGGAGAACTCGAAGCCGTTCGACCACTGGCAGTTCTGGTCGGCAGTCACAGTCACGGTCGATGACACCGTCGAGCCCCACCTTGCCATCGGTGGTGAAGCTAGCTGGCGCGCCCCCAAGTGCAGTCGCACCAACTACGGTCTCGAGCGTCTGCTGAAGTTCGGCGTCGTCGTCGAGAGGATGCTCGCCATGGTCAACCACTGGTATGTGGCAGTGTGGGGCGGCCGCAACCCCACGTACACCGCGGTCGACCTGAAGCGTGACCTGAAGGCGATCAAGCTGGCGATGCGCAACGTCAAGTACGTGTGAGGTGACGTGTTGGGTGGTGAGGTGGATGGGGCAGGACGCCCACGCGTGGGATGACGTAGCAGGTGGCCCTAGGCGGGGGCCACGGTTGGGCTCTTGGCGGGGCCTCGGTGGGGCCCTGGGTAGGGCCCTTCCTTGGGCCCTGGTCTTGGGCCCTCTCTTGGGCCCTGCAACATGTGTCAGCAGAGGGCTGCTTTGCGGGGCTAAGCTTTTGCTCACGTGAAAATTTCTGGAAAAATTTCTAATGTTTCACAGCAACGCACCAGGGATCTGCTTGAGATCAATCTCGTCGTGCTCACGTGAAAATTTCCAGAGAATTTTTCAATGTTTCATGGTGTCGCGCCAGGGACCTGCCCGCGCAACGCTAGGGCACTGTCAGGGTGTAAAACTAGTGCACCACTAGGGTGACGACCGTGTTTCGCGCGCGAAAATTTCGGGAAAAATTTCGACGCTTAACAGCTACAGTCACTGTAAGTGTAGATAACGTGAACTGTGTGGTATGATATATTCACATGAACGCTGTAGCACTAATGACGATGTTATCGACTGCACTGTCTGTAGCCGAACCTTGTGTAAGGGAGAACTTCAGGACATTCGATGAGTACGTGGAGTGCAATGTGAAGGCGACGCAGCATTATGCGAGTCAAGCACAGGCACAGTCCACAGTTGCAGTACCTGCACAACCACTGTCAACACCTCCTGACACCGAGGTCGGCGTGCTGGAACGTCGAGAACGCATTCGGGAATATAGCTCGCGACGAGATCTGGAAGATGCACTCGCCGAGTGGGAAGATCGAGAAGACCGCCTTCGTCGAGCGACGATCGGTCTAGGTGTCGCGACGGGGTTCACTGTGACAGTAAACACTGTGTTAGGTCTCGCATCGCAGGTCCTCCTGAAGAAGATGAGTGATGACCTTGTAAAGTGCATTGAGGGTGATGTCTGTTCACCTGACA